>Ga0316220_1001525_pt1 | contig 25137 bp, 36 predicted proteins | sample TBH18005metaG_FD_203632 | JGI IMG/M metagenome (GOLD analysis project Ga0316220, IMG submission 203632) | Freshwater microbial communities from Trout Bog Lake, Wisconsin, USA - TBH18005 | ecosystem: Environmental > Aquatic > Freshwater > Lake > Hypolimnion/Profundal zone | place: USA: Wisconsin...
CAGCGATTGCAGTATTGCCTGTTTGCGGGAATATTCTTCATTTTCTATTGTAGTCACGTAGGTACCGTAACCATTGCCGTTGAAAGCAGGGCTTTTGAATGTATAGTCCGGCAACGGTGCTGCCAGGACCGTTAGCGGTGCTAGCATTGCAATACTGGCAACAAATTTATGCATTCCATATCTCCGTCAGACCTATTGGCTGACGGAGATATTTAGAGTTCAGTCCGCCATGGTTAAAAGGTTGTATTATGTGCAGGTTATAGTTGTGTGCTGGGAGCCTTGCACTTGCCGGTTCCATTGTGAACAAGGGTTTCAAATGGCTTGCCAAACCTACTTCCCTTTGTCTCTAAAATATAGATAGGGTTAACAACTGGGATAAATAAAAATGTGATCCGCGAGTCTCTAACCTCTCCGATCACTCTAAACGCTATTAAGGAGCATTCAGCACATGTGTATTTATTGTGGAACCAACAACTATCGCAAGATCTATGAGAGTCATTATGGTGAAATTCCAAAAGATGACCTTGGGAGAACGTATCATATTCATCATATAGATGGAGACCATACAAATAACGATTTTGTAAACTTGCGAGCAGTATCTATGCAAGAACATTATGATATACATCTATCCCAAGGTGATTATGCAGCTTGTATTCGGCTGGCTCGTAATCTTGATAAACCCCAAACGGAAATAACAGAGATAGCTCGACAGAATGCTCTTGCTCAAATTGAGAAAGGCAATCATAATTTCCTTGGTCCAACAATAAATCGTAAACGTATTGAGGCTGGCACCCACAACTTGCTTGGGAAAAATAATCCCGTCCATAAACGAGTAGCTGATGGAACACATAACTTTCTTGGAGAAAATAATTCCGTCCATAAACGAGTAGCTGACGGAACACATAACTTTCTTGGAGAAAATAATCCCGTCCATAAACGAGTAGCTGACGGAACACACCATTTCATGGGTGGCACACTACAGCGAGCAAATGCATTAAAAAATAACCGTCAAAAAATAGACAGCGGCGTTCATAATTTTTTAAGAAATAATCCGGCAAAAGTGTTAAGAACATGTCCACACTGTGGACACAGCGGTAGAGGGCCAAATATGTTTATGCATCATTTTGATCGGTGTATATACAAAAGCTAACACCTTACCGCGCTGGGGTTTCAGCACACAACTATGCTGCTATATTAGCACAGCAATAGAATCAGTCAACCGTTAGATAAATATCGCATTGATTTTATGCAGGAAGAACCATATGTTAATACAAGAAATCGTTGGTCGTTTCAGATTGCACGAAAGCGTTGAGCTTTCAAGCACACTGAGATCCATTGCAAGTGAAATTGGCAATCCCATCACTGCTGTGTATGATAAGCTCAAGGATTCGGCACAAAAATGGAGCGAAAGCCATGATAGCATGGACAATTTTAGTTTTATAGAAAAAGGTATCAGCAGCAAGTGGTATAATGACCAAGGAGAAAATCTGGTATCTGAGCTGTATCATTTGGCCGATCAAGCACCAAGCCAAGCCGCATCGTCACTGCGCAGATTCCTACGAGATGAAAAATCAACCGACTTTAAAACACTGGCTAGGAACGTGACTCCAATTTTGGTGCAGATAGGTAAGGATGCTGATTACGAACATTTGGTTCGTAATGCCATCGCCTGGCGCAAGCAGGAAAAAGAATATTCCGACATGCTTGAGCAGCTGGCTACATATGCCGCATCTAGCCATAAGCGGGCCAAGAGCCGGCCAGCATCGGCCGCTGCAATGTCAGACACACGAGGAGAAAAAATTGATCAGGCGGCCGCTGAACGCAAGGCACTGAAGGCCAAACAACAGGTACAGATTGAACAGCTTGTTAACAGCATCCTAGCCCAGCTACCCAAGGGCATCGCAGGCGAAATACGCAACGCCATTGCAAAAGACCCGAACAAACTGCATGCGTTGCAAGGAGAACTTGCAAAAAGGAAGATTTCAATTTAATACGGTAGGAACCGTCCAAGAAAAAAGGCCCTTGCGGGCCTTTTTCCATTTCTACATCCGAATAAAGATGACCGTGTTACTTGGAGCCAACAGCGGACTTAGCACCAACGCCCAGCCAACCCAGCATGGAATCAATCCATCCTTGACCAACCGTGGTGATATTACCTGGCATCGGAATCTGGCCATTCCACTTCTGGATAGCAATGGCCTCAGCATTGATCACGTTGATCTTGGCCTGCTCCTGCATGTAAGGCACGGCGGTCATCATAGCGGCACTTGCTTGCGCCTTCTGTGTGCTGATGAACGTGTCATCGATGCTCTTTTGGATAACGTCGCTGTAGCTGAGCGGGCCACTGTAACCGATATAATCAATAGTGATACCTTTTTCAGCAAAATGCTTGATCACATCCTGTCGGACAGTCTCCATGATATCAGCAGCGCTGCTTTGTTGTAGTATATATACAGCGTGTTTTTGCATGTGTCAACACATACGAATGTTTTTTTTTGGTTTTTTTCAGCAGTACTTCAACGAAAAATTCACAAATGCTTCATCGTTTCGGAAACATACCAGCAAATGATGGCCGTCCTCGTCGGTCCACCACAAACCAGAGTTTCTATCCGGCCTTCCAAGATTGGAGCTTAACCATGCGCCCATTTCACGCCTCATGGCCTTGGTTAGCTTGGTGAGCTCAATCCGTGCAATTCGTATTTCGTCCGTGGGCATCGCAATGGTCTGGCTCAACTTGCCTGGTACCGTACGGCCGTCGGGTAAAATTTCATGTCGTGATGTTGACACGAGAGGTAACCCTTAAAAAATTAAAACATGGTTAAAAGATATCTAAAGATACCCGCTGTGTAAATCATGCATACAACGGCGCTGGATGTCACGATGCTCCAACGCTGCCATTTTATGCCAACCATTACCCACAAAACATTAGAGATCAATCCAATAACCGCGTTGATTGGATAAATGTCAAACGCACTCAAGGCCACGCTGGCCAAAAGGCATGCGGTTGCCAGCCACTCGGTAATGGTAAGCCATGTGTATCTTGTGCCAAGATCGCCTGGCATTTATATCAATGTATTCTTGTGCTTGTTATATGCAGACATGATCAATTCCAAAGCTTCGGGATGCTCGTCTCCTGTCACACGCTGATCCACTTCTTCCAAGGCTTTAATGGTATGCTGCGATGCCGAGCTAACATAAAGACGATCACATAGCTTGTTGATTTCACGTCTCTGTCCAGGAGTTACCCAGCCATTGCAATCCTGCGTCCAGCTGATGTTCAGCTTGTAGACCATTTTATTTCCGGGTTTTGGTTCCATGTTTTGCTCCTGATAGTCTAATGCTAGAACATTTGTGCGGAAAGTCAAAGATTACACCACACCGATCAACGATAAAAACCATAAAAAAGCAACGCCAAGAAGTATTAGCTGGCACAGCTCTGACACAACTTCAATGCCAAGAAAAGCCAGAAACAGGAATAATATCACCAATGCAATCATTTTATTGCCTCCATGTTAGGGTAAAAAGCATTTCGTCCTCCTTTGTAGCAAATCTATAACTGTTGGTATCCGTTGCCCAGTTATTACCAAATTGATTCCAGCACCAATGGGAGATCTCGGCGTAGGTGTTAAAAATCTGGGAAAACGGAACGTGATATGGATATTTTTTCTCCAGATCCCGCTGTTTTCGCATACCATCAGCGATTTTTAGGGCACCGTTGGACATGCTTATCTTCCTGTGTCAACATACCATTGCTCCATGGCTGCCTTGGTTGCAGGATCGAGTAGATCCACAATGATAGGACAGCTACGGATACCGCAGGGCATTTGTACCTTTTGCTTGCAGTGATCGCACCAAACATATTTCTCAGTAATGATTTCCATTTTATCCCCATCTTAGTTGGAAAAGTGTCAAATCAGCCCGATCAGCAAAGGTCAAACGAAGCTGCCATTCAAACGTTCCATCATGTATCCACAGCTGTTTTGTGGTATAGTTACCAACGGCATGTTCTCTCAACCATTGGCCAATTGATACTACCTGCTGCGTGATGGCCTGGGCCGATTCCAACGAGCCTAGATGATCAAACACCATCGTGTATGAATGTTGATATGTCATTACAACCATGTCAGTCTAAACAAAGTGGCATCATCCATTTTGGCAAACGCATATTGATACGGCAAAATCAGTATATCAACACTGCTCCCAAGATCGAAAGTCCAAAGAGACGGCCTCCATCGATGTCCACTTAGTCCCATGTTTAGCTCTAACCAATCAAGTATTGCATTGCTTTTCTCTATATCCAGGTGAGATAACCTAACGGTATAAGGAAATTGATTCATAACCATGTCAGCTTTAACAGGGCTCGTATCTTTTTGTTTTTAACATAAAACTGGCAACTAATTGGACAGCATAGATTTTTGCTGGCCCATGTACCGTATCCTTCCTTGCCCATAAGATCCTCACACCATTGGTGTATGCTCCAGTATTTGTCCCAATCACAGGGTTTGACGGTGATGGTGCTCATGTCCAGGTCAACTGGACCAGAACGGCATCGGTCAATGATTGGAATATAACTAGATCACCAAATATCATGTATTCCATCACGCAATTTTCGCTACACCATTCTTGGATGTCTCTTTTGCTGGTTTCATCCCGATGTGCCACAGCTGACCAACCGTCTGATAATCTCTTGTGGGCCAATGCTTTTTCTTGGATCAGTTTCTGCATTTCCTGGGCAATTTCGTGGTCAAGTTGATGACTTAGTTCAACCGCGTAATTCTTCCAGTGCTCCCAATCAATGCCCGTGATGGTTTTCTTTCCATCTTCCATGATTTATCCCCAGGTCAATTGAAACAGCACAACATCTTCATAATCAGTGAACGATATTACATTGTGCCAATACCATGCCCATCTGGTATATATTCCACTGGGTCCAAATTGTTCTGTGCACCAATTTGAAACTTCTTCGCGATAGTGATCTTTTAGTATGCCGTCAAATTCAACATTCCATTTCCATCTGTAGTCATCATTGGGTGTAACTTTAATTGCCATGATCATCCCCAGGTCAATTGAAACAACACGGCATCCTCTTCATGCAGGAAATACCAGACATGCGGATACAACAGTGAGTGGCCGACACCAGTGGAAAGGGCACACCATTGCAATCCTCTAAGCCCGATGTTTTCTTCCAGCCAATCAAACACTGGTATCAGATTGGTGCCAGTCCTGGACAGATTAACCTTGTAATGCATGGTGACATGATTCAAGGGGTTGATGTACATGTCAGACGTTATCCCAAACCAGCTTAAACCATGCGGCATCGTCATCAGAAGAAAACTTGTATTCTGCTATTAGGTCATGTTTGATGCTAACATCGGCGACATCAATTGATGACCACCCAACAAAGCTTGGGCAGTTTGAAACTGCCCAAGCATATTGAGGAAGACCGTCACCAAATGGGTCGCCTAGCAGCACACGCATGTGAGCGTTAGCCCAGCGCAGCCTTGACCACTTCGCTGGCCATCTTGCCGTCGTATCTACCAGCATAGCTCTTTTTGAGCTCGGCCATGACCAGCCCCATGGCCTTGGGACCCTCAAGCTTCATCTCGTGCACGATGCTGTGCACCACCGATTCAAGCACCGCACGATCCATCTGCCGTGGCATGTAGCGATTGAGGATGTCAATCTCCAGATTCTGTGCAGCGGTATCCTGGCCTCGATCCCGGAGAAGACGGCAGGTCTCTTCTGCGTTAGCAGCAAACTTCTTCACCATGGCAACAACCTCTTCGTCAGTTGGGTTGCCATTACGCCGGTTTTTGCCAACCATTAGGGATTCCGAATACAAGGTCACCAGAAGATTCTTGGCAACTGGATCGCTGCCCTGGCGGGCAGCAATCATATCCTTGTGTAGTGTCTCAATAAGCATCTATTTCACTCCTCATCATCTTCATCATCGCCATATTCTTTTGGCCAAAGTTTCGCTAACGCATTATACATTTGCTCTCTGTTATCCCATTCGTCAAGAGCATCAATCAAACATTCAGCCGTCAATTCCGTAACAGGATCTCGACGAAGCTCTATAAGACCGGCAATTACACGATCAGCATCATTGTCATCTCCAATCAACTTTGGAAGTACTTGCACTGTCCCATTATTGAGGTTGGCTTTTACAAAATCTTTCAATTCTGCTAGATACTGCCAATATTTTAGATTGGGCACCCAATCCTCGATACGCTGTTGGCTAGCTTTCTTTCTTTTACGTTCAAGCTTGGTTTCAGGCAGTGGCCATTGCCCTTGTAACTGACCGCAATCTAAACACACTGAGATTTCCAAGTAATCGCCACCACCTACACCCATATCGTATGGTAGGTAGCCATCCTTCTCAGAATCACCAATTTTTGCCCAACCAAGATCACTACATTTGGCAGAAAACTCAGCAATGCGTGTACTTGCGCACTTTTGACAGTTCATTTTAACCTCCATATTGGGGAGAGCGTGGCTCTCCCCAATAGTTTATCAACCTTCCTTTAGATCATTTTGGAACTGCTGGCTAACGGAGAGCGTTGCACGAACATGTTCCTCGCTAACGGCCACACCCGCCTGCCTGGCCAGCCCCTGTGCAAGACGGATGGTGGTCTTGATCTGGCGACCGTTGATCTCAGTCTCGCTGAGCACCGCCGGATTAAGCCCGGTGATGTTTGCAGCAGCAAGAAGATTTGACCAGATCTTTTCTCGTGCTGCCTTATCTAGCTTACCATACTTGAGGGCAATGCTGATGCGCGAATGGAACGCACTGTCAAATTCCGTAACACGATTGGTGGTAAGGAACAACACACCCTGGTGGTATTCAAGCAAGCGCAGGAAGATGCCCACCATCGCGTTGCGCAGGATGTCACCGCTTGTGCGCTTCTCCAGGAAGATGTCGGCCTCGTCGATAAGGATCACCGCATTCCAGATCTGCGCAACGTCGAGGATCTTCCGCAGATTGCTCTCCAGATCCTCCGTGTTTGTACCAAGCTCACCAACGCTAACGCTATAAAGCGGACGATGCAGTAGCTCGGCAATCGCCTCGGCTGTTAGCGTCTTGCCAACACCCGGTTCGCCGTGCAGCAGGAAGATGCACCCGCCGCCCTTGCCGGAGATGATGTCAGTGAAGCCACCAGTACCATTGGTCACCAACGCACGTACCAGGGTCTTCTTGTCTTCTGCCAGCACGAGTTGCTCAAATGCATCATCGCGGAACTCAATGTTGCTGATACGATCCACTGCAAATCGTCCCCACTGCTTGGTGGTGAAGCTGAAGCCGCGGATGTAAGGATCGGTCATCCACAGCTTCTCCTCGGCGATTTCCTCGAGGTTGGTGTCATATTCGTTGCGATCGCGATATTCGTCCTGGAATTGGTAGTAGGTGCCAATGTCTGCCATCATTCGACCGTCGGCGCGCATGTTGCTCCAATTCCGCCACTTTTTGACCTCCATGTGACCAGCATAGCTCATGTAATGGCTGCCAATGGCAATTGCCGCATATCGTGCTCCGCGTACATTCAGCTTGGCCTTGAGCTCATCGGTAATCGGACGCACCGCCAGCTTGCTGATCTCTCGCATGCCTTCCCATGCAGGGATCCTGATGTTATCGCGGCATGAAAGATACGACTGTCCGTTGCTGCTCATGTACTCATAAACAACCTCCAGGTATGTCCCAAAAAAGCTGTTACGATAGTTGGATTCCACCACGCAGCCGCCGATGATTTCGTCGTCAAAGATGGCGATCTCAAGCCCAGGAGACAGCAGTGAACGCAGCATGCCAAAGCTGATTTGGCCTTGGGCGAGCATGTTTTTGACCCGAGAAATCATGCCTTCGTTTTCCTGCTCAAGGAACGCTACCAGCTCCTTGAGCAGTGCGTCTGCGTCGGTGCGCCGGGCACGGTTCTTGATATGTGCAAGCTGATTATACAGCACGTACACCGGCACAACAGGAACATCGTCGTAGATATCCTCCAGGCTGGTGTGATCGCGAAGCCACCCTAGTAGCTTGGGGGTATTGAGGACCACGTTACGATCCTCCTGTCCTTGATCGTCTAGATTGATCTTCAGCTGGAAGGTCTTGTATTCGATGCCGGCCGGCTTACCCTTCTTGTTGCGTGTGATGGTTGCTGTCATTTCTTGGGTCATGTAAAACGTTCCTAGTAGTGGTTATGTTATTAGTGTAGCATGTTTTTATGCACGGTCAACGGTTAGTTCTAGGTACCAACACAACGATTAGGACCAAACCATTTTAAACCATATGGCATCTTCCTCGCGGCGGAACTCAAATCCATCTCTGTCGTGCAGCCAATCGTGTTGATTGAGATTGCGCAAGCACCACCATGCGGGCATGCCTGCCAGCTCAATTCCATTGCGGTCGACGGTTATGTTTTTGTTTTCAACCCTATAAGGGAATGATGTTTCGGCCATGTCAGCCCCATGCTAGCTGAAAGGTCACAGCATCGTCCTCATGGGCAAAATACCAGCTGCCGCCCGGCTCGTAGGACCATTCGATATCCCTACGGTCCACCAAATTTTCCCTGCACCATCGGGATATTTCCTCACGATGCAGGTGGCCTTTTTCCCATCCTAAATGCACACACCACGGCATTGGCAGGATGTCGGCGAGTTCAATGGCTTTAATCCCGATCATTTGGGCTATCAATCCGTCGTGCTATATAGGTTTGTTTATGCCCTCGAGCTTCCATGACCTCCACCAATGCCTTGGCTTGCGATTCAGTGAGATCTACTGACATTATCTCACTGAATCCATTATCGTCTATGCGTGTAACGATCCAGTTGCACATCACTTGATGGGAAAGGGCGTTACGATTACACGCGGTTCGATATAGACAACGTCAGGAGTTTGGGTGTCCGGATTCAGGCACATGATCCAGGTTCCGTCGGCTGAGGCCGGCGAAAACAAGCCGTTGGGATCTGCCTGGGGCAACACACGACCGCCTGCGGTAACCCTCTGGGGATTGGTGAACTGCGTGGCATAAGGAAGGCCGTACCCCACGCTTTTGCACACCAGATGATATTGGCCATTCATGTCCACTATGTAGGTGTAGGTGGCATGGTTTTGGTCCCGCTTCTCCAAAACCTGCTTCATCATGCGCATTTCAGCAAAATTATGGATGGCAGGCATGCCAACGGAATCGACCGCCTGCTGCTTGATGGCTTCCTGTGCTTGGCTTTGCTTGGTATCAGAGCTGTCATCGCAACCAGCAAGAGCAAGCAATACCAGCGCACCGATCATGATATTTCGCATGGTTATTGCTCCGCCTTGAGCTTGAAAGGACTGACGATCACGCGAGGTTCGACATAGAGTGGAAAGGCCTGCTTGGTCTCGGGATTGAGGCACAGGATCCAGGTACCGTCGGCAGTGGCCGGGCTGAACAGGGTGTTGGGATCGGCCTGAGGAAGTGTCACGTTGCCGTGCTCGGGTGTTTCGGTGGCTCTTGCCACCCGCTGCGGGCTGGTATATTGGGTGGCATAAGGGATGCCAAACCCCACCGAGTTGCAGAGCTTGTCGCCAACCTTGCCGTCCATACCTACAAGATATGTGTATGTGGCAATAGCTTTGTCTCGAAGCTCATAAATCTGTTTGAGCTGACGACGTTCGGAAAAATTTGTGATAGCTGGCATACCAATGCTATTCATGGCCTGCACTTGGAGGGCTTCTTGTGCCTTGCGAGCATCATTGTCGGCGGTGCTGCCAAACCATTGTGCCTGGGCAGCACCGGTTGCCAGCAGCAAAGGTAGTGCTAGAAACGCAATCTTACGCATTTTCAATTTCCTTCATGAGGGTATATTCGATATGGCTTGGATCAAAATGCTGCACATGGATGACTTGCCATCCATTTTCACCTTCGGTGTTCAGCCGTTCAATGACCCCCCGTAAGTGCCTCAGCCAGTGGTGCCACAAACTCCAGCCTTTTGTACGAAAATTTACGCATTTTTAATTTCCTGACTTTAGGTTGTCGAGAAAGCTACGCAGGTTGGGTGATAGGCGATTCTCATCATAGCCGGCAAAGCGATCGAGGATCACAGCACGTAGCGCTGCCCGTTTGTCAGGATCGTTAGTGCGGATATATTCCATCTGGAAGTTGCCCAGATCCTTTGCCATCCCGGCGTTGTATGCCTGGCTCTCGTGGAAAGCACGATTGTCGATGGCAATGGATGCCGGCTTGGTGAATGAGTAGATACCAAGACTTAGCGCGCTCAGCCCGACCAGGGCAACAGCGAACACGATAAATGCAATTCCTAGTTCCTTGAACATTTTCAATCTCCTTGTTTGGTAAGCTGATAATAGCATGACTGCGTGTGTTGTCAATCTATATCTAAGAGATACTTGCGGTTGGTTGGGTCCATAGACCATATCTCCCTTGCAAAAAAATTGCAAAGGAGAATGTAATAGGAAAAATCCTGCGTACAGGCAGTTTCCACAGATCGATTTTCATGCTTGATTCGTCATCACTGGCGGTTGTCCTGTACCAGTATCGCATGCACATCCTGGGCATATTGCCCAACAGCGGAGGGAATGGAACAGGATGCCGATCAACTGTTCCGATCCTTGGTCGTTAACAAATGGTAGTTAGCGCGACCCTTTTATGAACCTGGCGTCACCAGGAGAGATGATTTATGATTCCTTTTGCCCACTTGGAATCCATATACCGAGCTCGGACCGGGATATTTTTTCCATTGGACACGGTCGTGCTTCTCGGTCAAGCGTGCGATACGCCCGTTTTTTTGCGTTCCTGACAGGTCTCCTGTCCCTTCCGCCCGTGGATACCAGTTACCACGATGTTTTATCGCATTGGTTAGTATGATATGTTTAACAGCACGATCAACGGTAGGTCTATTAGAGGAACCGACTATGCATGCTCATAGCCAGAAAGAAAGGGCCTTGCGGCCCTTTCTTTTATTTTCTGCATTTCAATCCAATGCAGGCAAATTGGCCCTGCTTCGAACCTGATCGAAAGTTTGATCCTTGATCAGCTGCCCATTCTTCCATACCGTGCCTAGCATGTTTGCCCAATCAAAGCTGCTGTTCAAACATGTAATATTTTTTACTACACCTTATATCAAATCTATATACTACACGACTAAATAGTCATGCAGGAGTAAAACAATGACAGTATCAAATAAATGCCCAATATGTAATCTACCTAAAAAACATTCAGACATTCGCCCTGGGCAGTCGTCAACCTGGTCTAAAACATGTGGTAGCAAACAGTGCATAAAATTATTAACACAGACTACCAATCTAAATTTGTATGGACATGCTTCAAATCTTCATGCAAAATTAGAAAATGGTAATACTGTCCTTAAGAATACTATATTAAACAAATATAATGTTAAAAACATATCGCAGATTGAATCCGTTAAAAAAAAGAAGCAAGCAACATGTTTACAAAATTATGGGGTAAATTGGCCCATGCAATCCGACGCTGTTAAATTAAAATCCGTTGAAACTCTGATTACAAAATATGGATATGATAATATTAGCAAGGTGCCTGCTATTATTGAAAAAATTAAACAAACACAAATATCAAGATATGGCGCTTTGTATATGCAAACCGAGCCCGGTAAAGAAATGTTGAAACAAGCATGCAGAGAAAAATATGGTGTCGATTGGTATTTTAATTCCGCTGATTTTAAAAACAAATTAGAACAGAGATGTTTAGAATTGTTTGGGGTAACAAACCCATTTTACTCTCCAGAGGTTCAAGCAGGAATTGCAAAAAGAAATGGAAAAGGTAAATCAAAGGAGGAGACTAACTGGTTAGATAAACTAGGAGTTCATCCAGATTATAGACAACACCATATAACATCTGCAAGCGGTAAGGTATACATTGTTGATGGGTATGATCCCTTTACTAATACTGTATATGAATGGAATGGATCATTTTGGCATGGAAATCCAACATATTATGATCAGGATAAAGCCCACCCTGTTAAGAAAAACTTAACATATGGTGAGCTTTATGATCAAACACTCCGCAAGCAACAAGATTTATTAGAATCTGGCTACAATTTGATAGTAGAATGGTCTAAAATATAATTATCCCATGGCTCTGGCTCGGATAATGTCCAAAGATTCGTTAACCAACAATTGACCATTTTCATAAAACGTGACAAACTCGGTTGTATCGAGCAGACCTCCTTTTGATTTCTTTCCTGGATCAGTAACTGGATCTTTTACAGTTTCAATCCAGTTATCGCCGATTCGGATTGCAGATGTCTTTTGGGCAAAGCGTAGGGTATCACGGTTAACCTGCTGCAATAGTCCTCCACCAGACCCATAAATTACATTTTCTGGTGCATATCCATTATCTACCACGAGTTGTGCTAGTTGTGACATAGTAATGTGATTGATACCGTCACCTTGGATCACCCCCACATTATTAAGAACCTTTTTACCCTTGCTGTTGATTGTCACACCAAAACCGTGTTCAAGCTTCTTGAGAATTGCAGGAACAACCTCAAACATATCCCCAGAGTCGGGACGAACAACAAATTTGCATCCAGATTCTTTGATACGGTTAACAAAATGTTTAGAGCATAGTAGATCAACTTCACGATAGATATCATATCCATCCATAACAACTGATACAATTGCTCCTGGTTTTCCGTACACGTCAAGAATACGGTTGAGATAGACTACTTGACCATTTTTGCCATATGCACATTGGATGCTATGTTCTGTTGCTACGACAGAGTAACCCGCCATTTCACAGCCATAATAGTCGCGTGCCACTTTCAATGCTACAACGTCATCTGTGCCCTTGAAGAAAATCAAATGTGCTAGACCGCCGATCTCGGCAGTTTCTCTGCTACTAACTCCACGAGAAGCAAACGAATGGAGGCTGAAATCAATCATTGCCGGATTATCAGATGCTGCATTGTAGAGTTTTTCCAACTGCATACGACTGTCATAGTCATTGCTTGCAATTGTAGTAGGATACCAGATTGCGCGCTGTAAACTTGTTTCAATGTATGATGCCAGCCAAAATACATTTGGGTCGTCGCAGTAAACAGATAGAATGGGGGTATTGCTCCTTACTTTACTTCCTTCGGGAATACCTCGGATCTTGACTGGAAGATATCCTGAGTATTGCCGAACAATATACTCCCAACCTTTACGATTAAAAGGCACCCCGTGCTGAGTTGCGATAGACTCTGCTTCATCTATCTGTCCAATTGTAATTGGCTTCAGTAGATAGCGCATAATCCATAATTTCACACCAAATGGAACAATGGTTAAATTATCATCCTTGAGTCTTGCTTCGACATACGAATACATTGCATTTGTGCCCTCTGGATACAGCGCATAATGCGAAAATTTGTAGCTATCGGCATCTAGAATGATGGAAGTTTCTGTAATGCGTTCTTTTGCAATTTTATCTTGCCACATAGTAAATCTCCTTTACCTTAAGTTATAATGACCTTGGTCTATCCTTGGTCTTGTATGTTTATGCTGCAATATAGCACAGTTGCAGCGCCTGTCAACTTTTCTTTGATCGAATCCATGATTCTACATCGCTAGGTTGTACAGCGAGTTTAGTATAAATTTCAGTGTCATAATTACAGCCTGAGAAGCCACACGAACATTCAGTGTTATACTCTCGAATCTGTCCAATAGATTCTTTTGATACAGCATCAAATCCGTGCACTTTGACATGGGTTCTTCCAACAGTGTATTGGTAATCTTTCCCATCAACGGTGATTTTTCTGTAAGACATTGATCAAATCCTCGCTAGCATTGATATGATAATATCTAGATGATCCTCGAAGAAGTCAGAACGCTTGAGCTCGCTGATAGGAACCCAACGTGCCTTGTCGGCATCGTCCTGCCCCTTTACACGAGGCAGCGGACCGTTTGGCATTTCAATGAGATATGCATGGGTGATCGTGCGTCCACGGCTGCTACGATTTGGATCATCAAAAACATCGCGCGCCTTTACGTTGCCACGCAATACTTTAACCGGAATCTTGATGCCTGTCTCCTCAACCAGCTCACGGAAAACGGCATCCTCAATGCGTTCATCCTGGTTAAGGAATCCACCTGGCATTGCCCACAGACCCTTACCAGGTGCAGCCCGGCGACGCACCAGCAACACATGCCCGCTTTGTACAACGATGGCATCAACCGTTACAAACATCGGTGCATAGGGAGCACTAGCCCAGCTAGCCCGATATTTCTTCACGAATTCGTATTCGTTTAGGATGTTCTTGTATTCAGCCGTTTGAACAAACTTTTCAAGGAATTCCTTGACAGCCGATGGGACCACCTTGTCCTGTGGAAGATCGCCAATCTTATGACCATCGCAGTCCTTTAGCCACATATCAACTATGTTGGAAAAATATGTGTTACGGATCTGCGTGCTGTTAATGTTCAGGTAATTTGGTACCTCGATATGATCGCCCCATTGCGGAAACATATTGAGGTAATAGCTGGAAGAATCCTTGCTATGGCCGATCAGCGCAATCTTTGGAATGCTGGTATATCCGGCTTTCCATGCTGCTGCCATTACCTGGGTTTGAACACTGTTGACCCATCGCGCATCGTTGTAGGCAGAGTCTTCCAGGGGGTATATCATCACACGATCGCGATCGTGCCCTGGGATGCTATGATACAGCATGTTGCTGCGTTCCGCAAAAGTAAACGGGGTCCTGTGGCTGCGCGGAGCATTGGCCGATCCAACAAGCAGAACAACATACTTGGCCTGTTCAAGTCCTTCTTTGATCACTTCAAGGTGACCTTTATGTGGAGGGGAAAATCTGCCGATAAAAACGGCAATATCATATCTGTGTGCCATCGTAACTCCTACTATTGGCTATGTGATGCGCAGGGTCTATCCCATTGCATGACTATTTATAACGTATCGTTCTAGGGCTGTCAACTTGTAAAGTTGTCAAGAACCGGTTTCACTATCTCTATTTTGATCACGTTGGACCTGTTCTGCATTGTTTATTTCATCCTGCCATACCATTTTGAAAAGCACAGCATCTTCTTCGTTTGCAAAAAGCCACGTTGAGAATTCCGGATCAAGTCGACTAGGACTTCCTGACAATGCATGCCTCCATGTCACACAGTGATTGTCATCACCAAACTGATTTTTGCACCATTTTTGGATGTCATAATGTGATGTCCATTCAATGTGGTTACCAATTTTAATACGATAAGGAAATGCGTCTGTATCAGGATACGAAATAGGTTTCATGCCCACACCATTTGGAAAAGTGTTAGATCATGTATATTTTCAAAAAAGAATATACCAACACCAGATGGTGATACCAGGTCAGTCCAATCTGTTTGTCCAAACGTGGGGGTTTTGGTGCCGTTCCAAACATATACGGTGCCGATGCAGTTATTCTCAATCCATATGCGTAGATGATACCGGCCGTGGCTGTCCAGGACTTCCTTGCCGATTTTTATGCCCTGAGAAGCGTCTGGTACAAGATATTGCGCATGATCCAGGCTGGAACAGTATTCAAGTTTTCCCATTGTTTTATAACCATGTCAATTGAAATAAGGTCAGATGTTCTTGTGTCTTGAAAAGCAATTCAAATCTTCCAACAGCCCATTGGTCGTATTTCTCGCCGATATTACCCTTCAACCACGTTTGCAATTCATTCCAATCCCAATGGCGATTTTGATTTCGCAGCAGGACTCCATATGGCCAGTTGTCTTCGTGCCCCGATGGTGAATTTTTTTGTATTTGATTCCACTCACTCGACCAATGCTCTTGCATTTGAATGCTTTTCATCCGGTGGTTTTAGTTGTTGAAATATGGCAGCGCTGAATCTGGTATGCTTGCTGGTAATGTACCGGTGACGATGATATATTGGCAATCATTGTCGGATGGATTTTGTGCTGCCATGGCATCATACGCCTGTAAGATTTCATCACCTTCCCAGGTGTCCATACCTCGTGATACGCTATAAAACTGCGTGGTTGCATAAAATATCAAAGGATTCATGCATGTATTTAACCTCGCCTTCTCTTGGTTCCATGGCTGGCTTGCTTTAGTATCCTATAATTGACCCTGGTTACACCGCTGCCAATCATGCCAAGATGATTGGCAGCGGCCCAGCTGAGATCAAGACTGCGTCCCTTGATGTAAGGGCCTCTGTCATTGATACGGACCACAACGCTGCGAGATCCTTTCTTTAACAGCAATTTGGTTCCCATGGGAAGCGTTTTGCTGGCAGCGGTAAAATCATGGGGATTGAACCTTTCGCCGTTGGCTGTTTTACGACCCGCCCAATGCGACCCATACCAACTGACCGTTGCCGTCTGGGCGCCGACCGTGCTGGTGGTCAGCAGCGTGCATAGGATTGCGAATAAAAATCTCATTTGCCATCTCCTGTTAAGCCGCAAGCGTGTCATCAACCTCGACGTGATCATCGACCACTTTGAGCTTTACCACCGTGGCTTCGGCCATGCGGCTGCCGCCGATACGGGTATAATCGCGACCACCGTCGATGAATACACCGTTGTGTTCGCGGAAATCATGCCGATATCGGCTATAGATGATATCGTCGTCGATCCGTAGGCCTTCAAAAGGTTCCGTTGCAGAAATGGCATCGGCAATGGTTACACGACCATCAAAGTCGTTATATACTCCGAAGTAATTGCTGCCTTGTGGATGCGCAACCTCTGTATAGAAAATTGCCACGGGTATGTTAGCCCAGCCGCCTGATCGATTTTTGAGACAACTTTCAAATACAAATTTTGCGTTCATCTTGTCTTCAATGATCTTGATACCATCCGGCTTATATACGGTTGATTCATTTAGGATTTTCATCATTGGCTCCTTTATGCTGCTTCTTTATTGTTTTGAAACAGATTGATGATACGCATTTCTTGATCCGTCAACGGCGATTGATACCTGTCATCAACCCTATGGAGTCGCTGGGCTATGCGTGCAACGGTTACACTTAGATCATCAGATTTGGTATTTGTTGCGAACTTGTTCATCTTTGCGATAACAGCATTGACGTCAATGGCTGGCTTTTTAATGGACATAAGATGATTCCTTGCTAAATTCGTTCTAGCATAACACGAATGTAGCGTGTGTCAACATGTCTTTTGATGCAGAATTGGATTGATTATACCCACACCCAGTTAAAGAACCCTGCATCATTTTTGTTGGCGAATGCGAATACCATACCGCGGGTCTCGTCCCACCGCATGGTCCAACATTGATCCATTTTACCTACATGAACATGGCACCAGTCTGCGATGTATATGTAATCTGGCTCTTTGGATGTGCTATCAAGATTAGAAACCGTAAATGGATACGTGGTATTGGGTTCTATCTTTAGGCTCAATCGTTAAATCCTTTTTTAGAACGACTTCACTCAGAATCCTCTTGCCATCCGGAAGTACCGTTGGCTGAGATGGAACGGTTTGTCCGGCCATCTCAGCCTCAACCTCGTCTATCAACTGACGCATGCGTTCTGCTGCTGTAATGCTCATTTTAATCCAGAAAGCACACGAATGCGATTTAAGGTTTCAGTATCTTCCGCATTATCTGCAACAACAGGTGAAGCCGATTCATCTATCTTACCCCAGTCTCCCTTGGCACGTATTGCAAATGCCAGTTCCTTCATCTTGGTGTTCTCCGCGCTGCCCTTTTTGTGCGGACCAGATGCCTTTAGCTTGTTATATTCGGATTTCAACTCTGCTTTTGTTTTGCCGGCAAACATGCCCTTTTTCTTGGGATTTAGTTTCGTGTCGCCTGCCCATTTTTCTGAAAGATGTGCTTTAGCTTCCATTGCTATGTCATCCCAGTCGGCAGACTCGTTGGAACCCTTTTCGTCCCAGGCATCTTGCTCGGCTTTTGAATAATCGTCGGATGTGGTGCCAGGAGTTTCAGATTCGTTGCTCATGTAGCTGTCCCACTTCTTGGTCTCACCTTTGCTGTAGTTTTGGGAAGTGGTGCCTTCCTTGCCCCAGTTTGGTGCAGCATGGCTGGCATGACCTTTTGGATCTTCAAACTGGTTTGTCGTAGATGATTCTGGAACAGCACCGTGTGACTGGTTGATATGGGATTTTAAATCATCAAAGCTGTCAAAATTTGTCCGATCGCCTGCTGCATTTTGATGCACGGCCATGAATGGTTTGCCGTGTCTTACCTGCACAAAACTACCGTCCGGATGTTCCCAGTGATCATAGCTGTATAGACCTTGGACATTCTTGCGCTTATATTGGCTCAGCGGAGAAGCAGCTGATGTGCCAGGACCATCTTGCTCCGTATCCTCGTTGAAGGTTTTACGATACATGTTTGGATCCATGCTGTGTCTGCTGCCAATTACGCTATGACCTTCGCCACCAAGCAATAGATCATACATGAGCTTGACCAAGTCGGCTGGTGATCTTTTTGAATCAATTGCTTGCGATAGCCACATTACTTTCTGCGGCTTCATAGGACGGCGACTTGGAGTGGAGATAAGTTTTTTGGCAAACATTTTCATGGTTTCAAGGTCTGGAAGCTGTTCCAAATGCTTGATATCCTCGGGAGTGAAGTTATCCGCAGGGCCTTCGGACAATTCTTCAGTACCAGACACCTTATAGGTTTTACCACCTACCGTAAATTCGTCTTTGCCGGCATCTATGGCAGCTTTGCGTGCACCACTAAATTCGTTTCCTTCGTCAGTTTGTGATGCATCCTGGCCACGCGATGTTTCCTCCGCATCAAGATCGGTTTGCTGATCCGGGCTGGCGATTTTTTGTTTATCAGCAGGCATTTGCTGGAATTGATCAAGCTCCTTATCGCTCAACGCTTTTATTGGATTCATACCTACTGAGCTATCCGTTATGATCGATTCTAGTAGATTTTTGTAGTGTTTCATTTCATCCGGCATGTAGGTACCCATGATGGCTCCTTAAATGTTAAACTTGTTGGTTATTTATGTGTCTTGAGGTCTATAACCACATATCAAAGTCCTTGTCAATGCAAATGGCAAAGTTTTTACGATAAATAGCTGCATGGCAAGATCAAAATACAAGTCCCACCCTTCTTTTATAAGCGTGATGTATCATGTTTTTATTGGGTCATTTATGAAAATTTTATATAAGATTATCAAGAGGCTAGCCGTTGGTTCATACCGGTTGGTGGTCGCTATTGCACGGTTGATCTATCACGCGATATTGTGCATGGTCAAGCTACCGGCAAAAGCAGGCTTGGCTGTAATTGATTTTTTCGCCGGAAAAATCAACGGAAATTCCGTAATGATATCCAAAATCTTTCATTGCATGCGCAATCTGCTGTGTGCTGTATGTTACTGCTGTTTTATGTTGGTAAAAAATATAATCCATGTGATAGGCAACGTGCTTTGGTGGATCAAACACCAGTTTGCGCTATCAAATCTGGAAAAAATTAGGGCTGCTGGAAAAAAACCGCCTGCCAGCATTGGCTGGGAACTATATGACGAATTTTGTCCTCGCCATAAGCTGGATTATTGGATGGGAGATAGCCACCTTACGGTTGAAATACGTTGGTGGTCATACAGCCACAAGTACAATAGACTTAGATACCAAGAAGTGAACACCAGGCGGCATAACACGGTACATTCGCCGCACGGAGTTCCGCATATGATCAGCAAAATACATTGGTGGGAACCGGTGTTGCAGCTAACGGTTAGACCTTATACACCTTTACATACCCTGGCTGCCATTGCCGATTGAGGCAAATTGCCTCAATCGAACAAGCTGCTAACGCTTTTTTCTCTATGTATCCTATCCATTGCGTCAGCAATCAGTGGCGCAATGGTCAGCTGCCGAATATTCGGAGTGCGTAGCACAGCATCGGTTGCTTGTATGCTGTCCGTTATTGTTACCATTTCAAGCTGGCTTGATTGAATACGGTCAACGGCCTGACCACTTAACACACCGTGGGTAACGTAAACGCTTGCGCTTTTAGCGCCATTATGCAGCAGCGCATTTGCAGCATTGATCAGTGTTCCGCCGCTGTCTACGATATCGTCTACCAAAATACAATCCCTATCGCGAACGTCACCAATGACGTTCATAACTTCGCTTACTCCTGCACGCTCTCGACGTTTGTCAATTATGGCAAGATCAGTGTTGAGACGTGTGGCAAGTGCCCTGGCCCTCACAACACCGCCAACATCGGGCGAAACGATGATCACGTTGCGGCCAGCATATCTCTCCTTGATATCTTTGGCAAAGAGAGGGGCTGCATAGAGATTGTCCACAGGAATATCAAAGAATCCCTGTATTTGTCCTGCGTGTAGATCAAGTGTTAGGACTCGATCAGCTCCTGCATGTGTGATGAGATTGGCCACGAGCTTTGCCGAAATTGGAGTTCTGGGACCGCTTTTACGATCCTGACGTGCATATCCAAAATATGGTAGAACTGCCGTAACACGTTTTGCAGAGCTTCTCTTTAACGCATCAAGAGTAAGTAGCAATTCCATTAAATTATCATTGGCAGGATAGTTTGTGCTTTGTATCACAAACACATCCTCGCCTCGAATATTGTCGTGTATTTCCACGGATACTTCCATATCCGCAAATCGTCTAATCGTTGCCCTGATGAGCCGATTATCCAAATAGCCTGCAACGGCTTCGCTCATTGGGCGATTGGCATTTCCTGAAACGATTTTCATTTGCTTTCCTTGGGGGCGCTTTTGGTTGCAAGTTTTTCCTTGGCTTTTTGTTCTCGGCGGAATTTGTTTACCTCTGCGCTGTAGCTGCGTACCAGCTTTATGGTATCTCCCCAATTATCACCCCCAAGGGTCCACAGCTGGTGTAAATCGCGATTCTCCTCCAACCAAGAAGTCTTTGCAAGTTTTCTCATGATTGTGTCCGCATTTTCACGATTTAAACTACCTGGCGGTATCCCTTGGGATACTACGGCGGCATACAATCTGCCAATATTGGCAAACATCGGCTTTGGTAAATTCATATCATACCTTCCTGCTATCACTACAATAAGCTCTATAACGGTCTATGTCAAATGGTAAAAGACCATGATATGCATGTACTTTTCTATTAAAAACCATGTTCTAAATAGTGAACAATTGTATTGACCGAGATCGGATGTATCATACGTATGCAGGAAATTTTTAAGATAATAGGTGATCTAGGTTTTCCTATAGTGGCCGCTATAGCCGGGGGTTACTTTGTCTTCCTTACAATCAAGTTATTGCTTGGTGGTGTGCTCAGCAGCATAAAAGGCATGGCAGGCATAATCACTGCGCTGGATAATCGAGTAAAGACAATGAACCATGATGTCATACGCATAGATACCGTGGTAAGCAACGCCCTTGGATTGCGCCCAGATGTGGAACGGGTTGCCCGTGCCGACGGGAAGTCAGATGCAAGGCGTGACTAAACAAACAGGGATGATGAATACCGCAGTACGGTCATCTATCCAACATGTATTTGGAGATGTAAGACATGGGTGATATTGCAGAGCTGATAAGCAAATACGGTTTTCCGGTTGTTATGGCGGTAGGCATGGGTATCATCATACATCATGTCTGGGAATGGTGCACGAAAGAAGTCAAACCTGTTCTGGGAGATGCAAATTCTGTGCTTATTGCGTTGATAGATCGCATAAGAATGCTTGATAATGATCTAATACGTCTTAATCAAAAAGTTAATACGGTGCTGCATTTACGTGGCAAGACAATTGAGCACGAACGGGTCGAAGCGGAAAAACTGATAAATCAAAGAGCCGTTGACAAGGCGGAGAAGAAAAAAACCGTTGAGTACAAAGAGGCCGCCGGCGGTAATGGCTGATTATTTTGTCTTGGCCCTGTAGACTCCGTCCCAGTCGGTGCCAGGAGGATTTAGCTTGAGGTCATTGCATCGTTGGATCATCATATGATAATAGTCCTTAAGATGATAGTTCCAGGCAGTTGATAGGCTTTTTGCAATCAACAGGGCTCGGTCCCATTGTTGTGATTTATACGCTTCCAGGAATTTTTGGTGGGTCTGATAGGCTGCATGTGCATGGCTTCTGTTTGGCAATGCTTTTGATGTGAACACCGTGAAGATTTTGACGCCATCCATCTTCCCTTTTACCGCTATGGTATCCAATTCGACTTTTATGAATTCTTCGCCCAGCGCCTCGGCGGTTTCATTGCCCACTATTATTTTCACCCCGTATTCCTTGCTTTGACCTTCGAGCCGAGCGGCCAGATTGACGGCATCTCCTAGGCAACTATAATCGAACCGTTGGTCACTTCCCATATTGCCCACGACCACATCACCCGTGTTTAGTCCTATGCCTATGTTGATCGGTAGCTGTTGTTCGTTTAGTAGTTCCGCATTTAAACCTTTGAGATGCTCAAGCATCTCAATGGCGGTTTTTACCGCCAATGTCTGTTGTTGATCAACATCAAGTGGAGCATTCCAAAACGCCATGATACAGTCGCCCATGTACTTGTCGATCGTACCTTCATTGCGCATGATGATATCCGTCATGGGAGTTAGAAATCTATTGATAAGCCGTGTCAGCCCCTGTGGATTGGTTTTGAATTGTTCGCTTATTGGCGTGAAGCCGCGGATATCACAAAACAAAATCGTCAATTTACGTGTATCACCACCAAGCTTTAGTAAATTTGGATTTTGCTGTAATTTTTTAACCATTGCAGGAGCAAGATAGTGTTCAAATTGTTTTTTGATGCGTTGCTTTTGGAAATATTCGCTTATGAACTTCACCACATATGCATGCAGGCCGACCAGCGTGATTCCTGCGCAGAAGATAGTGGCATCAAACAATAGATTATATTCTAGATAGACGTATCTACTGACCAGAATTGATCCAAATGCCATTGCAAGCAAGGCTATAAACCCTGCGAAAAGCCATCTTGTTAAACATATTATCACCAGGCACGCGATGGCTAGACCTAGTATTTCAACACCATCAGCGTAATCTGGTCTGGCTATATTGTTGTTATTAACAAGGGTAGCAATCACCGTGGCTATTAATTCCTGCGGATATACGGCGCCTTTGGCGGTGGCAACTGGATTGGCTATTCCGGCTGCACTTGTGCCAACCACAACGATTGCACCGTTGAGATCATTTGGTATATCCGTTACGCTGATGGCTTTGCCTATCTGGCTCCAATCTATCCAGATGCGTCCTAGTGCATCCGTCGTTATTGAACCAAATTTGGGAATACGCAATTTTTCAACACCATTTGGGTTTAGCTTGACCTGAAAAGCCTTGTCACCTGAAAGCACCCTTAGGGTTTCCAGTGCTATGTTGGGATACAGCTTGTTATTGGATGCAATGATTAATGGCATGCGACGCATAACACCGTCGATTTCTGGCAATGTGTTTGTTGTGCCAACACCTATTGCGGTAGTTTCTAAGGTTGGCACATTGGCTATTATTCCAGGATAATTTACGATTTGATTCACATAATCGCTGTTGATAACAACTGAACCTGGATTCCTAGGGTTGTTTTTGTCCTTGTTAGATGGCGCATTTGCCAAGACGACACGATGAGTTTGCAGTGAGGTTGCCAAGTCTGCGTCGCCGCCTTGCCTATCTTTTTCTGGCATGAGCACGTCAAACACTACCAGTCCTGCATTGTGCTGATACAGATTGTTGATGAATTCGGCGTAAACCTTGCGGTCAAACGGCCATTGGCCGTACCTATCCAATGCTGCTTCGTCAATGTTGACGATGTATATGTTGTTTTCAGACAACGGTTTGCTGGTGATAAGGGTATCAAAGTACCTTAATTTTATGCTTTCAATAAAACTCGGGCCAGAAATCTCTGCTGCTATAACCAACAACAGTGTAATCATTGCCGACCATGGAGACAATAGTTTCTGCTTCATTTGATTATTTATAGGCCGTCGCCGGCTGTGGTTTTACGGTGTCATCTGTCCCAGGTCATCCTCCACATGAGATATTGCCCTTTATTTTGAAACCATATCATGGTATCATTAGTTTCCGGTTTAGCCGCCGGGCAATTGCGATCAAACCAATCGTGTATGGATTGTCTATTTGAATCCCACCATTCTATATCTTTTATCAACACGATGAACGGTCCTTTATCGTTTGGATTCTCAAACGATGTCCATTTTTCAAGGTTTTTCGATTCCATGAATGATCTTGATGCCTGTTAGGGTTAACAAATTATATAGCTAATATCAACTGCCTCATATTAAAACGCTGGTAAAGATACATGCAAGTAACTAAATATTTACATGTGCATAATCATGGCAAAACATTTACCAGAACTTGGATGGATTGGCGTTAAAAACCGAGACCGCGGATACTATCCAGTGATCAACATCAAAAAAAGCAGGAAAGAAGGCCTTGAGCGTATATACATCTGGGACGAAACAACTGGTTATACAGAAGGCCTAAACGAACACGGCGTGTGCATCATGAGCGCAAGCATGGCCACCATATCCGACGAAAAAGGACAAGGTACGACCACACACGAAGGAACCCGCAGTGATTATCTCAGCCCTGACGGTAAAAAAATACGTACAGCAATGCTTGAGCACGATTGCAAGTCCGCGTTGGAAAACCTGGTTGAAAACGAACTAACCGGCCACACACTGGTGTTTGATTCCAACAGATGCTACATGCTTGAATCCAGCCATAGAAATGGCGATTTTGTTTTCAAGGTTGAGGAAATAATCAAGCCAAATACCTGTGTGAGAACCAACCATGGTATATTGCTGCCGTGGGCTGGCTATCAACGTGTTGCCGACGATCCAGGCCACAGCCGTAAACGTGTCAGCTCAGAAGTAAGAAAAATAAAGGCGGAACTTGGATTACAAAAGGCCAATACACTTGATGAATGCATGGAAGCCATACTTGATCACAGTGATCCTAATCCGCAGCTAAATCCTTGTAGGCGCGATGATAGGGAAGGCTATATGAAAACAACGGGACAAATAGCTCTCGTTCCCAGCCAGCTTACCCTTTATTATCGACCTGTATGGAGCGGAATACAGTTTGATTATGACAAATTAAATGAGCAGGACGACAAGTGCTTCTTTGAGGTGTTAAGCCAACGGCCTTTGCACAATCTTGGACCAGTTTAAATTGGTTTTACTTCACAATGCAAAGGGAATCCATTAATCCTTGCAGAATTGAT
>Ga0316220_1001549_pt1 | contig 24827 bp, 25 predicted proteins | sample TBH18005metaG_FD_203632 | JGI IMG/M metagenome (GOLD analysis project Ga0316220, IMG submission 203632) | Freshwater microbial communities from Trout Bog Lake, Wisconsin, USA - TBH18005 | ecosystem: Environmental > Aquatic > Freshwater > Lake > Hypolimnion/Profundal zone | place: USA: Wisconsin...
CCGACAAAGTCGCGCACAAAGCCGTAGCTTTCCTCGCGGTCTATACCGATGCGATGCTTCACCGTCACCGGTATGCTCACCACGTCCCGCATGGCCTTGACGCAGTCAGCCACCAAACTCGCCTCATTCATCAGACAGGCACCAAAGGCGCCACGCTGCACCCGCTCGGACGGACAGCCGCAATTCAGGTTGATCTCGTCATAGCCCCAGTCCAGGCCCATTTTGGCGCAGGCAGCCAGATCGGCGGTATCGCTGCCGCCCAGTTGCAGGGCCACCGCATGTTCTTCGGCATTGAAACGCAGGTGGCGCGGCACGTCTCCGTGCAGCAAGGCACCGGTGGTCACCATCTCGGTATACAGGCGGGCATGGCGACTTAACAGCCGGTGCAGATAGCGGCAATGTTTATCCGACCAGTCGAGCATGGGGGCGACGCTCATGCGGTGCGCCCTCTGAAGATCGATTTTGCGAATGGCAACGCCCGATTTTTGCTCTGTCTTATTCACGCTGATTTGTTGCCTTTTTGGCTCATTTTGTGGAATGGGTGTAACATTTTGCGCAACATCACTCTTCATGTTGCACCGCCATGGGCTCAATTCTCTCACGCAAGCGCAAAGATGGCACCACCGGCCACACGGTCGTCATCAGAATCAAAAAGGGCGGCAAGGTCATCCATACCGAAACCCAAACCTTTGACCGTGACCAGGCAGCGAAGGCTTGGATGAAAAAGCGGGAGACCGAACTGGCAGTACCTGGTGCATTGAGTAAGCCAGACGATCCGATTCTGGCTGACGTAATCGACAAGTACAACCAGGACAAGCTCAGGCCCCATGGATCAACCAAGGACCAGGTGCTGCGGTCCATCAAGGCCCATGACATCGGCTCTCTGCGATGCTCGGAAATCAACAGCCAGGAACTGGTGAAGTTCGCCCAGTCCATCAAGGCCCAACCATCCACAGTCGGCAATTACATGAGCCACCTGGCATCAATCTTTGCTGTGGCCAGGCCAGCATGGGGCTACCCACTGGACAAACAGGCAATGGACGATGCACGCGTGGTGCTGGACAAAATGGGGAACATTGGCCGGTCAAAGGAGCGCACCAGGCGCCCGACACTGGAAGAATTGGACAAGCTGATGAGGCATTACACGGTGTCAGAGCTGAAGCAAAAAAACACCATCCCCATGACGCGCATCATTGCCTTTGCAATTTTCAGCACGCGGCGCCAGGAAGAGATCACCCGCATCATGGGTGCCGACCTGATCCGGGCTGATCTGGAGATCATCGTGCGCGACATGAAGAACCCCGGCGAGAAGATCGGCAACGACGTGCGCACCACGCTGACGCCTGAGGCGCTGCAGCTGATCGACCTGCAGCCTAGGACTGATGGTCGAATCTGGCCACATAACCCCAGTTCGCTCAGTACGTCGTTCACCAACGCCTGCAAGTTCCTGGGTATCGAGGATCTGCACTTCCATGACCTGCGCCATGAGGGCATCAGTCGTTTGTTTGAAATGGGCTGGAGCATCCCGCGCGTAGCCTGTGTGTCCGGGCATCGCTCCTGGACAAGCCTGAAGCGCTATTCGCACCTGCGCCAGGTGGGCGACAAGTTCAAAGATTGGCCCTGGCTTGCAAAGCTGGGAGTTGAGCCCCAAACGCAAAAAGCCCCCACCCCGTGAGGGATGAGGGCTAGTTAACTTATGGGTTAACTCATGGCGATCTCACTGCGTAGGCCTGAGCCCTGCAGCTGATGTAGGCGTCGTTGACGGTATCAGCTTCGAGCTGGAGCCGTTGAAGTAGTCCAGTAAGCTGCTCTGAAAGTAGCCCACCGGCTTCGGCAGGGTCTCCTGAACGATCACCGGCAGGTCCGGCGACTTCGGCTGGGGTGCTACCACCACCGCACCCACATCTGGCGCCGGCGTGCGGGTCGCGCAACCGGCCAGCAGGGCCAGCAGCAGCGCGGATGCGATCAGACAGAGTTGCGACAGTTTTCTCATGTTCATAGTCCTTGACGTTGATTGTGGTGGTGACTTCCTGCAGGGCCTGCTCCGCCTTGCGGACCTTGGCGGTCTCGCTGGCCAGCTCATCGGCCGCTTCCGTTTTTTGCTTCTGGACTGCGGCGTTGTCCACCGCCAACTGGCGATCTGCGCCGCGCTGCTCAATGTAATGCTCACCGAAAAACAGCACGGCCACCAGTGCGAGGATGGCGACGATTTTCAGCGGGATGCTCATGTCACATCCAGCAGGCCGTACCGCACGCGCCGGACCACCATTACGTTTTTGACGTACGACCGGTTGATCGCAAAGAAGCTCTGGCCATAGCCGGGCACCACCGCCTTGGCTTTCATCGACGTTCGCTCCACATTACCAAACCATCGACCAGGGTCACACCCGTGCGTACCGGCACAGGCTCGCCGGTCGCTGGCCAGCCCACCAGCACCGCCGTTGTAGGCAGCGAAGGCCATGGCCAGGCGATCTGCTGGAGACGACGCGCCCAACACCAGGCCAAAGCCCTGCAAATCTTTGAGCACCAGGGCCCTGAGCTGCAACTGCGGGTCGTACCGGTTTTGCCAGGACAGACCAGCCAGAGCCTGCGGGTTCGCTTTTACGATCTCGGCCAGGGCATCGAAGCGCGTGGCGCCGGTCGCAGTGAATGCGCGGGTGAGCTGGCCCAGACCCACGCCCTGCTCCCGGCTCGTCTTGAGCTCAGCGCGTGGGCTCCAGCACTGTCGGCCGGGGCACGGCCCTGTTTCCTGCTCCACCTGCGCGCCCAGTGCGGACGGCAGCGGCATGGCTGGCCAGTAATGCGACTGCTCAGCCTTGAGCACCGGCAGCAGCGGCACGGCAGCGGCGGGAGGCTCCCCTGCCCGGCTTGCCGTCACTACCAGCATCAGCACCACGGCGGCGAGCACGCACCTCCCAAGATAGACCAGCCCGGCGCCCGAGTTGCCACCCATGGCTGCATCCGCTGCAGCCTGGGCATCGACATGCGGCTGCAGGATGCGCAGGGCCAGCTCGCCGACAGCCAGGCCAGCAAAGCACAAGCCAAAGCCGAAAGCCATCGGCGCGCCCGTGGCGCCCAGCAGCTCGGGCACCAGGTGCGAGGCCAGCAGGCATGCCAGGCCGATGGCGGTCAGCATGCAGATGCGGGTGGCCCCGCGTTTGAGTGATTTTTGGATCATTGCTTCTTCTCCGCGATTCGGTCAATCTTGCCTTCCATGCGCTCCAGCTGCGTGCGCACCAGCTGCATCAGTTCGGCATTCGTCTTGTCCTGCCGGTCGTCACGCTCATGCTGGGCGCTGATTGCAGATGTCTGCAGCTGCTCCACGAGCGTCAGTCGGTTTTCAATCTTGCTGACGTACAGGAAGCAAGAAAAGGCGACTGTCAGCGTCGTGAAGACGTGCCCGAGTTGGATCTCTTTTTTCAAGTGCCATCCTGGCTCTACGGGGGCGCGTCGGTCGATGAAGTCTGCGGGGGATGTTTCGTTCATAGATACCCCTGATTAAGAGAAGCGGCCAGAATTCGCGGCGTAGTCGGCCGCAATCTGGGCAGTTGCCTGTGCCAGCGGGGTCAGGCCTGAAGCTGCGGCTGATACGGTAATGTTCTCTTTCCATGCTCGATATATGCGTGCCAGAAGCGGTGCGTATGCACTCATGGCGCCACCAGTTGCGCCAATTGCTTCTGGAAGTCCCGGTGCTAGTAGCGTAGTGTTTGCGGTTAGATTACTGATCAATGCTCCATTGCGGAAGCCATAGGCCATTCCCGGAGTCCACAGCAGAGCTATTTGCTGCATAGTGGTGGGGGCTATTCCGGTTGTCGCAGATGATGCGCCGCCAGAACTTGATATTCGCGTAGTGCTTTGACCTGGAGTCGGGCCGGTGTCTACGGCATATTGGCAAGTGGTGCCCGTATTACCAGCAAGACCCATCACGCCTGGATACGCCCCCGTCTGGCTGCTACTGGTCTTAAACCAAATCGTGGCAAGGAATGCGTTATTTGACGCGGCCATATCATAGGTGGTGCCAAGATTGATGCCGCTCGGACCTCCAGCGGTGCTTGCAAAATTCACCCCGTTGCTGTCGGTGGTGACGATGCTAGAGGTTGGCACCTGTAAAGTTGCTACTGGCGCGCCAGGAACTAAATTTGTAAAAATAGCGCCATTAGTTAGGTTTCCAGCAGCATACGGGTTGCAATAAGTATCTAGAAAGTCGAAGCAAAATAAAGACCCGGAATTTATAATTGCATCGCGGTACAGCTTCAGAAGTCCAGATCCTGTAAATGTCGTTCCGGGTAGTTGAATAATTAGTCCACTCATGCTGTCCATCCTTTGGTAGTGAGAAAATTGAAAACTGTTTGGGCTACGACTGCGTATCCCGAAGTTGAAAGGTGGATGGCATCTATCTGGTTGAATGTTGTGCCGCTGGCATGCGTTGTTGCCGTTGACCCGCCATACCCACGCGTACAACCGGAGGCAGTAGACCCAGAGACAGAACCAAGCAAAATGAATTCGGAGCCTATAGATATGATTGACCCAGACCACATTGAAATTCCAGTGAAATTCAATGTGGTGTCAGCCGCAAGAATCGCCGAAGTCAAAGAGCCGCCTGAGTACGCAGCATGAAGCGAAGGCCCCGGAGTATCATTTGCAATGCATAACGCGTCATATGGCAAAGCAGGATTTGACGCATTCACCAAGGTTTCTCGAATATCAATATAGTTGTTTGGGTAAAGTGTTTGAAGCTGTGAGTTGATGGCTTGAATGCTAATGTAGTTAGCCGTTCCAGAGCCTTCAGTTACTCCTGACAGGATTCCCATCACCACGAATCTCTTATTTAGACACTGCATGCCTGCAATCGCATTTGCAACATCTGCCAGTACTTGAGAAGTGCTACTCAGGTTATTCCGGCCAAGCCACAGAATCGCAGTCTTCTTCAAGCGGCCATCCGATTGATCAACAAAAAATGGCGTCAACGTGTTCAGCTTGACAACGCTACCTGCGGTAGTGCGCGTGAAAGTGGTTGTGGTTGGATTCCCGCTACCATCAAAGGCTGTTGTTGACAGTGTTCCAAGAACGCCGCCTAGCGTGCCTAGGATACTTCCCGGCCCCTGATTGTTCTGAAGGAAAAAACTCTGTGCCGAAACGGTGACCGCGCCAGACGCTGGAATTTGATTCCCTGTCACAGTCAACAACGGGACTGTATTCCCACCAAATCGGCCTGCAATGCTGGTCGAAATTTGACCGCCAACTCCGATATTCTGAACAGCAACTCCAAGCAGGGTTGCAAGTTGCGTCGGGTAAGGTGTGCCACCCGCCCCTGCCGTCAGGGAATCGCCAACACATATGAAGCCTGATGGAAATACCCAAGGGTTTGATGCATTGACCACATTTGTCAATGCAGTCAAATTCGCTGAAATTACGCCAAGATTTTGGTTATTTAAAACAACTGCGCCTGCGTTTGTAATTCCTATCGCTATTTTCCCCACGCTATCTGTGATCGCAAAAACATATCCAGATCGAGCAGGCGGTGTCGTTCCGAATAGAGCCTGAAAAGCTGCCACTACAGTAGAGATATTCCCGCCGTTCCCTGCAATCAGATTGCCAGCCGCATCAACAGCAAGCGCAATATTGTTGCTGGAGTCGATCACAGCGTATTTGTACCCCGCACGGCTGTAGTCTGTATGGAGTGTGGCAAGCGCTGGTGCTGCTGCAGTCTGAGTGGCCAGGATCGAATTAAGCAGTGACGCGCTTGCTGCCGTCCATGAACCCGTACCCGATGCTCCACTTTTTGTATAAAAAATGTTATTGGTTGAGGTTGCGTCGGCCGTCACTAGCGCCAAGGTTCCAGCCGGGTGTGCAAGGTCAGCATTCATTAGCGCGAGAGTTGCGTACCCAATTGCTCCGGAGGATAGTCCGGCAACAAGGGATGTAGCTGCCGTAGCACTGGTGGCCGCCGCTGTCGCCGAAATGCCCGCCGCCGTAGCTGATCCACTTGCGGCTGTTGCTGCCGCGGTTGCAGTGGTAGCTGATCCACTTGCGCTGGTAGCGCTGGTGGCGGCTCCGGATGCCGATGCGACGGTCGCAGCGTTCGGAGCGGCAAGGGCAGTGTTGGCGGTCGCCAGCGTGGTCTTAACGGACTGCGCCAGGGTCGAAGGCAGCAAGCCAATCGGCAGGATGCTGTACGCCTGGGCGCTCGCGGTCGATCCGGAATACGTGCTGTTGAGCGTGATCGAGATGTTGCTGTTGATCGTCAGGACTTCGTACAGCTTGCTGTCGGGGCCGGTGAAGATGTCGCCCGGATTGAGTGTGCCCACGTCCCCCCACAGCGTGCCTGTGCCTGCGACTGCTGCGCTGCCGTTCGTAACGGCGATTGTTCCGACTCGATACCACTGCATGTTCAACTCTCTTTCGGGTAAGCCGCTTTTACTGCAGCGAGGGGGTTATAAAAATTGGGGACTTTGGCAATCAAACCGGTATCCATGGCGTGCCATAGGGCGTCCAGTTGGTCGTTCACTGGCGGGTAATGAAGAAACCGGCTTTCTCGATAATCCAAAACGCGAGGCGGTGGAGTGACTTCTGTCAGTACACCATTCACCAGTCTTGCGGCGTGAATATCAATCAGCACGTCAGACACCACATAATTTGCGGCCCCTGTCCTGTGAAAGAATTCATCGAATGGAACGGATTCAGGCAATTGTCGGCGTCCAATACAAATGCCAGAGGTATCGAATAGGTAAGTATTTTTCATCGGTAGGATTTCAATATGGTTGTATAACCAATATGGTTTCCAACTGCGGCAGAGTTGTACGCATACAAATTGAGCGTATGAAATCCCGCACTAAGATATGCAGCCGTTTGGACACTGGCGCCTGGTGTGGCGCCTATGTAGGAGCTTGACCCGCTGAAACTATCATATGCAGCGGTCGAATCAATTCCTGCGCGAACTTCCCAGGTAACCGTCCCACTGCTGGCCGACATATAGAAGTTGGCCTGATAAATCACATTTACATAACCCGCGTGATCCATGTAAAACGTGTGCGCGAACCAAGTACCGTTGATGATCGAATCAGACCCGCGCTCGAATGAAGTGCAAGATGCCGAGATAATCAAATCAGCGGTGATGGTATTGGTGGCAATCTGGGTTGCGGTGATCGATCCAGCAGCCAGCGATTGCGCCACGATGCTTCCGTCAAAGATCGCGTTGCCGTTGAACCCCAGGGTAGATATGCCACCGACAGTGCCCACCGTCATCACATACTTGGGCGTTCCGCTGCCGTCCGGCATGACAAAGGCGAACTTATCTGCCAGGAACACCACCGCGCTGCCCAGGGCGGAATCGGAGAGAAGCGACATGCCAGCTACATGCCCGTTCGCGTCAAGTTTGATCGTGTACTGAGACTGAATCCCGGTTATGGCATTGGAATTCGCCGTCATCGTCATCTTCACCGAGGCGTAGCCTGTTGGCCCGTTGGCATACAGGTCAGTGATGGACGATGCAGATGCCCCTTGCGCGGTGGCCAGGGTGATCAGGTTTGTGGTGATGGTCGCCACGTTGTTCGTCAGCGCCAGTTGCGACTGCTGGCCGGTGAATGTGTCTATCGCCGACTGCAGTGCCGAATTCGATGCGTTCACGGCGTTGGCCGCAGACATGGCCGACTCGTACGAGATATTGCTGATCGGCGTTGCGAGGGACGTGACCATCTGGCCAAGGCCCAAGCTGTTGTTGAGCTGGGTCAGGAGGGCTGACGGGTCGCTGCTGGCCACGGCGTACAGGCCGCCCGTAGAGCTCAGCGGATACCAGGCGGAGATGTTGCCGAAGGTGTCCACCGCGCGCGCCCAGTAATAGCCACCGCCGCCTGCTGACAGGCCCACATGCGTGTACTCCTGGCGCGGGTAGGCTTCCAGCGACAGACGCGAGGCGGTGCCGCGGTCATTGGTGGCCGCATACCAGACTTCAACGCCTCGAATGTCGGTGCGCGAGTCGCCAAACGTCCAGGTCAGGCGAACAGTGAACACGCCGCCGGTTGCCGTCAGCGCGGGCGCGGCCGGGGCGACTGTGGGCGCAGCGGACACGGTGCCGGTGACGGTCACCCAGGCGCTTTGCTTGTTCAGCGCATTGACCGAGCGAATGCGCACATCGTATGACCGGCCGGTGACGGATGCGGGAATGACCCAGCGCGTGCCCGTCGAAATCGTGGTGTCCCATGGCCCGCCGTTTTCAGACCATGCGATCTCATAGCCGGTGACAAATGCATCGGCGGCAGCAGTCCAGCTTGCCACCATACGCGGGATGATGGTGCCGTCGGGCTGGGTGATGTTCTCGGAGGTCACCGACAGCGCCGTGGGGCTGCCGACGTTGAACGGGCTGGGCAGGCTCAGCGTGGGCGTTGCAGTGACCGCCGTGAGCGTGTCCAGGGCGTAGACCGTGGCGTCGTACTCGCTGGCGACAATCTCCACCTCTTCCGTGTCCAGAATGGTGATCTGGGTGATGCGGAACAGCTTTCCAGACCAGCCGGGCGTGCTGTGGGTAATGTCCACCACGTCGCCCACCTCGCAGCGTAGGCCCACCTGAAACGCCTTGAAGCTCACCACCAGGCCGAAGCGGCTTTGCTTGAGCTGCAGGCCTGCGAGCTGCTGCGCGGTGTAGAGGTTGCAGGTGAATGCCAGCGACACCTGGGCCTCAAGCACCAGGCCGTTGTCCTGCGCTGACCGGTAGGCCGTGCTTTCGCTGATTGCGTAGTTTGGCTGCCAGTTGCTGGCCGGGTCGTAAAACTGCGCCGTGACGCGGTTCAGGCGCGTGGTACGGCCAGCAGTCGCAATCGACCAGGCGCCGGTGATGTTGTCCTCGTTGAAAGAAAAGGTGGAGCTTTGCGCGGCGTCGCAGATCAGCTTGTACTTGCCGGCGGAATACACCAGCATGGCCCGGCAGGAGGCCAGCAGCAACTTGATATTGTCGAAGGCCGTGCTGTCGACATTGACCACGCCGTTGCAGGTGTAGCGCGCCTGGGCGCCGGTCGGAATGGTCACCATCGCATCGCAGTAATTCGCGGCCGCAATGATGCTGGCGTCATCGATGAGCGATGCGCTGATGCCGCGGCCATAGCGCGTGTTCGTCAGGTAGTCGCGGATGCACAGCGCGGGGTTCGCGCGCACCTGGAGCCATGTTTGATTGGCTGCCAGCGATCCGGGGTTGGGCACGCCGGTTTGCACCGGGTAGCCTGCCGGGTAGGTCTGGCTCCAAGTCTGGCCGCTGACCGCCGTGGTGGGCTGCACGACTCCCGTCGAAATGGTGGCGCCGGTGGTATCGGTGATGTTGCCTATGGCGGCAATCAGGCACACGTCGCCCAGAGCGGTGGCGCCGGTGCGTGGGTCATAGGTCTTGATGCCCAGCACGTCGGCCGTGATCGTCGGGAAGCCGCTGAATGCCGTGGAAGCGTACTTCAGCTTGGCATAGATGTAGGCCACGCCACTGCCGGGGTATGCGCTGCCCCAGATCGCAGGCAGGTCCGCAATCAAGTTGGTGTCTGCGGCCTGGGCATCGGTGCCGGTGTGGACGTAGGTCGTGACCAGGCCGGTGAACTTCGCATCGGTGCTGAGCACATTGTCGATGTAGATGTTCGGGACCGAATCAATCTCGCCCTCGCACAACACGATGATGATGTGCAAAAACTCATTATTTGCGCCTGAGACTTGCGTCAGTACCCGCGTGCCACCGACTCTGCGGTATCCGTAGATCACCGGCAGCGCTGCGATGTTGCTGCTGGTGTTGATCAGCATGCCCTGCGCTTGGGCGGCGCTGACTTGGCCTTGCTGGGCCATGGAGTCGCCCAGGGCGCCCAGTGTCAGAATGGATGTGGCAGCGCTAGCAATGGATGCCGCAGTAGCAATTGTGCCCCCAGAAAGCAGTCCGAACGCAGTTGATCCAAGCAACTCCCTCGTTGCCAAATCTGCCATTCCCGGCAAAGTCCATGCTGCGTAGAGATCAACCGCAGTCGCTAAATCATTGCCCGAGCCGGGTGCGATGGCGTTGCCAACATCACGGATTGCTCCGTTTATTCCGCTAACGATGTCACTGAAGAATCCCATTATTTACTTCCCCACTTCATGTTCAGATTCAGCTGACTGACGTAATCAAAAAACTTGTCGCCGGGGAAAAAGACTTGCTGCTCCTGGCTGTTGGTGTGACGGCCAGGCTTGCGCTGGAAGTCGCCCCACTGATTGGTCGCGGAGATGGACACGGTGCTGGTTCCAGCGCTCGGATCGTCGGCAATGGTCATCGTGTCCATGCGACCGTCAAAGATCATTACCGGGCTGGAAACCACGGCAATAGTGGTATCCAGAAATGCCTTGTAGATCACCATGCGCCGGTCCATGAAGGGCGTGTTCAGAGCGATGCTGATGTATGCCTGATCGACTCCGGAGATTGACAGGCTCACGTTCGGGATCTGCAGGTCTGCGGTCTCAGTCAGGCCAGAAAACCCCAAAATCCGGGCTGCGCTCAGGTAGGTATTGCCATTCCAGATGATGGGCAGCGCCGCGTCGGTGATGTAGTCGGTGCCCGCATCGAAATGTGTCTCGAACAAAAAGCAAGGCGTGTTCGTGCTCTTGCTGATCTCGGTGATGTACGGGGACGATGCGCCGCGATCCATTAGTAGTTCTCCACCACATTGATGGTCAGCGGCGCAAGCATGCCGGACGCCAACGCCATGTCGGAGCTGTCCGACACCAGGGCGACATGAAAGGGCACGTTGCTGTAGGTAACGGCCTCGCCGTCTGCAGGGCTTGCCATGAGAGCCGGCTCAATGCTGACGGTCGCGTATCCAGATCCGTCACTGTTGGTGTCGGCCACCGCCATATAGACCTTGGTGTGCCCAGCGAACGCAAGCAGATCGCCCGCCTTCACCACACCCGGGTGCAGGACGTAGAAGCCCCGCAGCGAAATGCTGCGCCCGGTCTGCGCCGCACCATTCACGACAGGCGCGCTCGCGCTCGCCCAGCTTCCTTGCGGCGCATTGTTCCCGGCCAGGGTGCAGGTGAATGTGTCGGCCTGGCCGCGCTGGCTCAGGAGGAACGCGTAAAACTGCATGAAGAAATTGCGCTGCATGGGAGAGTAGACGAAGCTGATCGACCACCGCTGCGCGTTCTGCGTGCGCGTCTGGCGCTTCAGGCTGTGCGACACCGAGATTCGCGTGGGCTGGACCGATGACAGGGTGGCTGATGCCGGGCCCCGCACCGTTGGGAGTGTTCCGCCGCTCATACCATCCTCCCGCCGCCTCGGCGCATCGCTTGCCGAATGACGCCCTCAACCACTTTGGCGTTGGTGGCGATCAGTCCGGGCATCATTGATTGAATTTGGGCCACGGTTTGCGGCCCTGCGTTGGGTGCATTGATCACCAGGGGCTGATTCACGGTCACATTGCCGCCTCCGCCTCCCTGCATAGTCACAGGGATGGTTCTGCCGTCCGGCAGCGGCACATATGCCTCGTTCATCTTGCCCTCGCCAAATACGGCAACCTGGGGGCTGTTGGCCACGCCGCCGCCCGCATACGCTTTCACGGGCAGGTTCTGTGCGCCGCTGGAGGTCATCACCCCGCCATCTGCGAAGAAAGACGACACAAGGCCACCTATTCCGCCTGCCGACTTCATGCTGGCCGCCAGGGGCCCGGTGATGCTGGCTTGAATCTGCATACGGATCAGGTCGGCAATGATGCCATCCGTCATGGTCTTGAAGTTGAGCTTCCCGGTCATGGCGAACGCAACCAGTGCATCTTCCATACTCTTGAATGCGGTGGTGTATGCGTTGGCTACGTTCGCGGCGTTGGTGCCTGCGTTGTCCGCGTAGTCACCGAGCGCCTTCGTCATGCCATTGGTGGCGCTCTTCTCACCTGCCACCTTGGCATTGAAGTACACCCCCCACTTCGCCAGAGCTTCGGTTTGAGCGGATTTCTCCGCGTCCAGTTCCTTCTGCAGTTCAGCACGGCGCTCCGTGGCACCCGCAGGCGCCGCATCGAGGGCGCTTTGTTTTGTCGCAACCCGATTGGCATAAGTGTCGGCAACCTGGGCCAGGCCGGCAGCGTCGGCAGCCTGCCGAGAAGTCATGCCCTGGGCGGCCAGGTTGCGGTCGTATCCACGATTCACCGACGCGGAATAGGCGTCGATGGCCTCCTTGGCCTTGGTGTACTTGTCAGCCAGTGCGGTAACGCTGTCCGCCTCCGCCAGGTTGGCTGCACTGATTGCGGCAGCTCCGTCCTGGATGGCCTTGGCCTTCTTGGCCTGAATCTCGATGATCTTCTTGTCGTTGTTTTCCTTGTCCGCCCCGGTCAGCTTCATTTTCTGCATGATCGCAACGTCCGCGTCTGCAGCCTTCACTGAGGCGTCAGTAATGCTTTGGATGTTCAGCACCTTGGCGTCGTGAAATGCCTTGTCGCTGATCACGCCGGCTGCATGGAGCGAGTCAAGCAGGCCGTTAGCCTTGGAATAGGCATCCACCTGCTGCTGCAGAGCCCGGTCAATGTCGGCTATTTCCTTATCGCGCGCAGCCTTGGCCTTGGATATGCCGTCGTTGTCACGGTAGCGGCGTGCAATGTCGTCCAGTCCTTGCTGGTACTGCTTCTGAGTGATGATGCCTTTGGATAGCAATACGCCGTACTCGTTCTGGTACGAAAGCGTTTCCTTTTGCTGCTTTTGCGCGTTGGTCGCGTTCGCAGACATTTCTTTGTCCCAAGCTATTTTCTTCTGCACCAGGGCTGCGTCAGCGGCATCCTTCTGCGCGGACACGTCCTTTAGGTGGTTGACTTCACCAATCGCGTCGAGCTGGGATTTATAGCCAGCAATGAGCACGCCCAGGCGCGCTTGCTCAGCCTTTTGGAGCTGCGGGCTGTAGTCTTGATTCTTCTTCGAGTCTGCCAATGCAGCTTGCGCAGATTCCAGGGACTTCTTAATTTCATCTGCGGGGTCAGCCTTTCGCCCCAGCCCCATCATGGCGTCCCACGCCTTTTTCGACTCAGAGGCGATGGCTGCCCATGCCTTTTCGATATACCCGAGGTTTTCGGTCATCGTCTTTGCGCGATTCTCCATTGCATCGGCATAGGCCTTCTGCGCCGCAATGCCAGCCTGCTCGGTCTTGCCCTGCTTCTCCAGTGCGCTGATCTGTTCGTAGGTGGAAAGGGTCAGGTAGTGCAGCGTGTCGTTCAGCTTCACCGAAGCAGCGACCGGGTCTTTGGCGAGGTCCGCAAAGTTCTTGGCGATTTCGGCAACAGCCGCGCCAGTCGCATGCGCAACTTCTGCGGTGACTTGGCCGAAGCGCTGCAACTGAGAACCGGCGACGCTTCCGGTCGCAGCCAAGGCCGTGATCGCCTCTGCCGCCGCGCTTTGCGTGATGCGTGTGGTCGCAGCAATGGCCTGCGCGGAAGCCTGCATCTGTCCCACGGTGGTCCCCGCCGCGTTTCCGGTGTTGATCAGCGCCTTGCGGTAGTTGTCAGTTTCTTGGCTGCCTTTGTAGTAGGCGAAAGCGACGGCACCAACGGCCGCCACCAGCGCCAACATGGGAATGGCCGCAGCAGTGAAGACCGCAGCAGATAGCCCTGTGGCGTTGGCCAGCACCAGGGAAGATGAACCCATCCGAGCGTATGAGCCTATCAGCGCGTCATGGGCGATCCGCAATGCCTCTACCTTGGCTTGGCTGGAGCCCATGCTGAAGCTGTGGGCTTCGGTCGCATGCGTAGCCCCATCGGTCTTGACCTTGAGCGTGTCAAGGGTCGCCAGCAGTGGCGCAAAACGGCTTTGGTCCAGGCCGCGCTGGTCGATCAAAACCTTGTAAAAGTCGCTGGTGCCCTTGGCGCCTGCAGTCAGGGCGGCGATCTGGCGCTGCAAAGATGCCTCCATCGACCGGCTTGCGCGCTCCGTGGAGAAGGCGGCATCAGTCGCCTTGGCACCCATGTTGTCGATGCTCTTGCCAGCCTTGTCGCCTGCCTGGCCAACCTTGGCGGCCATTGCGTCGGCGGCCGCACTCACCTGACCGGCGCCATCCTTGAAGCCGGTCGCATCAAGGCCTATTTCTGCCTGAATTTTGCGATTGTCAGTCATTTATCGTCCCGGTTGTTCATTTCAGAAAGCGCCTCGCCCTCCACTATTCGCATGTCCTGGAAAAGCTGTTCATGCTCATCAGGAGAAAGGCCCATGCGATCCATGCGGTAAAACATCACCCCATAGTCAAGTCCCACCGGGCCACCCGCGCCCAAGCGCCACTGCGTGCTGATGCTCCCAAACAGGGTGATGGCGGGTTCGTTTTCCTCCCACACCTCCACCGTGTCATCGCCGAAGTCATCCGCCGTGAGGCCAAGTGCCGCCAGTTCGGCATCGCTTGGCGCACGCGCATACAGCGCCCGAGTGGCCCGCCTCAGTTTCCCAGGCGGGCCTGGGTGAGTTCGGTCAGGTATTTGTCGAAGATCGCAGCGGTGGCGCCCAAGTAGTTCTCTGTGAGGCGCGTGATGTTGTCCTTGTCGAATGGGTCTTCCAGATCCCAGGCGGATGCGACATACAGAATCAGATCGACGTTTTCAAGATCTTTCACTTCGTCGTGGAAGCTGCGCATCTGTTCGCGCGTGCGGGCCTTGAAGGTGAACACTACATCTGCGGCCCCTTCGCCGGGCACGGGGATTTTCACCGTCGCCTGGAATGAGGGCTTCGGAGTGAGCGAGAACTTTGGCTTTGCCATTTTTTGCTTTCGATACTTTGAAAAAGACCCGGCAAGGTGCGACCAAGCGGGCATGAAAAAGCCTGCGGCGGCCGGGAACCCCCAACCCAAACCGCAGGCCACCTTGGAAAAGGCTTAGTAGCGAGTTGGACGCGCCTGCAGCGAGAAGCCAGACGACACCACCATCAGTTGGTTCTTGGTCATCGACGGGGTTTCGTCAAAGTCGAAAAAGCCGTTGTAGTAGAGCGAAGAGCCGGATGGCAGCGTGGCGCGCAGGGCGGTCAGCGCGCGAGCGGTGGATGCCGCTTTGATGGCGATATAGCCGGGCAGCGTGTTGTCGTCCGCGATTTTCATGGTCAGGGACTGGGGTGCAAACTGCGTCGGCATTTGCGTCTCAAAGCTCTGCTCCAAGAAGCTGTAGTTCACATACTGCATCGCGCCGCCGTTGGAGGTCAGATCAGTCACCTGGGAAATGTTCTGCCAGGTGGTGACTTGACGCATCGATCCAGCGCTTGAGCCGATGGGGTACTGCGTGAGGCTGGTGCAATCGAAGTTGTCGATGCTGAACGTGGTGGTGGTCAGCACCGTGACGCGGGCCAGCTTGTTGTTCAGATTCGACCAACCGGTAGTGATTTCAATGATGTTGCCAGTGGCAAGACCATGAACCGCAGACGTGGTGACGACAGCGGGTGAAGCGTTGGTAATGCCGCTGATATTGATGGAAGCAGCGTAAGCCGTGGCGAGGGCCAGGGTGACGCCGTTGGGAAGTGCGACAGACATAGGGGACTCCTAGAAGTTAAAAGCGCCCTAGCGGGCATGAAAAAAGCCCTGAAGATTTCTCTACAGGACTTGCTGGGTAAAGGCTGGCGCGGTCAGCGATCAGCCCAAATTGAAAAGTCTTGGATGCAGCCGAATACCGGAACGTCAGCGTCGAAGCTGGTGTGCGGCGCATTCACTGGCTCACCCTGCCAAACGGTGCTCATGCGGATGGCGTCTTCTATTGACTGCATCAGAGTGTTGGCCCCCATCCGGGTATCCGACCAAACATCCACCTGCACATCGGCATGGCGTTTGTTTGGAATGAAGCGGTCCAGCGTGTTGATAGCCTGGCCGCCGATGATCTGGAACGTGACATATGGCCGCGCTGTGGAGGCAGGCGCGAAGTCCGGGAACACCCTGGGCGTGATGCCCGACAGCAGTGTGTAGAGTTGCGTTTCTAGGCTCATGCGTTCCTGCTCAGACGTTTTATGAGTTCTCCGGCCATTGCCTCCACCGCTGCGGCGCTCTTGGCTGCGATTGCCCTGCGCATGAATGCGGTGGCCGCGATCTGCTTAGGGGTGATGGGATGGGTCTTATCGGTAACGAATTGGCCTTTGTTCGGCCCCTTTCGCGCCAGATACACCCGGTATTTCTGGATGTGTCCGTACTCCACAAGCTGCCCATGCGGTGCTTTCTTGGCATTCCAGGAAACGTGGTAGGTGGCAATCTGCCCGTCTACCGACTTGTCCTTGCTGTAGACCTGGTATATCGATGCGAGCAACTTTCCGGTGCGTTGACGCAATTGCGATACGTTGGCCCGTGCCTGGTCGTAAATCACCTGAGCGCCGGCCTGGGCTGCCGGGCGGATCGCTGCGGCCACTTCGGCGCCAAGACTATCCAGCAGGTCATCCACCGAACTCGTGTCGATGGATATGGTGATCGTGTTCTGGCCGGGAACGTAGTTGCTTCGGCGTTTTGCGCGCGCCATTTATATCACCAGTTCACAGACCAGATCGGTGAATTCCTTGTTCACCGCATCCATCAGGATCGCGCGGATGTTGTAGTGGGCGCCGTTGTACGAAACCCGCATGCCTGCCGTAATGCCGGTCTTGTATCGGATGCGGATACTGGCGCGTGCCACAGACATATCGGCATTGGCCTTGATCGACTCAACGCCGGTGTTGTGGATGATGTTGGCCCACAGCATTGCGACCGTCGACCATGTTGCGAGTGGCTGGCCAACGGCATCCTGCGTGGTCGATAGCTGCTCAAGCGTGACGCGGGAATTCAAAGAGCCGATGCGTAACGTCATGATTTACAGTTTCCAGATTTTGTAGCGGTCAAGCAGGCGGTCCACATAGGGCAAATCCATCAGCGTGGCGCGCTCGATCACGGTTGATTCGCGGAACTTGTACATGGTCGATACCGCGATTCGGATCCATTGGCGAATTGGCTCAGGGACTACCGAGTAGCCCGCCACATACCGAACCTGGACGGCATTGGGCGCCGTGCTGGTGGATGGCCATGTGACGTTAGGGGCCGGCACAACCCTTGCCACTCCAAAGTCGTCGGCGTTGTCCAGGGTGTATTGACTTGGGTCCAATGTTTGCAGCGTGTTGTTCAGGTCGAGATATTTGACGCTGGCGACGCTGGCCACCGGCGCGCGGGTGAGCTCGATGGCTGGGCGTGTCGTGGGCAGGTATGAGACTGGAAACTGGTCTACCGAGACCTCCCATGTCTGGGTGGTAAGCGCGCGGCCGGTGTACTGCTCCGCCATTTCGGACGCGGCAATGATGAGGCCAGTGATCAGCGTATCGTCATCAGTGGTATCCACCTTGCAGTGCAGCCTTGCATCTGCCAGCGTGATCGGGTACGTCGAGGCAGCGGTAATGAGTTTGAGCGACATTTGTGCCTCGTTAGGTTTCTGTGGGATGCGCTCTTGTGGGAACGCATCGCGCAAAAATCAGGGTGCAGTGATGGCCACCAAGGATTCGGCATAGGCGACCGCCTCGGTCGAGGGGTCCAGTGCATCGTCATCATTTGCGACCTGCGCATCGACTTCGACCACCGAATTCACGCTTCCGTGTGGGCTTTCAGAAAGCACGCGGGCCTTGACGGTTCCAGGGATGACTGTTGGTTGTTTCTTTGCCATGTGGCGCTCCAATGAGTGAAGGTGAAAAGGGTGTCCCTTTTGAGGACACCCTTTTGGCTTTAGGTGGCGCTGTTTTGGTACAACGCGAAGGCGTTGGTATCCATCAGATTCCCGCCCATGCGCGCCCACGCCAGGAAGCCGACTTGGCCCTTGGACATGTAAACGCTGTCATCGAAGCGAAACATGGTCATTTCCATTGCGTCACGGATCAGGTAGCGGCCGAGATTGCCGAAGCCCAGGGACTTGGCATTCGCGGCAGGCGCTGCAAAGTCGTTGTTCAGGTAAACCGGGTAGCCCATGAGGCTGTCCTGGGTGGTGAACTTCGGGCCAATGCCTGCGTCGTAACTGGGCGTCCACAGAGGACGGCCGGTCGTGTCCTTCAGCTTGCGCAAAACCTTGCGAGTGCTCTGGCCGAACATCCAGCCGGGGGCGACACCGGGCATGTCCTGGTCGGTCACTGGGTCATCCAGGTAGGCAGCGTCCAGCGAGTCGATCAAGTCCACCAGATCGTCATAAATGATGGAGGTGGTTTGACCGGTCAGGCCGACCTTGCCAACGGATGCGGCAGTCACCAGGCCCTGGGGACCAGTGGAGCCATCACCCAGAGTGAACTGAGTGTTTGCAATGCGGCCAATGCGATCACGGATGCGCTTGAACACCATCGCCTGCACGTCGATGACGCTGTCTTGCAGCAGTTCGATTGGCACGGTGATGATCTTGCTGGAGAACTTGAACACGTTCAATGGCACGGTGCCGTAGGAAGGATCGAGGGAGCTTGCGCTGCCGTTCTGAGCCACGATTTCACCGGTTTCCGAGCGGCCATCGCTGGTCGGGAAGTTCAGCGGCTGGCCGTTGTCGGTGGTGATCTGGCTGGCGACCTTGCGCATCCAGCCGTAGGCCTTCAAGTAGTCGATCATCTGGCTGGCGATGTTCGACTGGACTGTATAGCCACCCTGCGAGGTGGTGGTGGTGGACATGGTGTTGCGGAACGAAAGCGCTTCGTCCTGCGTCATGTCCTTGATGTTCTTGCGCAGGAATGCCTCGAAGCCAACGGATGCCTGTTTTGCGGCATCGGAAATGTCGGTCTTCTTGAAGCTCTTGTAGTCGCTGAAGCTGTTTTCCACGTCCAGCTTGCTGGCGCGGTCATGGGCTTCAATCTGGCTCTGAATGCGGTCGGATTCATCCATGATGGTGTCAAACTTCGACTGGTCTTCCTTGGACCAAGTTTGCGCACCTTTTTCAGCCAAGAGGGCTTGACCGGACTTGTTGGAAGCAGCAAGACGCTCCCGGAGGGCTTGGATACTCATTGTGGATACTCCTAAAAAATGAGTGGATACAAAAAAGCCTCCCGAAGGAGGCCAGCACTGACGCGGGAGCCGCGTTAGATTCGTTTCTGCGCCAGGAGGCGCATGCGGTTTTGATTAGCCTGCACCTGGCGGCTGACGCTCTCGGTGAGATCGGTTTCTTGGATGGCGGACTTGGGCGCTGGTGCGTGGGCATAAGCGGACAGATTCCACTTATCGGTGGGCGCGTCTTGTTTGCTGTTGGCATCAATCGCGTCAATGAAGCCGGAATCCAGCGCTTCCTGCGCGGTGAACCAAGTCTCAGCATCCATCCAGGCCGTCACCTGTTCTGCACTGGCGCCGGTCTTCTTGCAGTAGTCCGACTGGATGGTGCCATCGATCTTTTGCAGCAGGTCAGCGGTTTGGCGAAGCACATTGCAGTCGCCCATCGCCATCGTCCAAGAGTTATGCACCATGAACAGGCCGCCATCGGTCATGCGAACCTCGTTTGCGGACAGGGCCAGGTATGTGGCTGCAGAAGCGCAAACGCCGTCAATGTGGGTGACCACGTTGTTGGGGCACGCCACAATGGCGGCAGCCATTGCGCGGGCCTCAAACACATCGCCGCCGGGGGAATTGATATGAAGATGCACAGTGGTATCGCCAGCCTCTCCAAGAGCTTTCAGCAGGTCCGCCGCACCGACGCCCCAAAAAGAATCGATCACGTCGTAGACGTAGACATGGGTGCCATCTGTCGCCGCTTCAGAGCGCAGGACGGGGCGATCATTTTGAGCATTGTCCTTAACAAGCTGCATCAGTTTGTTTTTCATTTCTTGACCTTTTTGGGTTTCGGGGTGGGCTCATCTCCATCAGGCGGCTCGTTGGGCGACTCTTGCCCGCCCGGGTCGTCCGCACCAGGTTTTGCACTAGGTGCTGGTCCCGAAGCAGCCTTGAATAAGACATCGCCACCTTCTATGGGTGGCATGTTCTTGATCTTTCTGATCTCGTTCACTGTCAGGTAGCCATCCCCCGTTCCGGGTCCGCCAAGTCCAGCGCGGAACGATTCATCCTGTGCCTTCGTGTCTCCGCGCAACAGGCCATCCAGATCAAATTCAACAAAAGGACCGGCCTTGCGGAACAGCTTGCGGTTCATTTCCTCTTGCCAACGCACCAGGTGCGGCTTGACTGTGTACTTGACGAATCCAAGGGTGATCTGCTCGATGCCAGTGCCCCAACTTGTAGACTTTGTGTTGTCGCCAATCAGCACTGGGGGCACGCCCAGCGCTTGGCAAATGTCCTCACGCTCAAAGCGGCGGGACTCCAACAACTGCATGTCAATGGGGCTGATGCTCAGTGCTTCGGCCTTGCCGCCTTCGGCCATCACCAGGGGCAGCTTGCGGCTTCCGGCGCCATTCGACCCGCCACCGTAGGCTGCTACAAACGACTCGCGCAGCAGCTTTGCCTGTTCTGCGTTCAGCTTGTTAGGGTAGGTCAGGCTGATCTGGGGCATCGCGCCCTCCCCGATGCTTCGGCCTGCGTAGTCGGCGGCAGCCAGGGAGTTTGCGATGCCGTTGCGCGCAGCGTACTGAATCATGCTCAGGGACCGTCCATACCTGCCATCAAAGCCGAACCCGGCAAAGTGCAGCATGTCGTCCTGATCCACCACGTCCACCATCCCGGTCAGCGGGTCGGTACACCAATAGCGCAGGATGCTATTTCCATTGATGGTATCGGCAACACGGCGAACCACCACATTGTCGGGGTGCATGGGCCGCAGGCCGACAATCTTCGGGCTGAAAAGGTTAGGCCGAAGGATACGGGTGAACTGATCGCCACGCAGCGCCACGCAGCGCACGATCCATTCCTTCCAACTTGCTGCTGTCCACTCTGCGTCCGGTTCCTCGTTGAGAAGCCACCACAGCGTGTCCCGTGGATATTGTTCCCGCGTGTTGTCCTTGTTCAGGTGGTACTTTTCCAGAGGGAGTTGGGTAATGGCTCCTGCCAATTTGGTCAAACACGCATAGACCGTACTGACCTGCATGGCGGTCTGGTCAGTGACTTGGAATCCAGAAGGCGCTGGGATGGATTGAAACAGTTCATTCAGACTTACTGAACTGCCACTGATCGCTACGCCCGCGTTCTGGATACCCATCCGGCTCGCTGAATTTGGACGCGACTGTGCCCACTCGGTCAACACCCGCGATGGGTAATTCTTTGCTTCAAGGTTTAAAGTAGTCATGCGTTCAAATCAATAAATGGCGTGTCATGCATGTCACTTCCGTTGATCGACATTGCCCGCCCAAGTGCCATCAACATGGCCATAGGACCATCGATCTTGTTCTCTGGGCGCTCTTTTGTCGGAGATCGCAATTCATTGAACTTGCTAACCTTTACCACCACATTGCTAATCATCCAACTCATCACAGGATTGCCGTCATGCCTGAGCTTTTTCTCAAGGACTACGTTTTCTACCTGGATCAGGGGCGGAGTGAAGAAAAGGGCACGCTGTGCGATTTCCACCAGTGGCAGACCTTCTTCGATCAGCTTCCCCGCGAAATACATTGAAAGAGCTGGATCGAACGCGATTTCTTGCATATCAAATAGGAGGCAATCACGTCGCATATCTTCAGCAAGAACATCAAAATCGGTAATGTCACCATCGGTAACCGTCACGTAGCCAGCACGGGCCCAGCCGCTCAGATGCGCGTTTCCACTTTCTGATATGGCCAGCTCATTCAAGTACAGACGTGTGAACACGTACCAAATGCCATCGCGCAGGAACGCTAGGCACAACGCGGCAAAGTCTTTCTTCTGTGCAAGGTCAAGGCCAGCCCAGCATTTCTCACCAGCAAAATCGACCAATTGCAATTTGGGTGCAGCGCATGCCTCCCAGGCCTTCATAGAGATCCACGGCGACTCTCCGCCGTTTACCCAGACGTTCATCCGCTTAGTCAAAAAATTATTGAGCGCGCTGGGCATGGCCTCAGCTTTGCGTGCTGCGGCTTCCATATCGTCCGGCAGCACACTTACCATCCAGTTTGGGTTAGCCTTTGCCCACGTTGCTCTATCAAATGGATCATCGTTATCGTCGATCGAATAGATAACTCCAAATATGCTGGCGTCCTGTATCACATGGTCTAAAACCTTCGTGATATGCGTGCGGCGCTCATAACAGATGCCACTGCGATCGGTTCCAGCAGTGGTAATAATCCACAGCAAACTTTGCTCACGGGCACCGCGGGCGGTGTCGATCACATCGTACAGGTCGCGTTTCTTATGGGCATGTAACTCATCAATCACCGCGCAATGAACATTCAGACCATCTTGTGTACTGGCCTCTGCCGCAAGTGGAGTGAACTTACTGGCCGTATGCGCCACGGTAATGCTGTGCTGCATGATGGCCACACCCAAATAGGTACGCAGCTCTGGCAGCCGCTCGGCCATCGCCCTTGCATCGTCAAACACAATCCGGGCCTGGTCGCGTGTGGTTGCAGCGCTGTAAACCTCAGCGCCATGCTCGCCATCAGCACTCAGCATGTAGAGAGCGATCCCGCTGGATAGCGCACTTTTCCCATTTTTGCGCGGCACCTCGATATATGCCTCCCGGTACCGACGTAAGCCAGTCTCACGATGCACCCAACCAAATACTGTGCAAACAATGAAGCACTGCCACGGCTCCAGGTCAATCAACTTGCGTTCGCGTGCCCACTTACCTTTGATGTGAGGCATGAGCACCAGAAACTCGCAGGGGCGTGACGCTTTAGCCTCATCAAACACCCATGGCCATTCGTCACAAAGTGGACGCTGGAGATCTTCCAGCTGTCTTTCAACTGCAGCAATGGTCCACCGGCATCCCTTAATTTCTCCTGACGCAACCTGCTGTGCATAATTTAGCGCGGAAGCGACGAAGGCGCTCATCTTCCAGAACCGCCCACAAGGCCAAACTTTGCGAAGCCAGACACGGGAACCGAATTCGCTGCTGGCTCCATGCCAGGCAAAGACGGCTGCACATAGTTGCTGGCCTGTACACGTCCGCGTGCAGCAGGGCTCAGGCCGAAGTGCATCAAATAGCGATTGACTTGCTCGCGGTGCTTGCCAATCAGCTGCACATAGACGCTTTGCTGAACGTATCCACTCGGCGTCACGCTGTGACTTGCCTGGTAGACAGCATCAGGGTAATTGGACCCTGCAGCGACCAATCGATCTACCAGACCGTTAAACGACGCTTCCAGCTCCGACAACCTGCCAACGGCTTGGCAGTACAGCGCCAACGCCGCTCGATCTAAACCGCTTACCAAACCCAGCTCATGCAGCAACGGTGTGATGCGTTTCCATTCCTTGCGCGCTTCCTGACCCAGGTGCTTTGGCACGCTGGGGACTTCAATGCGAGGATTGATGCCGTCGGCCAGATTGAGCGTGCGCTTTCCCGGATTTCCTTCTAGGACTTTCAGTGCAACTGGCTTTGGTAGCGGTCCGCGAGATCCAGTCATATTGAAATTCCTCATGTGTATGTGCTTGGAGGGTCGAATCGACGAACACCCATGCGGGGTACCCCCCCCTTCGATACTTGCGCACGCAAAATTAAGGGGAACCGATCGGTCAACGGCAAAAAGGTCCAAAAGTTTGCACCACCCCCCTGCCCGACCTGCTACCTGGAACCGGCTCCCCATCCACGATGAATGCCCCTGCGAGCCTCTTCCTGCGTCTTAGCGCGATGACAACAACGACATATGGACTGCAGGTTGGAATACTCATCCGTGCCTCCTTCGGCCTTTGGCACAACGTGGTCAACCTCACTCGCAATCGTCGTTCGACCTTCGCGCGAGCAAACCTGACAAATGCCAGCGTCACGAATCAATATCGCTTTGCGATTTCGTGACCATTCGGCTCCGTACCCACGTTCCTTTGCCGACTTGCGTCTAGCGTCCGAAAAGCTATTGGCATGAGGATGTTTAGGACATCGACTGGTGCCGTCACGCACCAAGACTCCGCAACCAGGATGACCGCATGGCTTGGGTGCTGCTAATGGCATATTGTTTGCGGCTAGGTATGGGGTGATGGCGACAGGGAGTTGCTTACCAGCTAAATCCGCCTGACGCCCGTTGTGAAGAGACGCTGGGTATTGCCTAGGTGTCTAGGCTAGTGATTCCCATCCAAGCGCGATGCGTTCGGCTTGCTTTATCGCCATCACACAAACCGATTGTTCAGACCGGCCAATGCTGTGGCTAAGCGCTGACCATGCATAGTGCAATCGGTTTGTGTGATGGAAAAAAAGCGGCCTCAGCAGGTGGTGTGGGGGGACTGCTGAGGCCGGACCGGAGTGTCATCAAACCACTGTTTCATCACCTGTCGTAGTGATTCCACAGCATGCCTGAATTTACCGAAAACGTTTTACTGTCCGAAACTCATTTCAGTGCTTTTTCATCGCGACGCGTATAGGCAACCTGCAGGCTGTGCAGCCTTGCATAAAGGGTCCGCGTGGACATCTTCAGGATGCGCGAATGCTCCACCGCCGTGTGCGGCGTGCAGTAGACCTCGAACAGGATGGCTTGCTCCTGGACATCCAGGCTGCGCACCCAATCGTCGCAGCGGCTATCCTCCAGGCTCTTGATGGGCACGAACGAGGTGCGCACATTGCTGCGGCCCACAGCACCCCATGAAGCGCACAGGCAAGCGCTACCCAGGCCGCGCCCCATTTGCAACCAAGCGCCCCAGGAATGAAATCGGCGGTCTACCCAGTGAATCATGCCTTTGACTCCAGCAGCGGAAAAATGCAGGCGTATGCACAACCGAACGACACCATCGCCCATGCAACATCGCGCTGGACGTCGACCAGGTTGAAGGGCGTTCCCATCACATGACCGGCCTCCATGGCCCAGAAGCAATTGGGCTCACCTGCCAAACCCCTGCGCACCAGGTGATAGGCCTGATTGCCGATCAGATC
>Ga0316220_1001552_pt1 | contig 24805 bp, 37 predicted proteins | sample TBH18005metaG_FD_203632 | JGI IMG/M metagenome (GOLD analysis project Ga0316220, IMG submission 203632) | Freshwater microbial communities from Trout Bog Lake, Wisconsin, USA - TBH18005 | ecosystem: Environmental > Aquatic > Freshwater > Lake > Hypolimnion/Profundal zone | place: USA: Wisconsin...
TTTCGTTAGGTACACAGTTGTTGACACGCACGCCACCCTTGACTTTGGTGCCCTCTTTGTGATGACCACTCCAACATTTGGGATCTAGTCTTTGTTTAGTTGCTTTAGCTTCTGTTAGGTCAAATAAGTTCATTTAAATGCCGCCTGTGGTGGTTGTTGGTTACTGGGAGTATTGCTCTGTGCCGTCTGCGATCCAGCTGGAGCATTAGTACCCTGTTGTTGTGTTGCTTGTTGTACTTGCTTTTGTTTTGTTTGATCAACTTGATCAGCTTTTGTAATAACTTGTTTTAATTGATTACTTGTCTGTGGATTTTGTAACGCTTTACTGGCAGCAACTGCTAATGGTTCTAATTGTTTCAAATCACTTGCCGGTAGTTCTTGATTACTTTTAACATCTAACTTGTTCATTACATCACTGAACTTTGGTTTGTTTAGTTGTTGACCGGCACCCTGTGCATTTAATGTTGGTGCAAGTTGATTTGTGTTCTTTTTAATTTGATCAGCGTCTACGGCCTGTTGTGCTTGTGCTGGGCTAGGTTTTGCAGGATTGGTACCTTGTGGTGCTTGACTTGCGGCACCATAGCCACCTACTCCGCCATACTCAGCAACAAACTCTTTATACTCACGCATCAAATCTTTGGCGGTTTTTTGTTTGGGTTCTTTTAAAATTTGCTCGTAGTCACGTAGTACGCTTTCACCACCAACGCCCATTCCTGGTTTAGGTGGATTTGGATCAGTGCCTTTCCAGTAGCCACCAAACTTTGGGCCTGTGGGATTATTTTCAGCATCATCCATACTGCCTTCACTCTTAGGCTTTTGGTGATGCTTTTTCATGTTGACGGCAATAGCGGCCTGTTGTGCAGGATTAGCAGCTTCAGCAATGCCGTCAATACGGCTTAATAAATCTTTAAAGTCCATCGCGTTTAATCATGCTTTCTTTTTTAGTACTTTTCTTTTTAAACGGGCTATTCTTTTGTGTGTAACTACCACCAAACAGACTTCCAGTCTTAGCAGGATTAGTCATTATACCAGGAGCACTCGCAATACTACCTGCACCCATTTCGTTTAATAATGAGTTTACCTGTGTTGCATAGTCTGTGTTTTCATGTACATCCTTGCTGTACTTTTGACTCCAATTTGGATCATTGGGATCTTGTTCATTCATGCCTTTGACTATTCTTGGTTGAGATCCTGGCTTCATTGTATAGTCAACTATACCAACTCTTGCATTGGGATTTTGTGCTAATACTTGTTGGTGTATAAATCTTTGCGCCGCCATCTCGTGATCGAATGTGGCTTTTTTTGACCATTCCTTGCCATCGGATACATAAACTTTGTACCATTTTGCAGGACCTACTGGATTCTCATCCCAATCTTTACCATGCCCAAGAACTTGTTTACCAAACTTTGCAGTATGTGGTTCAAATTCTGCTTCCGCCACACCTTTCTTGTCTGCGTCCTTGAATGCTCGATCTAAAATGTCAGTGCCTTTTTTAATTACTTTTTTAGGAGTAGTTGCTTTACCTGTGGATTCTGGCCCTGTAATATTATGTCCGTCTCTTGAACCATATGTACTGTGGCTTCTTGTACCATCAGACTTGATGCGACCTTGTGGCGGTTGACTGTCCATTTCCGCCACACCTTGCATACTTTCACCTAAATTATCTGCATCAATACGCCAGGTCTGTTTAGTGGGTGTGTATGTTAAATCAACGCCGTAAAAATCATCGTCGTCCAAAGGCCAATCTACTGAGTATCCCAATTTTTTGAGTGCAACCAACTTTTGGGCAGCCAATCGTTGCATTTTGCGTTCCTTGGCAGTTCCCATTTCGTGTGCCATCGGGCCTTGCTCTAACCAAAACCAATCACCGGCTAATTCTAGTGCTGCATGATAGTTTTGTGGTTGCTGGTTTGTCTTGGGTTGACTAACCGGACGTTTAAATGCCACCACATCACCTTCCGCCACACCTTGTTGTTCTCTAACTGCAGGGTTGTCAATCTGTTGTGCCACTGCGGTCAAGCCTTCGTTGCCGTTAGTGATCTTTTTGTACATCCATGCTTCCAACGGTACACCACGCTTAACAGATGTGTAAATCTTCTTGGCCGCTTGTGCAATTGCTTTTAGTTCACCCAGTGCCATACCGTCAAGTTGTTCGTCTTCGGCCATACTATGCTCTCGGAATTTTTTACGAAAATTTGGCCCTTTACCTACGTTAATATACGATTGACGAAACGCTTGTGCTACACTAGATTTAATTTTTTGTAGATCTATTGGTCCTTTTGGACCTTCTTCGTGCTCTAGCTCAAGATCAATAATTTCAATAGCAAACTGTATGTCGTCGGGGTTGGTAATATTATATTGTTGACATAATTTTTTACCAAGTCTAATTGCCTCTGGGCTGTATAGTTCTGCAAAATGTTCTTCATTTTCCGCGGCATAGGCTTCACTGCCTCCGGCCATCATGGCTTCTTCTATGCTCTCACCTAAATCACTACCTTGAAATTCTATATGATCATATGGACTCCAGGGCTGGCCTGTACGACTGTCAACTTCTTCACCGTTCTCGCCATCATCGGCATATTCATAATAATCATGGCTAGCCATGTCAACACCATCAAAATCACCGTTGTAATCAATATAATATTTTCTAACTTTACCATCAGGACAATGCACCCCACGGCTTAGGATTTTTTCCACTGCCACTTGTGCATCAATAACTTTTTTCATAGGACTGCCGCCCTTCTTGGCTATGTCTGCTAATAGGCTAAGGTCCTGTGTGAACCAAGCCTGCGCCAAAGCATGTAGATACCCCATGCCGTTATCACCACCGCCACCTTCTCCGGGCGCAAATTCATTTAAACTACTCTCACCCAACAATGCATGATATTGTCGATTGATGCTATTAATGTCCATTGACTTTAATACTGGTGCAGGTGTTGCTTCAACAATTGGCGTTGGGGCAGACTCTACAACTGGTGCTTTTGCTCTTACTAATGCTTCAAATTCTTGTGGTTTCATGACTCTTTTTCCGTGTATGTTATATTTATATTAAACCGTGAACACAGGTCCGTTATTCGGAGCTCCGTTCACTGTGATGTTTTTAAGGTAAAATACGTTGTTATTACTACAATCTACAATATCTAATTTGTGCGATCCCGGAGGAACATCTACTTCAATATGCTCTCGGACATAGACTTCATATGCAGGCCAACTCCAGTTACGTTCTGTGAGTAAATCGTCATCTACGTAGACGCGATAAATGGGGCTACCTTCACTGCGAGCACAATAAACATCCACAGTGAGAGCGGTGGTAGTCATATTATAAATTAAATGCTTTTAGATTTTTTTCAATTTGCCCAGGACGCACATCCTTAGTCAAACTCATACTATAACGTGGATCTTTTGCCTGTGCTTTAGTGGCAATTACACCACTGGCATCTTCATTTAACGCACTGCCCAATAATTCTATAGCACGTTTGGGATTACGTGGATATAATGTTTTTGCTATTTGTGCATGGGCATTATTATCACCATTAGCCCAGGCATTGCGTATCTGTGTAGCACTTGTGATACCACCAGCAAACTCCACCGTGGGCAAGTAGGCCATATAACCATGTTGACTCATTGGAGATAAATTTTTAGCAATAGGTTGCAGGTAACTGGGTTCACCGTTCTTTTTAATTCCACCGGCTTGTGGCGGTTCATTGCGATCCTTTTCACTACGTACAAATACTAATGCAGTTGTTTCAGGATCATATTGACTTGTTATTTCTCGTGCTTGGAACGGACTTTTAACTTGTATAAAGTGCCCTTCAGGAACACCTGCAATAGTTGCTAGTTCTTTTTTGATTTCAAAGGGAAAGGGGCGAGCTTTTGTATCGTTTGTAGCAGCTACATAAACATCTGCTCCGGGAAATGCTTTGACTGCGCTGGTATATAATGACAAATGCCCGGTATGGAATGGATGAAATCCACCGGGCATTATCACTACGACTTTTTGTACTTTTGCTTCAAATAAATCTGCTATAAACATAAGAAATTCCGTTCATAGCGTATTTATGCTTAGAGGTTTTCGAGAAGCCAAATATAGAAGGGGTTACCGAAAGTCAAGCTCCATACACCATTCCAACCCATGCACGTGACATGTTTAATGGTGTTTGCAAGTACTCCGTTATAGACTACTGGTTTATCTACGGTGTAGACACCAAGATCATACAATATATTGCTAAGATCTATCTCTTCTATTTCAAGGCTAACAACATTTAATAACATATCGGAGATAATTGTGTAGTTATCGGGATCGTCATAGTTGTCTTTTTGCAAAACCGTATCACTATCTTCTTTGTTGGTGAGGTGTACACCAATAGTCGCAGAAGCTCCAGCATGGTCAACTTCAAATTCTATGTACTCTACGGTGTCCGAAGGTTGGCTGATATCTGCTTCTTTTATAACATCACCATTAAACAGAATCTTATAATGTGGAACTTTTTTCCAGTAGGTTCCACTAATACCCAGTTTAATATGCAGTTTTTCGGATTCTGTACTAGGATCCAGTAAAACTTCATGTAGTAGTTTTTCAGAATCCATATTAGGCTCCGGTAGCAGCAGGTTGTCCGGCTTTGGCCATACTTACTGCATCACGCAACGCCGCCGGAACACCTTCTGGCAATCCTGCTTGTTCGCCATGGTACTGATTCTTGGCTTTGTCAATAACATCAATCTTGCTTAAGTCACCTTGGAACTCATAGTGTCCAATGTGGTTCAACAGGACTTTACTGTGTACCCAAATCTCACCACCCATGTCTTGCCAACGTCTGCAGAACAACCAATCTTCTGATAGATAATGTCCACGTGCATCAATCTTACAATCAAAAATACTGTACATCATTGGTTCAAATTGCTTACCTAAACCAACGTCATCAACGTATTTTGTCTCGGGAAATTGCGCAATCATCTTCTCATATACACTACGCTTAAACATTAAGAAACCTGTACCGGTTGTGTCAACTGTAAAGATGTCACCTTGGATCTTTGTTTCTGGTTTCAAGTTAATGACATAGTTAACTGGCAATGCTTTCTTGGGATACAATCCGCCGATAACTTCTTTATCGCAAGCCATCATTTGTAGAATACTTTCTGGTTGAAAGCGAATGTCTGCATCAATAAACATAAAATGTGTTGCTGCCGGATTGCTCATCATTTTTGCCATTAAGTTATTACGAGCACGTGTTACCAATGACTCGTTAACCATTGTGTCTAAACTCCAGTTTAATCCGGCTTGTTGTGCAAGTAGAATAAAACGTAGCAAACTGGTCATTGTGGGTTCTGATACCATTCCACCGTAACAGGGAATACCAATATGTAAATGACATTTACTAAAGTCAAATGGTACACCTTGTGGTTGTGCTGGTTGTTGTGCTTGAGCTGATTGTTTAGCGGCGGCGGCTTTGATTAATGCGACTGCGTCGCTTTGACTCTTTTTACTGTCAGGTTTTTTAGTACTCATGTTTTCCTTTTTGGGTTATTGTTTAAGTTCGCTTACTTCGACGATAATACTACCGCCTACTAATTCTTGTGTTACTGCTTCTAGATTGCTCATTAAATCAGTAATGACCAGATCTATGTCATCTGATGCATCATTTTTAACCAATTGGCTTAGTTCTATTAGAATAGTTTGTGTTACGATTTTAGCCACCATAGGCTCCTTGAATTATAAAAGTATTTATTCTGCTTGAACCACCTCGTGAATTTTTCCTATAATGCCCGGACTCATCAGATTCATCATTGTGGTAATACCTAAATCATTGGTATAGAAGAAAGCGCCCCACATTGAGGGATAGGGACGTTTTAGATTGTGACGTAGCCCGGCAGTGATTTTTATATCTTCTTGACTTTCTAATAAGTTAAGTAGTTGTTCCTTCAAAGTCAAATTGTAATTACCGTCTCGTAACAGTACCTTATATTTGAATGGGATCTTTTTAGCTATAATGGCATCCGAACTCAGTATCTGTTCTGTGCCTGGACGTGGTCCAGTGATGGCTTGAATACAGTCAAAAGTTGATAGCAGAGCAGAAATCTGTTTTAAATCACTTTCAGTTTCGGTATAGTATTGAACACTGGATTCTTCTACACGAACTTTAATATTGGCGAAATTTTCTTTTATATGTTTGATAACTTTTAACAAATCAAAATTAACATTTTCATATAAGCCAGTTTGAATACTGTGCCAATAGGGATTACGCCAACTGCCGCCAAAATTACTTCTGTTCTTAGCATGGAATTTCAGTATCTCCACAGAGTGTTCGGGATCGGCGTCGCAGGCAATATTAGCGCATTTGGCATGCAACTCCATTCTCCAAAGATACTTGCCATAGAATTGCTTCTTAGTGTCTTTGAATTTAATATCCCGAGATAAATTATTCCAGAACAATATATCCATGTTCATCTACTGTGGGTTGGATAGAAGTTAAAGAGTGCGAAAATACGAATTCTTTATTCACACAATCAACTACAATGGTACTGAGTGCAGGAATATTTTCGAATAAAATTTTCTTACTCACGGGTACTTTAATTAAATCATTTACTTTACGTGCCAATGGCCTTGCTCCCATTTTAGGATCATAACCAATCTCAGCTAGGTAATCTGCGGCACCTTCAGTTAATCTGATACGCAGGCTTTTTTCGCTTAGTAATTCATTAATCTCATTAATAAACTTAGCAACAATTTTCTTCATGCTCAATTGTTCAAGTTTGTTAAACTTACAGACTGCATCAAGTCTATTACGGAATTCTGGCTTAAAGAAGTCCTTGACTGCGTTGTCATCTTCCCCGGTCTTTTGTAGATTTGTACTAAATCCAATTGTATTACGTTCATTATCCGCAGCACCTAAGTTACTGGTCATAATAACAATACAATTACGTGCATCTGCTTTCTTACCGTTGCTACTTGTAACAACACCTTCGTCCATTAGGCTTAGTAAGATGTTACTGACATCGGGATGTGCTTTTTCAATTTCATCAAACAGTATAATGCTATTGGGTGATTTTTCTAAATCACTGATCAACAATCCACCACCTAGTTGTCCGTCATTATAACCCACATAACCTGGAGGTGCACCAATTAGTTTACTGGCACTGTGTTTCTCTTGGTACTCACTCATATCATAACGTATAAGTTTCATTCCCAAGTTTTCTGCTAATAGTTTTGCTAATTCAGTTTTCCCTGTACCAGTTGGGCCTAAGAACAAGAAACTGCCCACAGGCTTGTTAAGTGATTTTAATCCTGCACGGCTAACATAGATCTTTTCTAATACTGAGTCAACAACACTATCCTGTCCATACAGTTTAGTTTTAATATTAACATCTAAGTTTTCCAAATTCTTAACGCTTTCAGCGCCAATTTGTTCTGCGGGTATTTTTGTAAATTTAGCAATGGCTTCTACTATGTGTCCACGGAAACAAGTCCAGTCCGTTTCACGTATTTTTAGTCGTGCACAGGCAGTGTCAATTAAATCAATTGCTTTGTCGGGTAGTCGTTTATCTGTTTGATAACGCACACTTAGATCCACTGCGGCTTCTATGGCACTATCATCAATTATGCCACCATGGAACGTTTCAAAATATCCACGTAGCCCTTTAAGTATTTCTTTGGCCACAGTGGGGGTAGGTTCATCTATAGTCATACGATAGAAGCGGCGCATTAGCGCACGATCTTTCTCAAAGCTCTGCGTATATTCTTCCCACGTAGTACTCGCAATAACCTTTAACTGTCCCTTACCCAATGCGGGCTTGATCATGTTAGCAAAGTCTACACCATTACCTGATCCACCTGCACCAGCACCCTGCATCTGGTGCGCTTCATCAACAAATAATATACACTTACCTTTTGCAGTCAGTGCTTTGATAACATCTTTGAGTTTTTCTTCGAACTCACCGCGATACTTGCTTCCGGCAAGTAAACTACCAATATCTAAATTATAAACTGTATATTCTTTTAAGTATTCCGGAACTTCTTTATTGACAATTTTAAATGCCAATCCCTCGGCAATAGCAGTTTTGCCCACACCAGGATCACCCACCATCAATACATTACTCTTATTACGCTTGGCCAATACTTGACTTATCTCATCAATTTCATATTCACGACCAATAACTGGATCTATTTTACCTTCGGTAGCTAATTCATTTAAGTCTGTGCAGTATTCTTTTAATATTTCATTGGCGCGAATAGCATGTGCAACTTTACGGTTTTTAGGTGAATGATAATGTTCATTGTAGTATGTGATAAAATCATTACGATCGGTTATCCCGTATTTTAATATAAAATAAGCGGCATGACTATTATGCTCTTGGGTAATACTAATAAACAAATCAATCACTTGCATTGTTTGTCTGGCACTGAACAGTACCTGCGTGAATGCACGATTTAATACACGTTCTAGACTATGAGTTTTCTTAGGCTCATAATTTGGGATATTGCTAACCAAATAACTTTGGCTACTTAAATAATCGTCTATATCTTTAACAATACCTTCAACATCAACACCATAGTTATCTAGTAGTTTATTAAACGGCTGATAAGTTAGGGTACCATAAAGTATATGTTCCAACGTGACATATTCATGATTAAAATATTTGGCTTTTTCGGTTGCCGTAGATACAATTACTTCAAGTTCCGGGTTTGGTTGGATCATTTTATCTTCCAGTGACATTTATTGCCTCACAAATATTTATAGCGTTGATTTAATTCCCTTGACTGCGGCTAGTTGTTCCTCAGTCAAGTTGCGTGGAACTGTTATTGCTATTTTAACATATAAATTGCCCCGTGTCGAGCCATGTATTTGCCAAACTCCCTGATCACGTATGCGTAATTGAGTATTTGGTTGGGTACCTTGTGGCAGGTTAACAACAAATTTGCTACCATCAATACCTTCTACCTCAATATCCCCGCCAACAATAGCAGTCAAACAATCTACATGAACTGTTGTTATTACATCCATACCATTGACTTCAAACGGTGGATGCGGTTGCAACGATATATGTACATATAAATCACCACGTTCCAATGTATTAAAGAAGTTGTCACCAAGTTTAGGATACTTGATCTGTGTGCCGTGTGTGGCTCCCCGGGGAATGTGTATCTCAACATTTTCACGGTGTCCGTTGGTAGTCTGTACACTGATAGTTTTGGTTTGATCTTGTAATGTGCTGGCTAATGTAACGGGAATATCTATACGCAAATCCTTGTTGCGTCTTGGTTGTTGCATATGTCCAAATGGATTACCTCCCGGAAATCCACCACCAAAATTAAATCCAAAATTACGGAATATGTCATCCATACCTGGAGGCATGTTGCCACCAAAATCCTGCCCATTTACAGTAAATCGCATCCCACCCGGGTTATGGCGCTCATGATCATATCGTTCACGTTTTGCTGGGTCCTGTAGTATATCATAAGCACTTTGGATGGCTTGGAACTTGGCAGTATCGCCACCTTTATCCGGATGGTGCTGGCTTGCAAGTTTTCTGTAGGCTTTTTTAATTTCATCGGCGTTGGCATTTTCACTAACGCCTAATGTTTCATAGTGAGTCATATTTCAATTATAAATGAAAAACCGGACAGAGTCAAACTATCCGGTTAGATTTTAAGTTAAATTAATTAACTTGACAACTTGCATTTTTAGTAATCTCGGGCATGTAGTCATTTGCAGCATTTAACTTACCACTGCCCGTAATCTGTACATTGAATACACCGGCAATAATTGGCAGTACTTTAAAGGTACCACTCATTTCATCTCCGCCAAGATCAATTGGGTTTGGTATATTATCTATTGTTAATGTTACATCTGCACAACCAGAAGAACTATAGGATATAGTAACTGGTTGTCCTAGATTAACTGTTGCGGGGGATATTGATACTTCTACTTGCATTATGCTGCTCCTGCTTTCTTTTCTTGGGTTCTACCAAATGCGCTTACGCCTAATATACCACCAAAGGCCAAGTGGATAAGTCCACCGTTGCTCAGTGTTAAACTCTGCCAAGCAGTATACCCCATTTGCAATCCAAATCCACGTTCAATTATTGGTAAGAACATACTAATCATTGGGAACGCTACAAAATCCATAAAACAGATCAGCATGTATAACCAACCCATTGCCGGGCGCCAAAATGCCTTCATCCAGTGTTCGGGTTCGTGCCCTGCACTAGCCGCCATCATGTTACCAAATGCGGCAGTTGTATTTGCATCTGCGGCTATTTGTTGTTGGGGTTGTTGCATCCCTCCACCAAAACTTCCTTGGGTGCCAAAGCCACCTGATGATCCAAAACTATTTTGTGATCCAAAACCACCTGAGCTAGACCCAAACGCTCCCGCTCCAGTCGGTGAACTACTGCCAAAGCCACCCGAAGTTGCTCCAAATCCGGTTGTTGGTGTTGTTGCATTACTACCTCCAAATAAACTTGGTGCGGCCTTGCTGGCAGTTGCTGCCGGAGGCGCGGCTGATGTGGTTGCCGGATTGATTGCGTTACTTGATTGTGCCGCGGCTACATCTGCGGCTGTTGGTTGATCTGTGTCATCGGGATCTAATTTTGGCATTTTCTTTTCCTTGTTATGCTACACTGATTAAAGTGATTACACCATTAATAACTGTATTTAGTGTTTCCTTAAAGGCCATTTGTTCCATGGCCTGTATTACTTCCATTTGTCTTTGTACATCCTGCAATACTTCTTGTGCTTGATCTGGAGGCATGTCTCCTGAATGTACTTGTTGTATAACTTGTTGTACAAATTGTGCTGCATTTGCAAATGCAGGATCTCCACTGTTAAGTAAATTAGCTAGGCTTTGGTTTATATCATCTAAGTTCATCTTGGTCTCTTTCCTTGTACTTGTTGGATTAGTATGGCGCTGCTTTCTATACCGCCAAATTTAAGTTTGCAATACATAGTATTGATTTTTTCTGTTCCTGCATATCGAGTCTTTAGTCCTTGAGCTATTTCATCTAGTGCGGTACTTGCTTTGATACTATCTTCATTGTGTGGAATATCTAATTCATATGCATGATATAAACCCACTTTATATGCTATATTATTTGCATTTACTTTTGATACAACTGCATCGTCGCATTCGGCAATTGCATTATGTGCATCATAACGAACTTCTGTAATCATTCTATATTCTACAGGATCAAAATGTGTCATCAAAAAAGCATCTACTGCCGCGCAACCAGATAGGCAAACTATCATGAATAAAGGTATTAATCGTTTCATTTTACTGCCTTTTCGTAAATTTTCTTTTGTGTATTGTACCAATTGTTCCAATCATTGATTTTTCCGGCACATAGATAATACTGTGTATAATTGTCAGTGACCACGGTCAGTACATCGCTTAATTTTTCTGTACTAACATCCACGGTTTTTAAATCTGGACATGCTTCCATCATCTCCACAGGAACAGAGGGCCAGGGTGGTGCAATATTAGTAGGAGGAGTTTTAAAACTACTGCATCCGGCTAATAATAAAACAGGTAATAAGTATTTCATTTCTTATTCTCCGGATTAACCGCAGCATCGTTTAGGTCTTTGATTGCTACAGGATCAACTTTGCATGTAGCATCCATCTTAGCGGCATCTTTTACAATGTGTTCTTTTACTATAACTTGGCGTTGTACAATGACTCGATTTTTTTGTTTGCGGACTTGTGTTAACTTATCGTTAGCACTCTTACTTTCAACGACTGCGGCGTCAACTTTTGCTTGTGCTTGCTTAACTTGCTCCTGCCATATAGCAGTAACCCCAGCACCACCAAACATAAAAACTCCTAGAACAAATACTACTATACCTACAGGTTTAATCAACCATCCGTATAATTTTAATCCACGGAAATGTGTTAAAACACCTGCAAGTAAATATATTACAAGTCCTATACCGGCTACACCTGGCCAGAACCAAACAGGAAGATTTGCTAATATATGCTGAATAATAAATTCAAACATTATGCACCAAATAATTGTAATGCGTGTTGGTATCGAGCAGTACGATCTTCAATACCCAATAAACCGCCGTTGATAATTTTAGTTGCGTGTTCGATATTGCCTTGATCAGCAACAGCATTCAAACCATGATGTTCCCAAAAGAAACAGGCTGATTCAACCGCACCATCGGGGGTTTCGCAATAAGCAGTAGTTTCTTCTATCCCTTTGCCAATTTCTCTAGCAAACGCTTCATATAAACTACGACCAGTAAGTTGAATTAGTCCACGACCATGGAACATCCAACCATCTCCGCTTTCTTCACTGCCATTACCCATACGATCACAATATGCTCTATTGGCAATCTTTTCAGGATTGTGCGCATACTCATTGGCAATGTCCATAGTTGGAAAACGCTTTTTCCATATGGCCATTAGTGCTTGTGGTTTGTAATTTAAGTTTTCTACTAGAGCAGTATAGTTGCCACTCTCGTGACCAGTTTGTGCCATAAACATAGCAACACGGGCCGGGGTTGTGATTTGGTATTTTGGTAGTTCATCACAAAGTGCATCATACCAGCTCTGCGCATGGGGATTACCTTGTAATAATTGGTGTACGTGTTGTGCAGTGAAATCAAACTCAAAACTCATTGAAAATCTCCTAGTAACTAACAATATTTAGTTATTTTGATGATTTAAAATGTTACAGGATTCCTGCTGCGATTCGCAGACTTTCTGTGGTATCGTTTTTAGGAGCTTTTTTGTCTACCTTGATACCAGATGCGGTTTTTAGTTTAGTTATTTCATCATCGCCGTAACGCTTGGCATATTCCTCGGGAGTTTGGGGAATTAGTTTGCTAAGTGACTCTATAGTCAAATCATGATCAGTTTGATCTTTGTAATATCGTACACGCCAGTCGGTAAGTTTTTGTCCTGTGACATTGATCACATCACTCATCATCTTAATGATATTGTTGGGAATATCTCTGGTACGTTCGCATTCAACAAATACAATGTAGTCACCGTCGTCCATCTCACCTGAGCTGACGTCAGCATCAATGACCCAGTCATAGCCCTTTTCAATAAAGTTGACTAGATCTTCTGAAGGTTCTTTATCTGTGACTTTAAAACTTACTACGCAGACATCTTCGTCACGTCCTAGCTTACTCTTAAATTCATCAATGTGCATTTCAGGATGCACTAGGCGCTTTAGATCGTTTTGTTCTAAACCTTCAAATAACATTATATTGCTCCTCCGGGTGCGGGTGCTCCGGGTGCGGGTGCAGGAGCTGCGCCAGCCTGAGCTTGATTGTTGATTTTATACATTTCGTCATCAATACCCTCCTCTTTACCCTGGTCAATGTCTTCGGCATCAACTGTTTCACTTTCAAGTTCTAGAGAACCTTGTGTGATATCCTTCATTAACTTTTTAGGTATTGTGAGTTCTACTAACCATATGGGCAGTTTGCCTAATTTGGGCATCTTAGTACCAGCTGCAAAATCGTTGGGACTTTTAACTTTAATGGGGTATTCTAAAATGTCTTTTCTGTACTTTACAACACACCCATAATCAGCTAGACGTTTTGCTCCACGTGTATCTGGTTTGCGTTTATAGGGCCACATAAATGTGCATGTGACAAAGTATTTTTCGTAAACTGGTCCGGCAACTAGCTCACCCTGTTTCCAGTAGTCAAATGCATAGATATCTAGCTCGTCAATAACACGCTCATAATCCAATAGAGTATTCAAACTACTATCAGTCATGTAAATTTCTTTTGTGTTTTCTATTACGTCTTTAAGTGAATTAGCCATATTCTTTTCAATTTATGTATTATTTATACGATCTTGTCTCGTTGGTTGGCATCCGGCAAGTATGACTTCATCTAACCAGTGTTCCTCAACATATTTTACATATTTGTGATTGGCATCTTCACTTACAAAGCTCATAACCTTTTCATGATCTGTAACTACCGGAAAATTAGTTATAGATCCGACCCACTTAATATAGTGTTCTTTGTGCAGGAAAAACGCTTCATGATCCAGGAAATGCACCGGAAAACCGCTGGGAATTAACGTATTATAGTAGTATTCCTGTGCAATGGGTGTAGTATGTGCTTTCCGTACTCTTAACTGTTGTAATTGATTGATATTTTGATCTCGCACAATAATGGCTATTTGCACATCAACACCAAAACTTTGTGCACGTGCCGCAACTTCTACAATTTTAGGAACATACCTCGTGCCATCAAAAAAGAAGGGACAACTTACATTGGCAAGATGATAATCCTTACCATCAAAGTGGCTGGCTTCTAGCTTCTCAGGATTAGCCCAATATTCAGCAAAAGGTTCTTGATCACTGGGAATCCAATAATTCGTTAACATTTCATCCCATCCCGAGACATCAGGATGCTGACTCAATACTCTGCTAAACAAATGATTACCCGAGCCCTGTGGTCCGGTTATTATTAACAAACGCTTCATACTACAAACGGATTTTTCTTTAGTTCTTTTAAGAATGCCGTTGTCTTGTCTGTAATAATACCCGTTAACTGCAATGTAACTCTAGGATGGAATCCTGCATTGGCAGTTGAGTGCGGTAAGTTTTGCCAATCAAAGGTATGTACTTCACCAGCACGCCATTGTGTATGTGTGTAATTACCATAACTCCAAAATTGTCCCTGTTGCCAATCGGTCAGTGCAATAAAGTATCGGCCCACACGTTCTGGATGCTCGGGAAACCATTTGTATAGTTTGTCAATGTGCAGGTGCCACAACTGTCCAGGTTGTTGTACATGGATGCGTTCCATACAGTCTTGTAAACCAAATGCATCGCTTATGGCTTGTAGTCGCTTAGGTAATTTCCATGCCAAGTTTGTGATAACCACTTTGGGATCAATGCCCACACGGCTTAGATCGTATTCTTCATCTTCTAATTCAGGCTTGGGCACAAATACACCTTCACCTTTAAAGCCACGAGTCTCCCAATTAGCAGGCTTACTATCTGCAACGATTTTTTTAACTTCTTTTGTGAAGTCCCCCTCAATGTAGCCTAGTTCTTTTAGTACATCTTTTTTCTTATCAACAACGGTGTTGTCAAAATGATACGTACTTGCTTTTTTTAATTTGTCCCAACTGCTTTCTTTTTTCATTTTATTACCTTTACTGTTACGTCATTCTCAATATAATTTTGCTTGTATTCTTCGGGAGGAGTTGCTATCCCTAATGCCCTGCATAATTGATAATTGTTTGTTACTATCTCTAGATCCCGTATATGTTTGGACCAGGACTCTACTAGATTTGTATTCTGTTGTTGTATCCGTTTGGCCATTGTTTTTAAATCCACATAGTACTCGTGGTACAAGGGATATGTGATGTTGAAATGTCCGCATTTGACCCACCAGCCCAAACAAGCATCGTCACTACGGTGTACCAATACTATTGGGCTCTCGGGCCAAGTCCGACGTAAAAAATCTATGTGATTACAAAAGATATGACTTTTAATAATACGTATGCCATTATTTTCTTTTGTAAAGGGCGCATCAAATATTGCTTCTAAACTGGCCTTACCATGGAAGTCCACTGCTTCAGGCAAATCACATTCCATACCAGGATCAAAGTAAGCGCCCATGTGCATCAGCATCATTTCACCAGGAGCATCATGCCAATACTCCCATTCAGGTCTAGCATCACTGCGATCTATGTCAGGACTAAAGTAAATGTTCTTACTGACACTACTCCATTTACTACCTGGAGCTCCGGCTATAAAAATATATTTCATTCTTTTGATAAGTCTAATTTTTCCAATACAGGCAAAAATGTCTTGCGCAACTCATCCATATGCTTGCGTAATCCTGCAGGCGTTAGTTCGCTTTCCTCATAAAACACAACCTGTCCAAGACACCATTCTCGATATTCCTCGCTACGTATAGCAGTACTAAAAGCCTTTTGATACCAATCAACTACATCTGCAGGGGTGTTTGGTGGTAACTCAATAGCCCAAGCCGCATACACATTGATACCTGGGGCAACATCTTTTAATAAAGGAACATTTGGAAACTGTAGCATCTTACGTGTGCCGGTGAATCCAATTATTTTAACTTTACCTGCCTCTACTAGAGGTTTTGCAACTGCTATAGGCATAATACCAAATTCGGTACCAATCTTGCCATCATATTGTGCCACACTCTGTACCGCCGGGCTTGGCCCGTTGAATTTAATTGGTTTAACCAAGTCTGCATTGCCATGACTCTTAATCATCAAGTATTCAAACGCAGTACGGTGTGCACCGCCACCTACTGCTACGTTGATAGGTCCGGTTGTGACCCGTATCAGTCTAGCAAACTCTTCGGGAGTACTAATGGTACTCTTGGGGCTAGCCACCAATGCCAATGGACTTTTACCAATGGTTAGCACATCAACAAAACTGTCGTAATTGTACTTTTTAATATTCCGCTCCCAGATATCATTTGTAACATAGCTGCTCATATGACTTGGTAAGTTGATTGTATATCCATCCGCGGGTTCGGTCAAGAACCGGTTGTTAGCAACTACACTGTCTGCCCCTGGAATATTTTGTACAACATACACAAACTTGGGATCTTGTTTCTGTACGATCTCGGCCAGTTTGCGAAACGCTATTTCGTTGCCGGCACCGGGTGTGTTTCCTATAAAGACTGTTACAGGTTTTACAGGTTCCCATGCCAATGCTAATATTGGCACTAGTAATAATATTGTTAAAAGTTTTTTCATGTTAATTTTCCTATTAATTGATTTATTTCATCAGGCAACCAGGGCACAGGCATACGTTCTGGATGCCAAACAACTCCGGCTATTGCTAACTTGCTGTCTATCCATGCTTCACAGTTGCCGTCTTCGTCTGTGGCCAATACTGTTGCATCTTTGTGTGGTGTAGTAATACATAAATTGTGAAAACTATTTACAGTTTTTATTTCACCAAAATAGTTTATATCATGTAGTGTATCTACATGATCTTCTATGGATCCTATTACTCCACCTAACTGTTCTGTTAATAAAAAAGCACCGTGACACACACCAATTATTGGCTTACGTTGCTTCATTACTTCTGTTGCTAATTTTAATTCTGTTACACGTCTAATTGCACTGTCATCGCCACCGGTTAATACAAGTGCATCAATTGATTCTGCTAATTGTTTGAAATTCTGATCGTCCCTATTAGGGACAAAAACAAGCGTATGCTCTCGTAAATATGAATACCATCCATGTTCAATCGAGTCATACGCTCTTTGCTTATGATATAAAACTCGTTGTGTGAGTCCTATTTTCAAATTACCATCCGTAAGCGTCGGCTACTAGTTCCTTACCAGCTTCTGCGGCTACAGTATTCTTGCAGGAAATTTCATACAAGTCTTTACGCATAGCTTCTACTAGCGCGGTAGCACGAGCTTGAGCTTCAGGAGTTGTTACTAATTGCTCTAGTTTTCTAGCACCAATTTTGCTATGGAAACCTTCGTCCTTGGCAATCTTAGCATAAGCACCAGAGATAAAACTGTCTTCAATACAATCAGCCATTTGATTCCAAACTGCTTCTGCACGTCCTTCAGCTACTAGCTGATAAGCGGCCAATGCGATTGGATCTTGTTCTGCATCATACTTGGCTAATAAACCAGCACCTTTAGCAGTGGGCTTTGCTTGCTCAGCGGCAATAGCTGCTGCAACATCAACTGGGCTACCTTGGATGTGTTCGATGACTTCTTTTACTAAACGGAAGTGCACCGCTTCATCGTGTGCTTGTTGTGTTAACAGTTGTAGTTCTACTGGATCTGCGTCTGCTGGCAATGTAGCGATAGCTTGGCTGATTTCAACCATGTTCATACGCTCGTTTACCATACGACCAATAAAGTGTTCTACTAGCTCTTCTTGAGCTGGCTTGCTATCAAAGTATGCTTTAACATTGATTTGGCTGGCTTTGAATAGTGCTTGATTGTCTTCGACAATTTTGGCAACAAATTGTTTTGCGTTCATTTTATTTCCTTAAATATATTTAATAGAATTTTACAAGATTGCAAAATAATTTTCCCAATCTCGCAAAAATATTTATCCTAATAGAGAAAATTTCAATGAATACCAAAATTTTTAAGTTATCTAGCAAAATTTTATGATAGTTGTACTATTTCCAGCCGGGGGATTTGGTAGTACCATAGAATATTGTCTTAGACAATTTAGCAATGAGCTAACAAAAATAGAAGCATCCGTAATGGAAAATGGTAGTCTGCATTCATACAAAAAAGAATTCCACCCAGTTACCGTCCAGGAATTTTTAAAAAATAAGGATATTGCATTTGAAATCGCAACCCCCACCTATCCAGGTTTAGATTACTCAACACCACTTGAAACGGTAAATCTTTTATTGAATAAAATAAAATCCGATGATAAAGTTATTTTAATAAATTTTGATACTATCGATATGGCGGAGAGGAACCAATTATTTTCATACCATAAAATACCCAATTTTATTGACTTCGTTCTAAAGGACAAATATATTAATTGGGATCCTGAATATAAATCATTTAATGATTTAAAAGTATACGAGATCCGGGAAGCATTGAGTTTTTATATTGATAGGCAAAAAGACTATTTAGAAGTAAGCAGAAATAAAATTAAGAATTGTATGTACGTTACACCCAATGACATATTATTTGATTTTAAAAATACAATATTAAAAATTATTAAGTACTGTAATTTAACTATAGATGAATCAAAAAATATAAATGATTTTTATAAAATTTGGTTTAGCAAACAACAATATATTTTAAATGAATTTGAGATTGTCAACAGAGTTATCGATAAAATTACATCCGGAGAATATTTCTCCTGGGAGCCGATTTCAATGGTGGGCGAAGCTATTATTCAATCCCGTCTCAGACAAAATGGTATTGAGATTGCCTGTTTCAATCTCGATATATTTCCAACAAACACAACAGATTTACAAAAGGTCATAATATAATGAATACTAAAATTTTTAACTTAATAAAAGAAAATTTACACTCTGCATTTAATCTTCCCAAATACGCTAATATAACTATAGATGAAAATACTATAGTGGATGAACTACCATGGACTCCGGCTCGCTATCGTAAATTTCGAGATGCAGTAGAATTAGAACTAAGTCTGCCCTGCGATTATGTTGGTACCCTACGTAGTATAGTAGATGATCTAAGCGAACGTTATATACTACGATTCTTTAGTGAGATTTGGAAACCACGCACTAATGACTATGATTACACAGGTTGGAGCCTAGTAGAAGAAATCAATGCCCAGAACCCAAAAGCAGTTTTAGATGTAGGATGTGGCTACCACCCGTTCAAGGGACGAATACAAAACCTTGTGGGCATTGATCCCTACAACAACTGCGCCGACTTTGAAGTTGACATATTGGATTATAAAGTCAAACACAAACATGATCACATCCTGGCATTAGGTAGTATTAACTTTAATAGTCGAGACGAGATTGAAGCGAGGTTTAGCCATTGTGTAGATCTACTAGAGCCGGGTGGTAAGTTTTACCTAAGGGCCAACCCCGGTATTGCGCACAAGACCGGACCCTATGTGGAAATATTCCCGTGGAGCTTTGAAATTGTAAATGAGTTTGCAGATAAGTACAATTTGAAATTGTTAAAATTTAAACAAGACGCCAATGACAGATTATATTTTGTATACGAAAAATTATGAACCCAACCCCATTTAATCGAGAAGAAGAACAACTTAATTTATTTTATGGTGAGAGATGGCAACATCGCAACACCTCATTAGATGTATATGAGTATAGTGGTTACATACTAGGTGAACAAGTCCGCGCCGGCGAACATGTTATACATGTTAATTGTGGTGATAATCCTTTTAAGGGAATGATATCCAATTTAAGATCTATTGATCCTACAAATCATAAAGCAGATGTTGTAGCAAGTCTAACCGATTACGCCAACACACATCGTACCAACAAGTATAATGTTGCATTTTGTTTGAATGCTTTTGATAATGGTGATGAAAGTTATATTCAAAGTCAAATAACTGCTTTGATGTCTTTGATGCGTACACGCGATGCTAGAATCTATTGGCGCACCAGTACCGTAGGTACCTATCCCTGGACATTTGATGCCCACACTAGATTAGCGGCACAGTTTAAATATAACGTTGCGGGGATGACTGCAGAGGTTGGGAATAATATCTATGCCGAATGGAATAGCAATAGCACGTTCTTGAGTTTACAGGACTAAGCCAAGTACTTATGCCGATTTTGAAAAGTTATATACACACTTAAATCCTTTGACCTTTGGTGTTTAAATACTTGCGTGAACATACTGTTGTTCGCAACTCAGTATGGAACATGACGACAACACCAAGGAGGCGCACTTGTCCAAACGAAGAAATCGATTAGTAGAAACCGTCCAATATCAACAACCCAAACAAAAAAGGCATCATCAACCCGAACTAAAAATAGTAAACGAAGACTATGTTCAGCATAGATCCCGTAGAGTAGAACTAATCCCTAAAAGTCTAAATCAAGAAACTTACATTGATTTATTAAATAACCCCCAAAAACTAATTATATTTGCGACAGGACCTGCTGGTACTGGTAAAACTATGCTGGCTGTAATGGCCGCTATAAAAGCCTACCAAGAAGGGGAATGTAAAAAGATTGTTATCACTCGTCCGGCAGTGGGCGTAGATGATGAACAACATGGGTTCTTGCCCGGTACATTAAATGAAAAGATGGCACCGTGGACAAGACCTATAATGGATGTGTTTGCTGAGTATTACCGCCCAGCTGACATTACTAAAATGCTAGATGAACAAATCATCGAGGTCTCTCCCCTAGCATTTATGCGTGGCAGAACATTTAAACAATCGTGGATCATTGCTGACGAAATGCAGAATGCCACACCATCTCAGATGAAAATGCTGCTAACACGCTTAGGTGATGGAAGTAAAATGGTAGTAACGGGAGATACGCAACAAGCGGACCGTAAAGAAAACAACAACGGATTAATTGACTTCAAACGTCTTGTATCACAATACGAAAATAGTCGCTATGTCGCAGGTGTTGAATTTGAGGGACGTGATATACACCGACATGCCGCAGTAGTAGAAATATTAAAAATCTACGGGGAGGTGTAGTATTATAAATATCGGATGAAGGAAATTCAAGTTTGGATCATTACAGGTCCGGGTGGCAGCAGAATCGATTTTATTGCAGGTTGGTTAGGATGCCTCCCAAATTTTGTTAATAACTGGTGGGGAATAGATCCTTTAACTGGGCAAAGTGTTGGTAACATGCGTGCCTTAAAAAGATTAGATTCTGATCCAAACGCAGAACTATCTCATTTTTTTCCGGAACATGTAACTTTTAAAAAAGATGCTGAATTAACTTATGCTGGTAGTTGCCACGGTTACCACCTAAACACACAAATATCTAATTTAGATTTTGTTAAAGTCTTCTATATTGACACGAAAAAAGCAGACCCAAATAAATTAGCCTGGGAATTTTTTGCAAAAACTTATCTATCAAGATCACCACTTAGTGAAATTCCAGATCTTAAAAGAATAAATCAAGGAGTGATCAAAAATACCATTGATACTAATATTAAATTTAATAACTCAATAGTATTAGATTACACTAAATTATTTGTTCCCGGGGGGAGCAGATATCTTTGCGATGTAACAAATATAACAGTAAGTGATCGATATCATGCATACTACGATACTTGTTTATTTTGGGCAGACACACCCATGGAGATAGAAGCTCACGGTAAAACATGGCGATATGTAGATTATTTTAACGACGCTTCTGTATAGTTTGATGCAACGCACTAAGGTAACTGGTTTGGTGTTGTAATTTACGTTCTAAATCAGTTACCCTTTGCTTTAAAACCGCAATGTCCTGTGCTTGTTGTTCGATAGTGGATTTGGTATCCTTTAACGTTTTTTCATGACTCATTAAGTTTGGGCGCGGTGGAGCATTTGGGTCCACCGGACGCTTTACTTTCGTCTTGTACATGTCAAAAGGATTTGTTGCCATAAAGTATTTATTCTGTTACTGCAACTTCTTCTGCGGGAGTTTCTGCATCTAATTCGGCCTGCATTTCATCCAGCATTTTATTAAAGTATTCAATATCTAACTGGCTCATTACCGCAGTAATGTATTGATGGTACCCTTTAAAAAAGTGTTTAAAATATTCATCAAATGAACGTTCTGTGCCCCAACCGTTGTATTCTATGGTCTTTTGGCTTAGGTTTAGTACTACTTTGGCACTAGAGCTTTTATTGTGCTTACCACGTGTAATTTCCACACTTTCATCATAAGTGATATTATTTAAATCATTCATCCAACCCTTTACTTGTGTTCGTACACCAGGGCGCGGTTTCATGTGATAAAATGCTAGTAAGTAAATGTCTTTCATTATTGTCCTATTTGAGTTAATTCAACCAATGTGGCTGATAAGTTGATTTCGGGATCTGCAATCATACTATGATTTACCATACCCTTGCGTATGGCTAATATAGCTTCGTCCTGACCTTCGGGAGTACTGCTCCAAAGAGATAAGTTATCATACATCCATCTAAACATACTATCCATGTCTTCTATAGAGGCTTGATTACATATAACTGTTCTTGCATCGCGGATTTTACCGTGTTTAAATAATTCCACTGCTTCTAATTTCCAATCCTGCACAGTTGTATCGTTCTTACCTGGCTTGCTTAGTGCACCTGAAGTTGAGTTAGTTTGTAATAGTTTTAAACAATTTCTTAAATCTGGATAACTGGCTTTTACATAACTATCCAATGTATCTATATCAAACTCTATACCTTCTGTAACCAATACAGTTGCTGCCCTTGCAGTGAATTCTGTGGTGTCGGGTTTTTCAATATGAAAGCTAGTGAACCTACTGTGCAGTGCCGGCATAATTTTGTGCGGACTATTACAAGTAAAAATAAATCTTGCCTGACCTTGATATGTTTCTGTTAACCCACGCATAATACCCTGCGCATTATGTGACAGATAATCTGCCTCATCCATTAACACAACTTTAAACTTACCAAACGGCATAGTCTGCACAAAGCCTTCAACCTTACTTTTGATAAAGTCTACACCATTGTCTCGGCTTGCATTAATTTGTAAAAAGTCATATTCATCAATACCAAGTTCATTTACCAGTACCTTTGCCAAGGTTGTCTTGCCAGTACCTGGACTACCACTTAACATAATATGCGGAATAACTCCGTCCTTGACCCAACTATCGACTATCTGCCTTTGATTTGAGTCAGTAAACACATAGTCATTTATTGTCTTGGGTCTGTACTTTTCCGTCCAAAGTTCTTTCATTGATTTCCTTACGTTTGTTGATTAATTCAAATTCTTCATCTTCATGTTGTGCATCTTCCTTGACTTTGGGGTTTGGTTTACGAAAGATTGCATCAAAATTATTACCAAATTGTTCTTGGCTTACACTAAAAGGTCTTGGACTACTTCCTTTGCCCATATTTTTCTCTCCAATCTTGTTTTGCTTGTTGCCATACTTTACGCGGATGTGTTATGCACCATATGGGAATTATAACGCAGGCCGCTATAAAAAGCAACCACTTTGGAAAAGATTGTGGTGGGTGCAACGGGCAACGGCCTTGTCTATAGTCGCAATCAACACTATATTCGTTCCTACACGTAGTACATTTCATTTTTTAAGTATCCTCATAATACGTTCTTGCTCTTGGTCCCTGAGCCATTCTTTTTCGCCGGCATATTCACTACAGGCCTCTAAACTTTCATCTATTAACCACTTGAGCTTGTAAAGTTCTTGCTTAGTGCCCCAAGTTACAAAACCATCATTATAGGGACTAAGACATTCGGCACGCATCGACCAAATGCCATGTCGTATAGCATTTGCATCCCAGTCACGTTTGTGTCCCATTACAAACTCTTTGCTTGTACGTTCACGCTCGTTGATACAGTATCATCTGTACCTGGCTCTGTATCACTGACCATTAGGATATCATTGTTATCTACTCTACGTAGGCTTTTCTTCTCACCATTGACTTCGATGTCATTGGCACGTGTCCAACGTCCGTGTGCTACAAGTATCCATTGACCAACTTGCACATCTTCTTGCTCAGGACCAATAGCAAATACTCGGGCCCATCTTGGACGTATACCATCGCTTTTACCATCATCACTTAATAACATAATACCACTGCTTAGTTGACGTCCACCAAACTCCATCTCAGTGACAAGTACGTGGTCTTTTAATGCTCTTAGATTGTTAATTTGCTTTGGTGCGTATGCTGGTTTCTTCATTTAAATCCTTTGTGGTCCTTTGGGTTTATACATATTTGGGTCTAGCTTTTCTTGTGTTACTGTGGCTTTTTTAGCAATACTGTCTGCTAGATTGCCACGTAACTTTGGCTCTAAAGGTTTAATCTCTTCTTGCTCCGGCGGATCAAAACTTTCTCCATCAGGAGCTATATTTGGTACTTCAGGCTGGACATTCCCGCCCGCTACCGGTGTTTGTAACTTTCCATATTGCTGACTCATAAGTTGATTCCTTGTTTGTACTACTTTACCGCCTTGACCTAATTGATCTCCGCGGGCATTTACCTTCATGTTTCCTACAGCAATAGTTTTTTCGTTAGTTAATCTTAGATTGTCAATATCAATAACTTTACCGTGTGCAGTTTTGTATTTGTTCCCCATACTATCTCCTTGTATCCTATTTACTATTTTGTTTTTCTGCTAATCTTTTTAATACCGAAATTCTAATTTTTTCTTTTTGGTCCTGTGACATAGGTTTACCTTTATTTGGACTTG
>Ga0316220_1001553_pt1 | contig 24802 bp, 25 predicted proteins | sample TBH18005metaG_FD_203632 | JGI IMG/M metagenome (GOLD analysis project Ga0316220, IMG submission 203632) | Freshwater microbial communities from Trout Bog Lake, Wisconsin, USA - TBH18005 | ecosystem: Environmental > Aquatic > Freshwater > Lake > Hypolimnion/Profundal zone | place: USA: Wisconsin...
AAAAGATTAGAGAGGCACAGGCACACTGGCAGAGCGCACAGGATGGCTCTTATGAGATGGCCCTGCACTACGCAGGCTACACACGCCTGAGAAATGAACTTAAAGCATTAAGAGAGGCTAAACATGACTAAAGACGAAGCCCTACGCATGGCGCTTGAGGCGCTGGATGCGTTGTGCATCAATGATTACAGCGGGTATGAACTTGGAAAACGAGATGCACACCTTGTTGACAACGCCCTTACCGCCATTAAAGAAGCACTGGCACAACCAGAGCAGGAGCCTGTGATAGTTGACACTGCAACGATGGAGTTGGCTGAAAGTGTTGGTCTGATTGGCCCTGCAAGCAGGACGCATGACTTACACAATGCAATTCAGCGCTTTCACGACCTGATATGCGCCAACGCAACAATCAAGGCGGCAGTGGCTTTTTCTCACACACTAGAAGCGAAGGATGAGCCTGTGGCGTGGGCAACAAGAGAAGATTTTTATCGTGAACTTGAACATGCAATGAATCGTATGCGTCAACAGATGGAAATCAAATCCGTGACCATGCGATGCACAGACTATGACCTTGCGTTACCAGTCATTGACATTTTTGATGGCCGTATTTTGGTTGGGCAAGTCACCACACCACCACAACGTGCATGGGTTGGGCTGACGGATGAGGAGGCCAATCAGCTTTGGGAAAGCACGGATTCAGACTGGGAATTGATGAAGCGAACCGAAGCCAAACTCAAGCAAAAGAACATATGAATAACTGGCCTTTTCCAACCAAATTACCGCCCAGCAAACCTGGAGAGCCTAAATTTAACCCTGACAATTTTGAGGAAGCACCGTTTTGAAAGCACTCATTAACATCTTTTGGGCTGTCCTGTTTTGGATTGGCATTTACTTTGTTGTGTATGAATACTGGAAATAACCATGACCAAGCGTGATATAGCCCGTTTAATGCGTGATTCGGGCTTGTCAGCGCCCTACGCATCAGTCAAAGAATTTGTGCGCCTTCTTGAGGCTAAATTAAGGGAAAAAGATGTACCGAAACAATGACCCCATAACCAGCAAGCTGGCTGCTGACAAAGTAGACTTCAAGGCCAAGCACTATGACCAAATCCTAGCGGTCTTAATTCTTAATGGGCCACAAGGCAAAGACGGGATAGCAGATCGATCAATGCTTGACCCAAACCAAGTCGCTAGGCGTTTAAAAGAAATGATGCAGCTTGGGCTAGTCAGGCTGACAGGCAAAACAGTTAAATCAAAATCAAACCGTGAAGAACGAGAGTGGGAATTAGCGTGAAAGAATTAACAATCAAACTTAAAATGCTGGTCAAAGAACACGACCCAGACCTGCTAGACAAGATTGCAAGCCGCATCTACACCATTGAAGGCGTAGAGGACGTATCAGCTAAATTAAAGAAGTCAGATGAACAACAAACTCAACAAGCTGGAACGAGCCTATTTAGCAAGAGTAAAGGAATTGTCGTGCAGCGTGTGTGACCAGCCTGGGCCAAGTGAAGCCCACCACATAGAGCAAGGGCTTCAATATACCTGCGTTGCTTTGTGTCCAGACTGCCACCGAGGGTCAATGATGGGGTGGCATGGTCAAAAGAGAGCTTGGGCAATTCGAAAAATGAACGAGCTGGATGCCCTTAACGTAACGATTGAGAGATTATTCGCTCAACACTTCTAAAGCATGGTTAATGCGCTTTAAACGGTCATCTTGGCCCAATAGACCGCCGTTAATGCGCTTAGTCATGGTTTCGTATTGCTTTGTATCTGCAAGCTCGTTTAAGCCGTGTTTACGCCAAAACCAGCCAGCAGACAAAGCAGCGTATTGTTGACCAACAAGCAATTCAGGATGATGCAATAAATCAGCCTGCAAAGAATCACCACACAAAGTGTAATTGTCCTTTCCTGTCAATTGGATAAGGCCACGACCATGATACTTCCATCCCTCGCCTGATTCTTCATTGCCGTTGCCCATGCGACCAGCATAGACCTTGTTTGCAATCTTTTCAGGTTCATGAGCGTATTCATTAACATTCTCAGCATCAAAACGGCTAGGCCATTCACGCATTAGAGCTTCAGGTTTGTAGTTAAGGTTTTCTTCTAAAACACGAAAGCCACCTGATTCATGCCCACATTGACCAATGAAAGCAGCTTTACGCAAGGCTGTATTGATCTCAAATCGAGCGAAAGTTTCTTGGAAGGATTCAAACCATTCTTCAGGAATGTCAAGCTGGCGTAGTTGTTCGATGTTCATTTAATTTCCAATAGTGAGTTATATGCTGAGATACAAGCGTTCAATTGGTTGATTGCTTGATCGCCTCTTTCTGTGATGGAGACAAGAGCTTCACTAATTCCTGCGTCAAGGTCGGCTCTTGTTTCTGTATTCCCGCTGGCAGAGGAGGAATCGTTGGACACTGAGCTACAACTGGCAACTGGGATTGACAGCCGCACAGCACCAGAGGCAAGATTATTCCGAAGCGTTTTAGCAGCTTGGTCAGCCTTGGCTTGCGTAGAGGCCAAATCGCTAGAAATCGAGGCAATTCGTTGATCTCGGTCATTAGATATTTCCTTTGCTTTCTGGTTAGCCGCCTCTAGTGCAGCCTGTGCTATTGCACGTTCTTTGTCAAATTCTGATTGCTCATGCTCATAAACAGCCACAGCAATAACCAACCAGCTTACCAATATAGCAACTAGCTTCCAAGGTATCATCATTTTGGCTGCTCCTCATGATTCTTAGCAATAACTGTGCTGACCATGCCCAAACCCTTTTCAGAAGCAATGCCACCAATAGCGCCAACAATCAATAGCACTATGTCATTAAGCATCTTTGTATAAGCCTGGTCAATAGGAGCCATTGCCTTCATTGGCTGCTCAACAAAGGTCAGGGAATAGAGCATCATGAATGTGATGCACACAAACACAAAGACCACCGAAAAGACCACAAAGGCCCACATTCGGATTTTAATTTCCTCTGGTGTCAGGCGCATTTGGGAGGTTTTTCTGGAGAATAGGAGCGACCAAATACTCGGGGCAATTTTGTGCGAACTCACAAACTGGCCTTTGGCATTTCGCAGCCGTAAATTGGCTTGGGATTTGACACTGGTATCTTGTTCGGTCATCGCAACCAAACAAACTAAGAGTGCTTGCGAACAGAATGGCTATTCTTTTTAGCATAGTCAATTGATTCCTGCACAAACAGATAGCCAACGTAACCAAAGACAACAACCAGAACAACAATCAGACCAGCAATAAAGAATTCTTCTTGCTCCTTCTTCTTGGCGGTTGCTCGGTCTTTGGCTGCTTGTTCAGCAAACTTGTCGGCCTTGTCCATTTGCGCTGTGCGCTCTTTGATTTTATTCCAAACGTCAATCTTGCCAGCTTGCATAAACAGCATTTGAAGCTCACCCTCAAATTGCCGTGTTTGCTCTAAAGCCATCTCAATCTGGATAGCAGTTCCCATGTTGGAAGCCTGACCAGAATCTTTGGCTTCCTTAACTGCTTGAACAGCGTTGCTCTTAGCATCAAAGTATTTGCCCAACACAGGGCCAAGCGAAGCAACATCATCTACCGTTGAACTCATCTTTTTGACGAGTTTAACGGCTGACTGTATCGCTGCTAAAGCTGTGATTGGGTCAATCATTACTTTTTCCAGTTAGTCCATACAACACCGACAACGCTAAGGAAGCCAGTGATATAGAGCATAGGCTTGGCAAGTGAAGCAATCATGTCAATGACACGCATAGCGCCCTTAAATGCCTGAAAAGTATCAATTAGCTCTTTAGTGTTGCGGTCAATGGAATCGACCTTAGCCTCAACTTCTAGCAAGCGTTGATAGATTTGCTCATGGCTGATTGGCGTTTCCATTTTTGACCCACGGTAAAGGAGGATTGGCAGAAATAGCAGCCAGTTGACGAGCTAATTGACCCGCTACTTGGGCTTCTGTATCTGGTTGCAAATTAGTTGTAATTGTAGTGGTTGTGTTGGTAATTAGGTCTGTAACGCTATAAGTTACAGGCTCAAAGCACCAAGCCAAAACTTGAGACTCTTGCAAGTCGTTGTAAGCCGTAAATGGATTAGCTGGCTCACCCAACTTAGCCGTTCCAGCAGCCGCAGCGGTCAGATTGTTAACGTCATCCGTACCGACACACATCCAATCAGCATAGATCACCACATCGGTTTGCCCATTCACCAATGGGGCAACCGTCATCTTAGAAATTGACCATTTGTAAGTGATAGCCATGATATTTATTTTTTACGTTGTTTGTTTACAGCCAACTTGTTACGTTCGCTTCAATGTTTCCGTAAGCGGTAGATGGTGCAGTTATTGTGATTGTTGAACCAGAGAATGCTGCATATCGAGTTGTTGAAGTTGGGATACCACTTCCTGAACCGCTGCCATCTCGACTTACCAATGTATTGCCGTTGTTTGAGTAAACAAAATCATAAGATGAGCCAAGAACATTACCGCCAACAACTAAAAGTTTTGCATCTAACACATTGTTTCCGCTACCAAGCGCCGTAACAGTTGTTAAATTTAAACTTGAAGTAATTTGGTAATAAAGTTTTTGCCCTCTAAACAATGGATAGCCATTTGATGTAGATTCAATGCCCGCATTTGATTCAAAACCAACCGAATTACCATACCCCGAAGTAAATTGATTCCCAACCAAAATTGCACTTACATTGCTTATATAAGGGTCATGCAAAAAAGCATATTGAGCACAATTATAAAATCTGTTTTCTACAATTGTTGGGCCAACAGAAATTGAAACATCGGTGTAATAATAAAGCGCATAGTTTGTAGTTTTAGTGGAAGCGTAAACAAAATCGTTATCGCTAAAATAACCATTATTGCAATTCTTAAATATATTTTGATGTGTTTCAGAGCCACTTGTACCTTTAAAAGTGTTTCCCTGAACAATAATGCTATACGCTCTTTGGATATTAAAGATAGTTGAATTAGAAGTAAAAACATTATCTTTGATAGCTACGCCACAAGGATTTGTTCCTAAATCGTTTGTCATTAACGCTAGTCTTGTGTCAGCAAAGATGGTATTTCCTTGAAAGACAATGTTTTCTTGATAATTTGTGACGCTGTAAATGCTTACACCAGCATAAGTTGTAGACGTTGCTGTTGATGTTTCAGAAACGCCTGCAAGATATGTTGTTCCTCTTGAAACGGTATTTGCTTGAAATGTCACATTGACTGGTATGCGTGCTGACCCTGTACCGTTAGCAAAATAGGAAAGTTCACCATTGTTGCAATTGCTGACAGTATTTGCATGAATAGAACAATTCACACCGCCCTCCATGTCAAGGCCAACATCAGCACAATCTTTTACAACATTTCCAGTTACGTCAAAATTATCACAATCAGCTAGAAATATGCCACCAGCGCCAACAACTCGCACTTCATTGCTATTGCAAAGACCTTTTGATACTTGCCACAATTCAACACCAGAAGAAGCAGTTATCCACTTGATAAAATTTCCACTCAGAATTAAATCAATGCTAGAAGTAGCTAAGATGCCTTGAGCAGCGCCTGTATTGTTGTAAATATAACAATCTTGCACACGATTTCTTTGTGTGTTGTAAATGCCAACACCACCACAAACAAAAGTGTTTCCATTGATCGTAAATGTGCTGGCCTCGGCATCATTGCCGTTTAACAGCACCATTTGGTATTGATGGGCGCTCCCCCATGTTGAATACAAAGGGATATTGTTTGCAGCTTGTAAAACAGCACTACGAGATTGACCAACAAATTTAACGCCAGCGGGCACAAGCAAATATGTTGTGATCTTATATGTGCCGTTAGGCAATACAACCGTTGTAGCTCCGCTGTTCAAAGCATTTTGAATTGCAGTTGTGCTATCAGTTGAACCAGTTGCGTCAGCGCCATAATCCAACACATTAGCTGGTGCGCCAGTAATCATTGAATAAGATGCTTTTGTAAGACTCATATAAATTCCTTATTACACAGAATATGTGCATGAACCAATAATTCTTGCGCCGCTATATGTCGCATTTGACAAAGCAGTACCACCAAGCAAATAACCATTAAGAGTTGTGCCGCTAGTGCCAGCATTAAAAGTAACAGCATTTGTGTTGGTTGTATATCCAATTGCTAAACCGCCGCTTTTCCCAACTGTAAAAGGCAGTCCACCAAAAGAACATTGACTTGTGTTTGCTGTAACAGGCATAGTTATATCAAGGAACACCGTTACAGATTTGCCAATTCTTACATAAGTTCCCGAAGCGCTTGCAAGAGTGACTCCGTTACCAGTGGGAGTCCAAGTACCTTCTTCATACCAAGTCAAATTCTGGCTTGTCATCCCCGATGCGGGAGTGTTGGCTGTGAAGTTGATGCCTTTACCTGCTGTTGGCGCTACTAAATTACCCGTGTTGTCGTAGTAACCACGAACATTACCGCCACCATCAGAAAAAACAATGTAGTTGTTGCCAGTTGAATTTATTGGTGCGCCAGAACCTGAGTACGTTCCAATGATGGTGTTTTGTGCGCCTGAAGTAACAGAAGTGCCAGAGGTACTACCTATAAAAGTATTTCCATAGCCAGTAGTAGAGAATCCTGCTTGGTATCCAACTGCAGTATTATCGTTTCCAGTTTGATTAGCACCAATTGCATTATATCCAAATCCAGTATTGTGACTTGCAGTTGTGTTACTTGCAACAGCAGAACTTCCAAAAGCGCAATTGTAAGAACCAGTAGTATTATTTGTTAATGCTTGCGTTCCAAATCCAGCATTATTTCCACCTGTTGTCGTTTTCAACAAAGATTGAAAACCAAATGCAGAATTTGAACCGCCAGAAGTATTTGCCTTTAGTGCTTGGTATCCAAAAGCATGAACATAAGTGCCATTAGTATTAACCGTATAAGCTGCTTGATAACCAACAGCAGTATTTGCGTCAGCAGATGCATTTGTATAAAGTGCTTGCGACCCAATAGCCGTGTTTGCTTGGCTAGAAGTATTTGCTGGCAAAGCATTGTATCCAATGGCGGTGTTATTAAAACCAGTTGTGTTTGCAGATAAGGCACTACCACCCAAAGCTGCATTAGTGGACACAGAACCAGCACCTAATCCAACCGTAATACCATTGATAGATGCGTCATTTGTAGATGTAAGAGACAAAACACTAACAGCTCGACCAGCAGTCAAGTTGGCGACAGAAACTTGCTTAGTCGTACCACTTTGATTTACTGGCAAAACTTCAGAACCAGCTAGAGGTGTAGTAGCTGATGTTAAAGCTGATATGGTTGAATTAGACATTGTATTTAAGCAATGTTTGCAGCTTTAAGTCTTGCCCGTAAAGATTGCATTTCAGCAACCAAATAAGCAATCATTTCTGGCTGAGAAGCATCTAACATTTGATAAACAGGTTTAGTCCCAGTAGCAACCCATGCTTCACCATTGGACAAATTGGAGGGTTGCGTGATTCCTGTTTTTAAGATTTTACCAGTTGAATCAACAACATTTCCAATTTGAATAGTTGCATTAGGCTCACCTGTTACCGATTTAGGAATAACTTTTTGTATTTCATCAGCAATGAAACCAACATCAGAAGAACCATCAGCGTTCCAAGTAAATGCTCTTGGTTGCAACGCATCAATGATTGGCCCACTTTGTTCAGACGTAATTGTTGAAATGTTTGACTTCAATCTGCGATCAGAAGAAGTGTTGTAAGAAACATTTGCACTATTTGTGCTTATAGAACCAACTTGATTCCCAGAATAATTTTGGAAATAAACATATGGATTTGTTGTTGATGAATTTGTCTGAACATACAAAACGCCTGGGCCTTGACTCAGATCAGAATTTACATAAATTCCCCAAGGAAATTGATGATATGGAACACTATTGCTTCCAATAATAAAATTAGTGGCATTACTATTTTTATAATTAACCGCACCTTGATTGTTTACGCAATAAATTCCGTTAGAGCCATTCAAATCTACCGATGCAAATCTATTTCCAGATATAACAGAATCGCTACCGCCAAGAAAAGAAACATCAGTTGTCAAACTAGAGTAATTGCCAATGATATTAACGCAAGCTGGATGATAATTACTTCCAGATGATGTAAACAAATAAATTACTGGTTGTGTCGCAGATGGAGCATCATCAAAATAGTTGCCAACAATGTTTGCTACATAAGGAGAGCCAATTTTAATGGCTCCACCATTTGCAGTTTCAAATACATTATTTAATATGCTTATGCCTTGCGTTAAAGCAGTAGATGAACCACTTGTGCAATTTATTAACAATCCGTAAGCACCAGAACCGCAATTAAAAACAGAATTTGTTACTGTGAAATCGTTGTAAGTATTATTTCCTGTCAAACTTATGCAACTAGCCGATGCGCTAAGAGATTGAAAATTGCATCTATCAAAATTCATTACTGGGTTAGTGCCTGACCCTGTTCCAACAACACAAGGGCTACCAGCTAAAGATACATTCTGACAAATACCGACAAGTCCAGTTGTAGCATCAGTTACGTTTATGCAAGCAGTTCCAGCATTATTTATCAAAGATAAATCTTTAATAATTACTCCAACAACAGGGTCGGGGTTGTTTGCGGAAGTAATCATTGCAGGGCTAACTGCTGTGTTTGTTACGATATAACTGTTATTTTTATTTCCACCAGTTTGGGGGCCAACACCATAAATTACTTGGTTTGAATGTAAACCTAATGCGGAAGAAATAAGGTATTTGCCAGCAGGGAAAAATACGGAAGTGCTTGCGTTTAAAGCTGCTTGAATAGCAGCCGTGTCATCGGTTGTGCCATTACCAACAGCGCCAAAATCTTTAACGCTAACCGATTCTTGCAACTTGGCTTGAACCGTAGTGTTTACTGCGCCTGTGCCGCCTTCGTTGTAGGTCACATCAGTTGCTGGAACGATGTTGGCATTGGTTTGCAAAACAGCAGTCGTAAAGTCCACCACAGCGCCCACATGGAGGCCAGTAGTAAAGGTGACGACAGTAGCTGAGGTCTCGGTGTAATTAACGCCTACGATCTGCTTTAAACCGTCTACAAACACGACCAAGTTATTAGTCCCTGGCACATACGACATTGTAGTCAGCGTAAAGACCGTTTGACCCGATGTAGCCGTGAAGGTTTGTTCTTCAATGTCGTAGGTTTGATTGCCCGAGGTCAGGGGAGAATCAACTTGAACGTCCCAAACCAAGTTACCGTAAACATCATAAACTTGCTGACGATACGAGCCAGTACCATAAGCGATACATTGACCGTTGGCATCTAAGACAACAGGATTGGTATTTAAAACAGTACCAGCAGAGTTTTGATAAGTGTTTTTAAAGGTAGTGGTTGAAGGAATGTAGTAATAGACCTGGCCACTAGCCAAAGGCTTGCCATTGGAATCAATGAACTGCTGTTTACCGTTTGGGAGGATACCGTATGTCATGTTAGATGCTTTCTAAATTTATTCACCTAAGTCCATCAATTTCGGCTTATTAGCATTTTGCCGCATTTCTTGACGAGCTTTCTCAGCTTGTTTCAACAAACTTTTCTCTGTTGCTGCGTTCAACATTTTCTCACCAGTTTTGCGACCCAATGCAGCCGTTACAGGAGCAACAAAAGGACTAACAACAGCGCCAGCAGCCGCACCAATTGCTTCACCAGCAGCAGGCAATTTAGAAGTCAAACCTTGCACCCGAGCAGATTGCAAACCAGCACCTTCGTAACCATGAATTCCAGGCATCAAATGCCCGCCTCGATTCAATGTGTAAAAGGCTTGCTGTTCTTCCAATGGGAAAGCGTATTTGATTTTATCTGCTCTAGCGTTCAAAACCTTATTAACTGAGTTTTGATTCCACACGCCTGCTTTATCAGCACCAGCTTGATAGACTTCACGAGCCAAGCCACCGCTTATTTCGTTTTTAGCTTGTTGAGCTGCTGCTTGCAGTTCTTCAGGAACATCCAAAACCCATTTAGGCGCACCAGTAGCTGCGTCCACAGGGCCAAACAATTTTCCAGAAGCGACTTTGTCGGCTGTGTCATAGATGTGTCTCCATTGGTCAAAAGGCAGAGAATTGAGCTTACCCATGATCTTGTCAGGGGAAGTTGCCACAGCAACCCCATTGGGGTCAATGTCGCCAAACATTGTTTTGATGCCTTTAGAACCAAACAATGTTTTTTCAGCTTGGTGCAAAGCATCAGCCTTTTTAAACAACTCTTGACCGCCAGCAGAAGAAATGTCTTTGTCAATCGCTTGATTGATCTTGCGAATCATAGAAGCGTTATCTGGCGTCCAATCAGCGTTTAAAGCCTTTCTAACAGCGTCCCAAGCGTTGATGGTATTGGCTGCATGGACATTGCCAAACTCGTCTTTAAAGCCTGTTTCCTTGGCTAATTTGATAAGTTGTTGTGCGCTATTCAAAACGCCTTCGTTACCTTTTAGGCCAGCGCCAGCTTTAAATTGAGGGTCGCTAAACAGGTCATCAACGTGCGTTGATTGAATAGGGTTATCCCCAACCTTCTGACGAGCCTCGTCATAAAGTTTTTGTTTTTCAGATTTAAGGAAACCAGTTAAGCCTTCATCTCCAGCAAAGGCGGCATTAACGCTCTCACCACGTTCCAGATCAGACAGCAAACGAGGGTTAGCGCCTGTGTTTTCAATGCGCTTCTGAGCGTAGTTAGACAAAGCATTTTGCTCATTGGCAATCTGCTGCTTCATCAATTCGCCTTCAGGGGTTTGCAGTTTTGAAGTCGTATGCTCGTTTCTCAAAGCATTTTCGTTTTGAGTAATCACACCAGTGCGAACTTGGCCCGAATTACCCAAAATTTCATTAGCAATTTCAGCATTTTGCAATTGCTCTGCTTGGGGTACATCCTTGGTAATCTTTGACAGTTTGTAGCTTGGGTAAGCCCCCCGAGACATTTCTTCACCAGTAGCGCCTTTGTAGGGATTGGCTTCAACAGCCGCAGCGCCAACACCGACCAAACCATCTTTAGCCGCTTGAGGCTTCAGCAAGCTAGGATTAGGCCCATAGTCCTCAATCTTAGGCAAACGCTCTGCAATCGCTTTGCTAACAGCACTTGTACGAGTTCTAGCAGCGACAGCCAATTCAGGAGTTAAGAAAGGCAATAATTGACCAAGATTACGAATATCCTCAACAGGTTGACCAGTTTTTTCGGCAAGCTGCTCAGGCGTAACGCCCAACAAATTAAACAACTTGTTAGCGCCTTGCATAGCTGTTTGAACGTAAGGCTCAGTAACACCGCCAAGAGGCTTCTGATAGGCAAACTGATTAGTAATTCCAGCCAAGCGACCCAAAGGATTAGACAAAGCCTGAGTAATTTTCAAACCAGTTTGCTCGGCTTCCTTTGGCTCTTCAATGCCAAAAGCACGTTCTAACAATTGAATTCCAGTGCCAACAGCAGGAGTCAATCCGTTAAGCAATGTATCAGCAGCGCCAACAATTCGTTGAGGAATCTCTTGACGCTGTTGCATAACCTGATGACCAACAGAAGGAGCAGGGTTAGCCATACCGCTGAGTTCAATACGAACTGGTGCGGGCTCTTCTTCACCAGCCAAGAATTTAGAGAAATCACTGCCAACTGGAGCCGCTGGCGCTGTTTCTACATTCTTCAAAACCTTTTCGGTGTAGTTTTTAGGGTCAGCTTTGACAAAGCCGCCATATTGAGCCACAGCCTTTTGAAGGTCGCCGCCATTTTTGCTGTAAAGCTGTTCAAGATAGGTGCGGGCGGCATTACGAGCTTCTTTTTCATCAAAAGGATTAAATTTAATCCCTTGTTTGTGAAGCATTTGCACTGTTTCAGGCAAGAACTGATAAGCGCCCATTGCCTTGGTTTGCTTATTAACTGCCAGATTGTCCTTGCCGCTCTCAGTCTTACGCAAATTATCTAGCAGTTGGTCAGGAATAGGCGAGCTACTAGCTGGCGTATCTTGCAAGAAATCGGCAAATTCGCTCATTACAAACCACCTGTTTCAACCAGTTTCTCAATAACAGAGTTCTTTTTAACGTAAGGAGCAAGAATTTTCTTCTTATCCTCTGCGCTCATGTTAGGGGTAATCCCTAATAGCTTGTCACGAGCCGCCTTCTTCTCAGCTTCGCTCATGTTGGCATCACCATGAATAGCTCGCATTTCAAACAACTTGCTGTCAGCGTTGTCGCCCCACATTTGTTTAAAAGTATTGATATTGTTGTAACCATACTTTTGAGCAAACTTCTGAGCAGCTTGACCTTGCAAGTCAATGTTAGTCAAATCAGCCTTGGCACGTTTGGCAATGTCAGCCAGCACTTCAGGAGGATAAACCGCAGTGCCATTAGCGTGAGCAAGTAAGTTTTGGCCTGCAACAGTATCCAATGAGCCACCTTGAGCAGCCATGTTAGACATTTGGACGTTAGCCAAGTTTTTGGACATTTCCAAATAATCAGGGTCATTTGCCCAATTGTGAACGGCTCGGATGCCTTTGTTAAGCACATCGCTAACAGGATTCTTGCCAGGAACTTGCATAGTGTTGGCTTGCAAAGTTTTGGCTTTGGACAGCACTTCATCCAAATTACGGTTAGCCGTAGCCAAATCAGCCCTACGAGATGCCAAAGCATTGACGTATTTTTGACCTGTTTCACGATCTGCTGCTTCTTCAGGCAATTGAGGAGCAATGTCACCAGCCTTGCGAACTGGATATTTAAGAGGCATTGCAGGAGCAGCTTCAGCCGCAGGCATACCAGCACCAGCAGCCGCAGCAGGAGCAGGCGCTTCATTAGCGTTAGCAAACTTAGCAGGTGTAATTGTCTGCGTATAAGGATTAACAAACCCTGGTTGATTGCCGCCAACATTGGATTGATAAGAAGGCGTAATCATTGACAATGCCGTTTGAGCATTTGCCAAGTGAGTAACTTCTTGTTGAACCCATGCAGGCAAATCTTTTTCATCTTTGGGCAATGTGCCAAAGTGAGTCAAAGCTAAATTAGGGTCTATGACACCAGTAGCGATAGCTTTTGTAAAGCCATTTTGAATGTCTTGCTTGCTTACTTTGTCGCCTTTTTTGGCCCAATCAGCAACAAAAGGCATCAAGTTATCAGTCATCTTGCGAATTTGATCTAACTTGGCGTTTTGAGTGGTTAATTGACTGCCTTGCGTTTTGTAAAGCTGTTCAGCCATTTGCGGCAAGTTGATAGCTGCATTTGGGTCTTGGCTCAAAGCACGAATGATTGCAGGAATGTTAATGTTTCCTGTTTCATCTGTGTTTGTTTTGAAAGCATTAGAAACAGCTTGATTGGCTGCTAAACCTTGCTGGCCTTGTTGCAAAGCCAATTTAGCCTGCTCAATAGCAAGTTTATTTTTTTGGATGCCAAACATCTGGTCAATGTCCGAGGACAGACCAGCAAAGTTAGGAAGCGTTTGCTTCGTAGGAATGATTGATGCGTCAATAGTCGCCATGTTGATTCCTTACCCGAACAAAGAAGCCAAGCTAGCAATGCCAGGGGCAGTAGAGTTGACCGCAGAATAAATTTTTGCGCCAGTTCCAGCAGCGCCAAGCAATGAATTGAAAGTGTTAGATGCTTGATTGCCAGCCGCCACAGTGCCAGCAGAAGCAGCGTTACCCATAGCGCCATAAGCGTTGTAAGCAGCGTTACCAACACCAGCAGCAGCGTTTTGACCCAAGTTCAACAATCCACCAAGCTGGCTAGCGTTGGTTTGATAGGTGTTCAAAGCGTTTTGATATTGCTGGTTGTAAGTATTTTGTGCCAAGCCAGTAGCGTAGTTAGCCAAAGCCTTGCCTTGAGCGCCTGAGTTATTCAAACCCATAGCTGACTGCTGGTTGTTAACAGTGTTCAAGCCTTGACCTAATGTGAACTGGTATCCAGGCGTGTTTTCCAAATTAGAAGGGTTAAATTGGAAGCCTTGACCAGATACGCCTGTCAATTGACCATTAGAGCCAAATTGACCCTGATAGCCTAAAGAGGTCAGCAATTGAGGCAAAACAGAAGTACCAATAGCCTGATAAGGGGCTAGGTTTTGCTGCATTTGTTGCAACGCTTGCTGTTGATAAGCAATTTGCTGCTGAGACGCTTGCTGTGCGGCTTTGGCTTGCTGATTCGTGCCAGTTATATCGCCAAGTAAATTACCAATGAAGCTCATAAGCCCCCCATGATTATCATAGATTGCGGCTTACCGTCCCTGAACCATACGTTCGAGAGTTCGCCTTCTTTCACAAAACCACACCGACTAGCCAATTTTAAAGCAGGACGGTTCCATTGTCCAATGGGCGCAATAAATTTCTTGCATCCATTTTGACGCATTTTCTCTAAGCAATTCATCACAAAATCATCCACATCTTTTGCCCCTTTGAGCATACAAACATGAACTTCCCATGTTGTCGGGTATGCCTGCCTAAACATAACAAACCCATAATTATTCACAAAGTAAGTGGCTTGCTCTTGATATTGAAAATCTACTTTGTTGATACCGTCAACGCAAACCCACTTCCAAACCCGATCATCACGCATTACTTTCGTAATGAAATCTCTATCCATTTCAGTTCAACAGCAAGATATTGTTAGGCGTGTAATCAGTCACGACCCAATTAGTCCCATTGGAAACCAAAGTGCAACGATCACCCGCAATAGCGTTCAAAATAGCCGTAGCAGCAGACCCGCCAGCAATAGGCACGACATTAGATGATGCTGAAACCACAGTAAACGCTTGGTAGTTTTGGATGTTTAATACCCGACCAGAATAGCTAGAAGCCGTTGGAAGCGTCAATGTCAACGTGCCAGCATAGTTGTTAATCACCCAAATGTCAGTAGCCGCTACCGAATAAGTCGAGGCCGATACCGTTACAGGAGCCGAAACAGATTGCTTATTGTTAAAGGTGTTCCAATCAGTTGACGTTAAATAGCCATTAACACTGGTCGTAGCAGCCGCCATACTGATAGCAGGTGTTGTGCTGCCTGACGATACAACAGGAGCAGTACCAGACACCGAGGTCACATAAGTGCCTGCTGGCTGTTTATTGTTAAACGTATTCCAATCTGTGCTGCTTAGATAGCCGTTGGTGCTGGTTGTTGCCTGCGTGATACCAATAGTCGGTGTCGTGCCGCCAGTAGACGTAATCGGAGCAGATACGCCAATTGAGGTAACAGGAGCAGTCCCGCTAGATGCCGCAGTCAATCGACCTTGAGCGTCAACTGTAAGAGAAGCGTAAGTGTAGCTACCAGCACTGACGGTCGTGTTGGCTAGGGCAATGGTTACTGCGCTGGAGCCGTTAAAAGACGTTCCAGATAGTCCAGTACCAATAGTAAGGGCGTTGGTAGTGTTGGCGGTAATCGTTCCACTAGCACCCAAAGCAACAGAAACGCCATTGAACGTAACACTAGAGTTTGTAAGCTGGGAGTTCGAGATTCCACTTAGTATTCCCCCAAGCGTCAAAGAACCAGAGCTAGTCACCGTCCCTGTCAGGGTAATGCCATTCACCGAACCTGTGCCAGAAACGCTAGTAACCGTCCCGCCCGAGCCAGTAGCATTGATCGTAATCGCAGCCGAGCCATTGTAGGTCGTTCCTGTGCTGAAGCTGACACCAGTTCCAGCGGTCAGGTTAAACAGATTGCCACCAAGCGCAACGCCTGAAATAGTCGAGTTTGTAAGCTGGCTGTTACCAATGCCCGACAAAGTGCCGCCAAGGGTCAAGCTGCCCGAACTGGTGACAGTGCCAGTTAAAGTAATGCCGTTAACAGTGCCAGTGCCGCTAACCGAGGTGACTGTTCCTGTGTAATCAGTTCCCCAAGTAGGCACACCGCCAACCTGACGAATGATTTGCCCATTAGAGCCAGCAGCTAAAAATGTAGTCGTGTTAGTGGCTGATTGATAGGGAATCGAGCCAGTAGCGCCGCCCAACAGATTCGTTGCGTTTGTTGCGTTTGTTACCGCAGTTGACCCAATAGCAGAAACAATCTGCGAGCCAGTAGCAGCACTAATCGCAGTCCCATTACCGTATAAAACGCCAGTAATTGAAGTGGATAGCGTTAAAGCAGGCGTAGTGCCACCGCTTGAAGTGCCAGCAAAACCATTAGCCGAGACAACAGAAATGCTAGTGATTGTGCCGCCCGACCCTGTTGCGCTCAATGTGCCAGCCGAAAAGGTAACACCAGACCCAATCGTGACGTTAGAAAAGCCGCCAGCGCCATTACCGTAAAGGATAGACGTGCCAGAGGTGGCAGGAGCGTAATCAGTGCCAGACACCGCTGCGCTAATAGCCGTTCCATTGCCTTTTAGGATGCCTGTAACAGTCGTATTCAGCGTTAAAACTGGATTCAATCCACCAGAAGAAGTACCAGCAAACCCATTGCTAGAAGCAATAGAAATGGTTTGCACGTCAGTAGATGCGAGAGTACCGCCAGTAAATGTGAGGCCAGTGCCAACAGTGACATTAGAGAATCCCCCTGCACCATTGCCATACAAAATTGAAGTGCCTGAAGTGGGCGGCGCATAGTCAACACCAGCAACAGCCGCCAGCAAAGCAGTCCCATTGCCCTTAACCATGCCCGAGACAGTGGTTTTTAGGGTCAATGTAGCCGCATTATTAGCGACCAATACATCGCCAGCAAAACCATTGTTAGAGCTAATGTTTAAGCTGGTAATAACAACTTGCTGGAGTTGCGTCAGGTTTAACGCTGGAGTAGCTTGTCCGCCAGTGCGTTGATACACCTGATTCAAAAACATGAACCAAGGCGTACTAATCTGTCCAGCAGGCGTGTTAAATGCCGTTAGGCTTGTCGGTAAGTTTGATGCAAGATTGCTCATTTGTGATTAGGCGCTGCATCAATAAAAGCACCAGACAAAGCAGTCTTAACAGGTGTGCTCCAGAATATCTCAAACACACGGTCACGAGCCATACCTAAGCGCCACCAAGAAATCGAGGTTAAATATTGCCCCTCAATCCCTAAGTTTTGCCCGACAGGGTTTCCATAAGACTTGCCCCGATCATCAGACCATTGCAAATAGACCGTCACAGGCTGGTTGTTATCACCGTTGCCTGATTCCATCTCAGCAATAAACTGCTTGTAGCGAATACGATCAGAATTATCGTCTTCAGAGTGGTAAAAGCCCCGCACTCTGCTAATTGGTTGACCGTTGTCTGTGTAGTTGTTTTGGTCAATAGCGTATAGATTGCCGCTTTGCCAATCGCCAACGACTAAGGTGTTGTAAGCAAAACAGAAGCAGTTAGACAAATGGCGGTTCAATTGACCATTTGAATCCAAATACATCCATTCGTTCCACTGACCATTAGACAGGTCATAGACCCAAGTCTTATTAGCAGTCGGGAATGTCAGCACATAAAAGAAATGCCCATTGATCTGATAGGTGTAGCCAATAGCATCAGACAGCGTAGCGTAGCCTTGCATCTCTTGGTCAATAGCAAACGTGCTGATTTGCACCGCAGCAAAGCCTTGAGAACGGCAGACAAACGCTTGACCTTGAGCAGACTGAGCCAACCAATAACATTCACCGTCCATTTGAGCGATGGAGTTGGTAGCCGCACATCCGTATTGCATGAACGACCCTGGCATTTCCTGAAATGGAAAATTAGCGTTGCCAGCGTTGTACCAAACTTCAGTCGTTACTTCACCAAATAGATAAATGAACCTACGAGAAACGCCAATACCGACCAGATTGTCGGAATATCCAGACTTGGAAGCGTAGTAAGTAGGGTCAAATGTAGTCGAGTTATCAAGAGAGGAATACCACTGATTAGTGCCAGGACGATTGCAAATGAAATAACCGTCTAGGTAGTTGGCTTGATTAGAGCCATAAAAGGCGCTTGTCGTCCCATCATTAGGGACATTGCTCAAAGTATTGTCAGAAAGTTTGATCTGGTATCCAGCAGAAGTACCGTCAACCAGCAAAACATAAGCATCATTGTCAACCATGCTGACTGTGCCAGTTGAACTAGCAATAGTCCCGATTGACGTGCAGACCCATGATGAGCTAATTTGATAAACAGTGTTAGCGCAAACACCATAAAGCTGCCCATTGGAAGCCTGATACAAGCCCCGCCATTGGACATTGGATACAGACCCAAGCAAAGTTAGTCCAGGTGTCGGGTAATGCGTAAAAGGGAATACCGAACCGTCTGGATTCTTTTCCAAGAACAGGTTGATACACCTTTGAGCGCCAGCAATGACGCTCTTTGTCTGGTAAGCGCCAGTTGCTAACGCTACTTTAGCCATTACCCTGCGCTCCCAACATAAAAGTCGCCATAGATGTTGTAAGCCCCTGATTTGCCCCGCAAAGCCGTTGGCATATGCAACAGAGGAATCTGTGAGTTAACTTCCTCAATGGCCCGCATAGAGGCTTCTGCATACCCTGTCAGCTCAGGCGTAATCGGCAAGCCATACATAACGCAAATCCGGCGAGCCAAGTTCCAATGCAGTGCATCCAAGTATTCAGGAGGCAAAACGATCTGGTCGTTGATTTGCTGGAACTGAGGCAATTGCACCATCACGCTCAGGAAAATCTGATATTGGCTGCTTGGCAAAGGCCAAACGTAAACATTGCCAACAGGGAAACCTGTATCGTAATAGATATATTGCGGAAAAGCGTTTAAGTTTTTGATTGAGATGCGGTCATAATCTTCTTGCGCCCGCAAAACAGTCAAAGGATAGTCCACAGGCAAGGGAGTGCCTGAGTTCATCCGAAAGTAAGCGAATTCCAGCTTAACAGGTCGAGTAATGTTGAAGTCTTGACCTGGGCCAATCGTGTAAGACAGTTGACCAGTAGCTTGTTTGGAGATCGTAACCAACTCATAAACCATATAACGGCGGCGCTGCCACTGCGCCATCATCATATTAAGTTGGTTAAAACAGTCGTTAATGTCCTGTGCGAGAGGCGTTTGACCAACGCCAATCACGTTAGCCGTTTTCAGTGCTAGGCTGATTATGTCCGATGGTGTCGTCGGCAGAGGTTGAGTCATTCTTTGGCCTGCCTCTCTTTGGCTTAGTTAGCTCGATTTCTTCTTCCTTAGTGTTTACTACAACCGACTGTCCATCGGTCGTAGTAATCCACTTAGGATACTCAATGAAGGTATATACAGGGACAACGAGCTTGCCCCTGTAATATGTCTCCAGTTTAGACAATGTCAGCAACCACAGCCGACCATTCGGGACGAATAGCAGCGTAGCCGTACAAAATGTCCAAACGAGTAATCAAGGAGTCAGACATAACGTCATAAGCCTCGATCATACGCAAGGAGATACCGTCAAAGTTGGCACGAGCGGCTTGCACCACACCAGCAGTAGGCATTTCCAAGTCAGCAGTCGCCAAAGTAAACGCTTCAGGATAGTAAGCGATATTTTGACGATACTGGCTAGAAGCAGGCATCACCAAGCTGATAGCAGCACTGTTAGCAGGAGAAGCAGTAACAGTATTGAAAGCAGCAGGAGCAGGGACGATTGCGGGATAGATTGGGATGCTGGTAGCGCCAGAGGCTACGTTAGCAGTCACAACGAATTGACGCAATTGGCCTTGTGAAGCGCCTGTCAAACGGTTGATAGCGTAAACGCCAGCAATCGTAATAACGTCACCTTGGTTCAAAGTACCAGTGATAGCGTTAACAGTCAAGGTAGAGCCAGTTTGACCCGAACCATTCACAGTACCAGCACTGAAAGAGCCGACAGTGTGAACTTGGGTGGTTTGGTCATACATCCAGTCAAAGCCCAAAGTGTCTTTGGAGATGATGCCAGTTTCGTACTGCTCGGAGATGCGAACTTGAGGGTTAAACAAGCCAGCCAGTGAAGACACGGTGCGAGCTTGAGTAACAGGGTCAAGAATGATCTTACGATCAGAGCGAGGAGCCAAGTTTTGGTCGAGAGCCGAGCCAGCGGTCAGCCAAGTTGTAGCGTTGGGGCTAGACAGGGTAGAACCAGACAGGTTAGCAACGATGTTAGCGGATTGACCAGCCACATTCATCAAGTCAGCGGCAACATAAGCAGCCAAACGATTCACGGCAGGAGCCAAGATACGTTCGCTGAAGTCGTCCAAAGACAAGGTTTTCTCAGCAGTGCCGAACGAAACAGGCACGTTGGCTTGTGTTGCCACAGTCAGCGTAGTGTTTTGTTCGTTAGTGCCTTGAGGAGTAATGGCAGGGCCAGTGCTAACGGTGTAATCGTTAGGGAGGCGAATCCGCAAAGCTGAACCAATTTTTGCACCAGTGCGAGCAAACTGGTCATCATATTGGCGGCTAACGGTACGGAGGAAAGCATTAGATTGAGTAAACAGACGCACCGCTTCATTGGTGATCTGGTTAATCGTCAAAAGCGAATTCGTGGTCATGAACTCTGCTCCTTTCAAATAAAAGATAAAGAATAAAAGAAACCTACTTTTACCCCTCGGCCTTCAGGAGTCAATCATTTCACGGCCCGAAACAGCTTTTTACGGTGGCTTAAACCTAATGCTTATTCTATACCTGATTTTTTACTTAATCAACGCTTTTTGCGAGCATTAGCTTTACGCCATTCCATCCAAGCAACTGTATCGCTCATTGGAGGCTCTGCACCGCCACTAGAACGGCTGCTAGAAGAACCATCCACATCAGCCACAGGAGCAGGCGCTCGTGATTTTGTAGGGCTTAATTCTTTAGCGGCTTTGGTAGAAAGTTTTGTCAGCTCAATACCCATTTGCAAAGGCGACATATTCGCAATCTTTACAGCATCACCGACATTCTCAGACTTTCCAAGATAAACCAAAACCTTTTCAGGATTAGGAATCTCAGCCAAAGCCCGCAGAAAATCATTAGATTGCACACCAGCCATACTCAAATTAGAGATAGAACGGTCATAGTCCTCTCCAAATTCTTTCTTGGCAGTCTGCTCAATCGAGGTCATTTTCTCGACAAATTGGCGTTGCTCAAGCTCTTGACGGGCAATCTGTTGAGCCATTTTCATCACGTCTTCTTGAGGTGCTGCTGGCGCTGGCGCTTGCGAGAACTGGTTTAGTTGAGCTTCCAAGGCGGCGGCTTTTTCGGCTGCGGTGCGCTTTTGCTCTGCCAATTCACCCATACGGCGGCGAGCCCATTCAGGCAGGTCGTGATAAGAGTTTTCTTTGGTTGTTTCAGGAGCAACTTCAGGGGTAGTCGTTGCTTCTTGGGTTTGTGCTTCGATTAGTTCGCTCATTTTTTCCTCATTGAGTTATTGTGGGGATTTCCGCTGCTAACACCTGTGACGGGTCAACATAGTCAGGGCTTACATCTCTGCCAGGGTTACGAGACTGTTCAATCTCGCTCACCATCTTGTCAGTAATACCTGTCAACTGTTGAGGCGACACATCTTTGATTAACAACTTCAGGCGCTCGGTTTCTGCCTTGAAAGCGTTAATCAAATCTTCACGCTCGTTCTCCAGACGCAAAGCCAAGTGGTTCAATGCGTCCATATCCAAGCGTTGTTTCTCCATCGTCTGACCGATCTTCTTATCTTGCAACTCTTGTTGAAGCTGCTGGATAACCGCTTGAGCTTGTTGCAGTTGTTGCTGCATTTGCTGCTCGGCAGGAGTCGGGCCAGTTCCCAAGATGTTAGCAGGAATCCAGTTCCGCATACGCTCTTGGAGCTTGTCTGAGCTTGGGAAATCAGCAGTTCCCATGTAAATATCACCGATAACCTGTGCTAGCTCAGGATTTGAGCCTAGCAATTGGGTCATAGCTTCAAAAGCCTCTTGGCGGCGAGTGTCATAGTTCGGGCCAGATTCGGCAACCACATCGTAAGTGCCAACATTAGGATTAAAGATCGTTTCGACAACTCCTTCTTCTTTATCCTCATTCTGCTTCATGGCGACCTTCAACTCAGGGTCGATCTGAATCTTTTGCTCAGTTCCATCCTCAGCCAAGATGTTAATAATGCGCTTGGTGTCGTAAATTTTTGGAATCAAGTCAACCAAGATTTTGCCTGTGAACTGGATAGCCATATTCTGAGCATCTTGAAAGTGGAAAGTTACTCGATCACCCTGAGCCACACGCTTTCCAATAGCAACGCCCGACAACTCTTGGCTTTGAGCGCCGAAAGTTTGGTCATACTGCCCTGAAGTCATCATCAACTCTTGAGCAGCGGTCATCATGCCTTCCTGATATACAGGAGCCGACATAGGCGCAGGCGCTCTAGCTGGCGCTGGCACAGGATTGCCCGATTCATCCGCATGGTTGTAAGGCAGATAGGCGTGATTCTCGGTGTTAGCCGTTGCCCAATAGTTTTCTAAGCCCTCAATAGCCTCCACAGGGGCAAGGTAAGGTGACTTAGATTGAAGCGCACCGTATTCCAAAGCAGCAGAGGCATTGTAGTTGTAGGCTCGTTGAGCGTCCTTCATGTAGCGCACGAGACCCTTACGGTCTAACTTGCCTTCAATGACAACTTCCTCGCCTGGGACACGCACAATAGGAATATATTTGCCAGCCCAAACACCCTTTTCAAGCACTTCATTGCCGCCAATCAGGTATTTATAGATAACCCGCTTGTCAATACGGCGGCGGTCAATGTCAGCACCCATGCGGATAGCTTCATTGAGCATCTTGACTTCTTCCTTGCTCATGTCTGACTGCTTGACAAACTTAGTGCCTCCATCAGCATCAGTCAGGGCATAGAGCCATTCTTTCTTCATCTCCAGCTCGTAATAGGTAGCGAGCCGAACAACGTCCTTAGTCACCCAAGATTGATTACCTTGAGGGCTAACCATAGGAATCAGCGTATTGGGAAAGCGTTGCTTGAATTCTTCCAGAGGCATATCCTCATAGATAAAGCCAAACTTAGCATCAGACCCATCACGCTTCTTAATATGCGGGTCAAGGTAAACGCTCATTGGGTCAGGCACTTCCTTAATAAAGATTTCCTGATCGAATGATTCGTCATTGGCATAAGCAGTCGAGACAGTCCAGTAGCCAATACCGCCGCCAACCTGAGTTTCAGCAGCAATGTCGTAAGCGACTTTAGCGTTTGAGATGTATTCAATATGCCTAACAATGCCCTCAAAGACTTCAGCGGCTTCATAAGTTGCCTCGTTGCCTGTCGGGTGGATGGTTACGCTTGGCTTGTTGGCCTTCAATTGATTGACAACGTGCAGCCAGTGCGTATGCGTCTTATTGATCGTAATCATCGGCTGAGTATTCAACCGTCTACGAGCTTTTACCGCTGGCTCCCATTGATCTTGGTTGTCTGAATCAGCGTATAAGAAGCGAATGTCCTCACGAAAACGCTGCTTAGTGTCCTGCTCCCAATCAAGGCAAGCCTTAAAGTTGCGTTGCGCTCTTGCTACTACGTCAGAATCTTTATCAGCCATATTTACATCCAATACCCTGCTCGGGAGTTATTCCAGTTTTGGGGTCGTTTTGTCTCTAACTTCTTTTTTTCTACTTTTTGACGCAACATTCCAGGAAAAAGCTCAGTTAAAACCCAAATCCAAGCGTCTGCTCGGTTCGGAGAGCGACTTCCAGTGAATCCAATCGTAGAAAATCCGCTTAATTCGTCTTCAAGTTCAACAAATCGACCTGCGTGTCTAATTTTACCTGCCTCGTATAAAGATGCAAACGGTTCAGCCCGAATTACTTTGCCACGGCTTGCCGAAACAGCTTTAAAGTTTGTTTTAGACCGTGAAGCCTGAATAACGCCTTCAACCATTGCACCGCCATAATTGGTTTCAGCGACCAGCACATCGGCTTTATGTCGGTCATAAGCTGACACAGCGACATTGCCCCACGTTGCAGGGCCAGCTTTTACAGTGCAGTCTTCCAAAAGATAAGCGTTACCGTCAACGCCAAGAGCGCCAACCACGATACCAATTGCATCGTTATCAGCGTTATCGCTATCCCCTGCTCCAGACGGGTCAACACCAACAACAACACGAACAAAATCAGGCAGGTCACCATTGTCAGCCCTCCATCTATCAATAGCCTCATCAGGAAATAGCTGGTTAGGGTTAGCGTCTGTAAATTCGCCTTCCAAGAACCGTCTGCGCAATCTTGCGCTCAAGTTCTCTAATGTGTCAAGATAACCGTCTGATAAGTTTTCCTGATTGTCCCTCGGGTTAATCTGAAAATAGCCGTAATTTTCAGGGTTAGCCAAGTTAATCTTGGTGTCTGGGTCACGCCTAAGAATGAATAGCTGATACGTCCAGTGATTCTTATTTGGTGGGTTACAGTCAAAATACATCCGAGGCTTGAGCAATGTAGGCTCTTTGCCCTCAATGACTTGATTAACCTTTTGAGCTAAACGAGTTATGGCAATCCCAACTGGCCCCCATGAAATCTGGCTGGATTCGTTCAAGTAAATAGTAGCGAACTCCATCCCCAAAATCTTTTCAGTGCGGTCTTTATCATCCAAGCCGCCAAACCAAATCTCAGATTCATTCTGAAACTTGACATACCAGTGCGTTTTGTCCAGTTTGTATTCCACACCAGGGAAGGCCAGCTTCATCACCTTGGGAAAGGTGTCGTAAACAATTGAGTTCACCACATGGTTGAACCTGAAGCGCAAGATGGTATGCCGTGAGCCTGGAGCCTTCAATGCCCTCAAGATGATCTGGCGCACCAGTAGAAATGTCTTACCTGACCTTGACCCGCCAAATAGCATGGCATAGGTAACATCGCTGCTCAGTAGCTTTTGAGCCTCGATTTGTTTTGAATGAAGCTTCACGCTGATTCGTCTAAGTTATTCAGACTAATAACGAGAGGGCCAGAATTAGCACCAGTAACTTCTTGCTCGTGCTTATCTTTCCAGCCGAGGATATTCTTAGCACTAAAGATTGCAAATGG
>Ga0316220_1001562_pt1 | contig 24717 bp, 18 predicted proteins | sample TBH18005metaG_FD_203632 | JGI IMG/M metagenome (GOLD analysis project Ga0316220, IMG submission 203632) | Freshwater microbial communities from Trout Bog Lake, Wisconsin, USA - TBH18005 | ecosystem: Environmental > Aquatic > Freshwater > Lake > Hypolimnion/Profundal zone | place: USA: Wisconsin...
TGGTGGCGGCGCGTAGGTGGCGGCGGGCGCGGCGGTGCGGAGCGGGTAGGCCTGCTGCGGGGGAATGGCGGTGGTGAGTGGATAGGGAGCGGCTGCGGGACGGTATCCGAGGGGCGGGGCGACGGGATGATTGCCGCTGCTGGGCCGGAACTTGGCGGGGGGAATCATCTGCGCGGTGGGATGGTTGCCGCTGCTGGGCCGGCGCGCAGACAGGCCGTTGCCGCCGGGAGGTGGCGGCGTGGGGAGGTCGTAGCCGTTCTCGTCGTAGGGAGGCGGCTCGTTGTCCTTGACCACGCGATAGGTGCGCGAGGGGCGCTCGTGAGTCATAACAGAATGATTACGAACGGGTAAGGCAAAGTCACGACGCAAACGCGGCGGGGTAACTGATGTGACAACGGGGAATCAGGGTTGGTTCTACAATCGAAGAAGAATGGACGAAGAGCGCAATCCGATACACGACGACGCGGAGCCAGAGGACGAGGGGCCGCGCTACTCGATAGTGGTGCCGTTCCACAACGAGGAGGAGAACGCGACGGCGCTGTACGCGCGGCTGAAGACGGTGATGGAGCACGTGGGTGCGAGCTGGGAGGCGGTGTTTGTGGACGACGGCTCGCGGGACCGTACGTGCCGTCTGCTGGAGGAGATTGCGGCGGTGGACAGCCGGGTGCTGGTGGTGAAGCTGCGGCGGAACTTCGGGCAGACGTCGGCGCTGGCGGCGGGATTTGACCACGCGCAGGGCGCGGTGATTGTGGCGATGGACGGGGACCTGCAGCACGATCCGGCGGAGATACCGAAGTTCCTGACGAAGATAGAGGAAGGGTACGACGTGGTGAGCGGGTGGCGGCAGCAGCGGCGTGACGGGTGGGTGCGGGTGCTGCCATCGCGGTGCGCGAACTGGTTGATGGCGCGGTTGAGCGGCGTGAATATCCACGACTTTGGGACGACGTTCAAGGCGTACAAGCAGGATCTGATCCAGAACATACCGCTGTACGGGGAGATGCACCGGTTCATTCCGGCGCTGGCGAGCTACTACGGGGCGAGCATCTGCGAGATACCGATCAATGACGGAGTGCGGGAGGGTGGAACGAGCCACTACGGGCTGGGGCGTACGTTCCGCGTGTTGTTCGATTTGCTGACCATACGGTTTTTGCTGCGGTATGTGACTCGTCCGCTGCACTTTTTTGGCGGAGTGGGCGCGCTGGGGATGCTGGCAGGGATGGGTGTGGGTGTGTGGCTGGGCGTGCTGAAACTGGTGTGGCATGTGCCGATGATTGCAGCGCACGGGCCGCTGGTGGTGGTGGCGGCGGTGCTGTTTCTGGGGGGGATGCAGATGTTCGGGATTGGATTGCTGGGCGAGCTGCAGGTGCGGCACTACTATGCGGCGGACAATCAGCCACCGTACGCGGTGGAGCGGCTGGTGCGGATATGCCATCCGGAGAGCCTGACGGACAACAGCTAGGAGCGCCGGAGGACGGGGAAGCTGATTTTGGACGTGTAGGCACGGGCTGCGCAGTGGATATTCACACGCAGATATTGAGGCGGGGTATAGGATTCGTATGTTCGCGATGTTGAGCGCGGACGATGTGGATGGGCGAAGCGCCCGTCTGAAACCGAGGACTTAACCGCAACAGAGGCAAGGGAAGTGTGGTGAGAGACCACCGCTGCCCCGCAACTGTAAGCGCGCGCCGGAGGGAACGGCGAGACTCCGCCAACTGACGTCACTGAACACTACGTGTTCGGGAAGACGGCAGGAGGTGCGGCGGAGTACACGCGAGAGCGTGACGCGCGAGCCAGGAGACCTGCTCTGCTGCCGCAATGCCCGGATCCCGCAGGGGGATTCAAGGAGCCATCATGCTGAACGTTACGAGGCCGAAGGGCCGTTCGACTACTTTCCCAAACCAATTGATTTCCATTTTTGCGGTTGCCGTTGTGTGCGCGGCTGCATGCAGCGTGGGCGCGCAGGCGGCGGTGGTGCGCGGAGTGGTGACGGACCGGCTGGGCGGGGCGGTGCGCGGAGCGCGGGTGACGCTGATGGCGAACGGGCAGACGGTGGCCAGCGCGACGACGGGGTACGACGGCGGGTATGAGCTGACGACGGGCGGCGAGGGACGGTTTGTGGTGACGGCGGGTGGCGGAAACGGATTTCAATTGGCGGTGAGCGAGGAGTTCTTCGACTCGCGGCTGGGGGTGGTGGAGGAGAATCTGGTGCTGAAGCCGGCGGGGGTGAGCGAGAGCGTGACGGTGACGGCGACGGGCTTGCCGCTGCCGCAGGCGGAGCAGAGCCGCGTGGTGGATGTGATTGGCGCGGACGATGTGGCGACGCGGTCGGACTGGGTGGATGCGCTGCGGCTGATGCCGGGCGTGAACGTGGTGCAGACGGGGCAGTACGGGGGGAAGACGTCTGTGTTTGTGCGGGGCGGGGCATCGACAGCGAACAAGGTGCTGGTGGACGGGGTTCCGGCGACGGACATGGGCGGCGGATTTGATTACGGGACGCTGGCGACGACGGCGGTGGCTTCGGTGGAGTTGTTGCGCGGGCCCGGGAGCGCGCTGCAGGGCGCGGACGCGGAGGCGGGGACTCTGAACTTTGTGACGGCGCGGGGCGTGACGCGGCGGATGCAGGTGGATTACACGGGCGACGGCGGGAATCTGGGGACGTACCGCAACGAGGTGACGGTGGGTGGGACGCGGCGCGCGGTGGATTATCTGGCGGCGTTCTCGCGGCTGGAGACGGCGAACGCGGTGGCGATGGAGCCGTACCACGTGACGACGGCTGCGGGGAACTTCGGGTATGGCACGGGGGCGACCGAGGCGCGGGGGACGGTGCGGTACGGCGCGAGCGCGGAGGGGGTTCCGGGGTCGTACGACTTCACGGGATTCTCCACGAACGAGAAGCAGGGCGACCAGGACCTGTACGTGAGCGGACAACTGGAGCATCGGAATGTGGCGGGGTGGCACAACGTGGTGCGGTACGGCGGGACTCGGCGGCGGGAGCAGTTGACGACTTTCAGCGCGGTGGGGATTCCGATTACGGTGACGCAGTTCGGATATACGAGCACGAACTACTACGGGATGGCGGAGGAGATACAAGGGGCGAACGGATACCAAGCGGCGGGGCAGGCGGTGATTGCGTACGGGGGGAGCACGTATCCGAACCGGTCGGACAGCGCGAACGAGATGGACGAGTTCACGTACCAGACGGACTACCGCTTGACGCCGCACCATGCGGTGTACGGGAGCTTCCGGTTCGACGACGAGCAGGGGATGTACCGGTTTCCGCTGTACGGGGTGGTGGACAACGTGCAGCGGACGAACAAGGAGTTCACGCTGCTGTACAACGGGGATCTGCGTGAGCGGGTGTATGTGACGCTGGGGGGCGGCGTGGTGAAGGACGAGGTGTTCGGGATGAAGTTTACGCCGCAGGTGGGAGTGGCGTGGTATCCGGTGCGGCCGGGCGCAGGGGCGTTTAGGGGGACGAAGGTGCGGTTCAACTTTGCGCGCGGGGTGCGCGAGGTGGATTTGTACGCGCAACTGGAGTCTTTGAAGGCGCTGCTGAACGAGTACGGCGACCCGACGGACGGGGCGAAGACGCCGGCGATCGGGGCGCAGACATCGCGCAGCTACGAGGGCGGGGTGGACCAGAGCCTGCTGGGGCAGAGGCTGACGGCGCGGCTGACGTACTTCCACAACGAGTACGGGGGGCAGCAGGAGTTTGTGGGGTCAAGCGTGCTGCAGGCGAACTACAACCTGCCGACGGCGGCGGTGACGGCGCTGAACCAGTACTGGTATGGGGCGTATGTGAACACGCTGGCGTACCGGGTGATGGGCGCGGAGGGGAGCGTGGACTGGCGTCCGGCGGATGCACTGCTGGTGCGCGTGGGGTACGCGTACGAGGACGGGGTGACGCAGAAGAGCTATGCGTCGAGCGCACTGTATCCGATCACGAACTTCGGGGTGGCGATTGGGGCGAGCGCGCCGCTGGTGGGTGCGCGTCCGTTCCGACGGCCTCCGCATACGGGTTACTTTGCGGTGGGGTACACCGAGAAGAAGTGGGCGGCACAGTTGACGGGAGCGTGGTCGAGCCGGTCGGATGATTCGACGTATCTGGCGTACTCGGATTTGGCGGGGGGGAACTCGCTGCTGCTGCCGAACCGGAATCTGGACTATGGATGGACGAAGGTGGACCTGGGCGGGACGTACCAGTTGTGGCCGCCGGTGAAGGTGTTTGTGCAGATGGAGAACCTGCTGGACAACCAGAGGATGGGGCCGATCGGGTATCCAGGGCTGCCGTTCACAGTGCAGGCAGGGGTGAAGGCGCGGCTGGGGGGCATCTAACTCCTAGCCGTGAAAAGGGTTGGCGCAACCATCGCCTATCCGTGCTAGACTTGATGCAGACACTGAGAGAAGTGACTGAGACTAAAATACTGGAGCAAGAAACAGCCGTGCTGGCATCCGCAAAGAAAACCGAAATCATATCCAAGTTCAAGACCCACGAGAGCGACACCGGCAGCCCCGAGGTGCAGATCGCGATACTGAGCGAGCGCATCGGCGAGTTGACGGAGCACTTCAAGACCCACGCGAAGGACCACGGCTCGCGCCGCGGCCTGCTGATGCTGGTGAGCAAGCGCCGTTCTCTGCTGGACTACCTGAAGAAGAACGACTCCGACCGGTACCGCGAGGTCATCAGCAAGCTGGGCATCCGCAAGTAGCCCGGCTGAGGCGGGTGTGTGCGCGGGCGAACCCGCAGCACGGCCCGGGACCATCCGAACATGCGTAGTGACGCATATCCGCAAACCGAAGCACACAACCGAACCGCCGACATGGCGCATGCGTGGGACCGTCTGTGAACGACGGCGCCGCAGCCGTGTGCGCGCAGCCTGAGAAACGGGCGAGCGCGACGGGCGCAACAAGTTTCCCAACGACAGAGAAGAGAAAAGAGGACGAACATGAAGCATGAAGTGAGCGTAGAGCTGGCTGGTGGCAAGAGGATTAATTTTGAGACGGGGCGGCTGGCGAAGCAGGCCAGCGGTTCGACGCTGGTGACGAGCGGCGAGACGGCGGTGCTGGCGACGGCCGTGGCCGCTCCGGAGATGAAGGAAGGCATTGATTTCTTCCCGATGACAGTGGAGTACCGCGAGTGCACGTACGCGGGCGGACGGATACCGGGCGGCTTCATCAAGCGCGAGGGACGGCCGAGCGAGAAGGAGATCCTGACCTGCCGGCAGATTGACCGGCCGATTCGTCCGCTGTTCCCCGAGGGGTTCCGCAACGAGACGCAGGTGGTGGCGTTTGTGTACTCGGCCGACAAGGAGAACGATCCGGACGTGCTGGGCATCAACGGGGCGAGCTGCGCGCTGGCGCTGAGCGACATTCCGTTTGCCGGGCCGGTGGGCGCGGTGCGCATCGGGCTGGTGAACGACGAGTTTGTGGTGAACCCGACCTACGCCGAGATGGCGGAGAGCCTGCTGAACATCATGGTGGTGGGCACGAAGGACGGCATTGTGATGGTGGAGAGCGGCGCCAAGGAGATTGGCGAAGACCGCGTGATTGACGCCATCGAGTTCGCGCACGCGGAGATCAAGAAGATCTGCGCGGCGATTGATGAGCTGGTGAGCAAGGCCGGCAAGCCGAAGCGGGCGTTTACGCCTGCGGAGCTGGACAAGGCTTACTACGACGGGCTGCTGGCGAAGGTGGGCGAGCGCCTGAAGGACGCGCTGAACACGCAGAAGCATCCGAAGTTCGAGAGCTACGCGCTGGTGAAGGCCATCAAGGACGAGTTGAAGAAGGAGTTGCCCGAGGGCGACGCCGACGCGGCCAAGAAACTGGGCAAGTACTACGAACTGCTGCGGGAGAACCTGTTCCGCGAGCAGGTGCTGAACGAGCGGACGCGGCCGGACCACCGCGCGTTCGACGAGATCCGCACCATCACGATCGAGACCGGACTGCTGCCGCGCGTACACGGGTCGGCGCTGTTCACCCGCGGCGAGACGCAGGCGCTGGTGACGGCGACACTGGGCACGAACGACGACGCGCAGCGGCTGGAGAGCTACCAGGGTGAGCAGAAGAAGAAGTTCATGCTGCACTACAACTTTCCGCCGTTCTCGGTGGGCGAGGTGGGGCGCATGGGCGGTGTGGGACGGCGCGAGATCGGGCACGGCGCGCTGGCGCACCGCGCGGTGAGCGCGGTACTGCCGGCGGAGATGGATTCGCCGTACGTCATCCGCGTGGTGAGCGACATTCTGGAGTCGAACGGATCTTCCTCGATGGCGACGGTGTGCGGCGCCAGCCTGGCGCTGATGCAGGCGGGCATTCCGCTGAAGGGCGCAGTGGCCGGCGTGGCGATGGGTCTGGTGAAGGAGGGCGAGAAGTACGCCGTTCTGACCGACATTGCGGGTGCCGAGGACCACTACGGCGATATGGACTTCAAGGTGGCGGGCACGCGCAAGGGCATCACCGCCATGCAGATGGACATCAAGATCATGGGCATCACGGCGCAGATCATGCGCGAGGCGATGGAGCAGGCGCGGCAGGGGCGGATGTTCCTGCTGGACAAGATGGACGCGGTGATTGCGTCGGCGAACGAGGAGAAGTCGAAGTACGCTCCGCGCATCGAGACCATCATGATCCCGACGGACAAGATCCGCGACCTGATCGGGCCTGGCGGGAAGGTGATCCGCGGCATCGTGGAGGCCACGGGCGCGAAGATCGACGTGGACGACACGGGCAAGGTGAGCGTGGCGTCGAGCGATGCGGACGGACTGGCGCGCGCCATGCAGATGGTGCAGGACATCACGGCAGTGCCGGAGATCGGCAAGACGTACCTGGGCAAGGTGGTGCGGCTGGCGGAGTTCGGCGCGTTCGTGGAGATCTTCCCGGGCACGGACGGACTACTGCACATCAGCGAGATTGCGGAGCACCGCGTGGGGCGCGTCGAGGACGAGCTGCACGAGGGCGACCAGATCCTGGTGAAGGTGATTGCGCTGGAAGGCAACCGCATCAAGCTGTCGCGCAAGGCGGTGATCAAGGAGCAGCGCGCCAAGCTGGGCCTGCCCGATCCGGAGCCGACTCCGGATGCAGGCGGGTACGAGCGCAGCGAACGCAGCAGCGACCGTGGCAGCGACCGTGGCGGACGCGATGACCGTGGCGGACGCGGCGGAGACCGCGGTGGACGTGGCGGTGACCGTGGCGGACGAGGCGGTCGCGATGACCGTGGCGGACGTGGCGAGGGGCGGCGCAGCGATGCTCCGCGCGGCAACGAGCCACCGCCGCTGACGCCTGACCGGCAGCCGGAGTCGAACCACAGCACCATTCTGATCGAGGGTGGGAGCGACTTTGACGACGACAGCGGCAAGGACTTTGCGGAGGGCGAGGAGCCGAACTTCAACCGCGAAGGCATGCAGGTAGCCGCGCCGACACCGGGCGTGACTGACGGCGGACGACGCCGTCGGCGTGGACGCCGCGGGCCGGACACGGGCGGCAACCAGTAAGGTAGACTGACTGTCTATGCGTGCTACGCAATAGGCGAGATACACAACGGGGCTGCGCAGGATGCGCGGCCCCGCTGCTTTGCGGACGGGAGTTTGCGATGCGTTGGCGGGAGTGGGCGTACTTTGCGGCGCTGTGCGCGATATGGGGGAGCACCTGGGCGGCGATCCGCGTGCTGGTGGGGGATGTTCCTCCGCTGCGGGCGGCGGCGGTGCGCTTTGTGATTGCCGGCGTGGCGGCGCTGGGATGGATGCTGCTGCGGCGGAAGCGTATGCCGCGGGGGGCGGAGTGGCGTGCGATTGCGACGCTGAGCGCGACGATGATCGCGGTGCCGTTCGGCATCATCTTTTGGGCGGAGCAGACGGTGGCCAGCGGGACGACGGCGCTGGAGTATGCGTCGCTGCCGCTGTTCATCAGCCTGATTGCGCCGCTGGTGCGGGGGAGCGTGGCGACTCCGCGGCGGGCGGTGACGGCGATGTGCGTGGGGATGGGGGGCCTGGCGCTGCTGCTGGAGAGCGCGCTGCGGGTGAACGTGCACCAGGCGGCGGGGGTGCTGGCGACGCTGGGCGCGGTGGGGCTGAGCGCGTGGTCCACGCTGCTGGCCAAGCGGACGATTGCGGCGAAGGGGATTGACCTGGATCCGACGATGAGCTCGGCGTGGCAGTTTCTGTTTGCGTCGGTGTGGCTATGGGCGGGGAGCGCGATGTGGGAGCGGCATCTGCCGAGCCACTGGACGGGGACGGCGTGGGCGGCGGAGATCTTTTTGAGCATACTGGGGAGCGTGGTGACGTTCTCGCTGTACTTTAGGCTGCTGCAGCGGTGGGAGGCGTATCGCGTGGGGGTGACGCAACTGTCGCTGCCGGTGGTGGCGGTGCTGGAAGGGGCGCTGCTGCTGCGCGAGCCGATGACGTGGCAGACGGTGGTGGCGATGGCGGTGATATTGGGGAGCGTGGCGGTGGTGATGCGGACGGGCGTGAGCGAGGACGAGCCGGTGAGCATCCATGGAGAGGTATAGCCGAAGAAGCGAGGTATGACGCACAGGGGCAGGAGAGATAGACTGCCGGCAGTGCGGAGGGAGAGCGATGAATCGTGACAGGAAGATTGACTACATTGAGTTCAGCGCGACGGATATCGAGAGGACAAAGCGGTTTTATGGGGAGGTCTTCGGCTGGAAGTTTGAGGACTATGGGCCGGAGTACACGAGCTTTGCGGATGGGCGGATAGCCGGCGGGTTCCAAAAAGGGGTGGTGACGCCGGGAGCGGGGCCGCTGGTGGTGATCTATGTGGAGGATTTGGAGGCGACCGTGCAACGCGTGATGGCGGCTGGGGGAAAGATTGTGAAGGAGATCTTCTCGTTTCCGGGTGGGTCGCGTTTTCACTTTACGGACCCCAATGGGAATGAACTGGCCGCGTGGCACGACACAGCAACCGACTAAACAATGAAAGCTGGAAACGCCATGAAGATGCGGATGGAGCGAACGATAAAGCTTGCGTTGCTGGCGGGCGTGTGCGCGGCGGTGATGGCGCAGGCGAAGGTGATTGGGACGAACACGCCGGCGAATCCGCTGACGGAGGCGCGAATCAAGAAGGAGCTGCCGGCGGCGGAGCAGAGGGATTGGCTGGATTATCTAGCGCGGAGTGTGAAGCAGCAGGCGACGGACAAGGCGGCGTTTGCGGCGGAGATGAGGGCGGCGGGGGTGAAGGAGCCGACGATGCCGACGCATGGGAGGAGTGCGAAGAGCATTCCGCTGGACAAGGACGCGGCGTGGTACGGGACGGCGGAGGCGGTGAAGCTTGCGGACACGATTGTGAGCTTCCAGGTTCCGGATGGCGGGTGGAGCAAGAATCTGGACATGACGCAGCCGGCGCGGGTGAAGGGGGAGCAGTGGGCGGTGAACGATTTGAACCGCTATCCGTCGGCGGGGGACTTTGACGAGGCGCGGGACGTGAAGTGGCACTACATTGCCACACTGGACAACGACGCGACCAACACGGAGATGGAGTATCTGCGGCGGGTGGGAGCGGCGGTGAAGGGCGCGGCGGGAGAGAGGTACCGCGCGAGCTATCAGCGGGGGATTGAGTATTTACTGGCGGCACAGTATCCGAACGGTGGATGGCCGCAGGTGTGGCCGCTGGAGGGCGGATACCACGATGCCATCACGATTAACGATGGCGCGATGCTGGAGTCGCTGGAGAGTTTGCTGGAGTTGGCGCGCGGGGATGTGCCGTTTGCGGAGAAGGATCTGCGGATGAGGGCTGCGGATGCGTTTGTGCGGGGGATGGGGTGCCTGCTGAAGATGCAGATTGTGGTGAACGGCAAGAAGACGGTGTGGGCGCAGCAACACGATGAGTTCACGCTGGCGCCGGTGAGTGCGCGGAACTATGAGATGCCGGCGCTGGTGAGCGGGGAGAGCGCAGAGATACTGGAGTTTCTGATGGAGATGCCGCAGCCGACGGCGGAGGTGAAGGCGGCGGTGGAGGGAGGCGTGGCGTGGTTCGAGCAGGCGGCGATTCATGACGTGACGTGGGGCGGGCCGCGGACGGAGGGGCGGCGACTGACGACGACCACGGGAGCGGGGCCAATTTGGGCGCGGTACTATTCGCTGACGACAGGCAAGCCGATATTTGGCGACCGCGATAAGACGATTCACGACGATGTGAACGAGATATCGGTGGAGAGAAGGAGCGGGTATAGCTGGTACAACGCGGACGGGGTGAGAGTGCAGAAGCGGTACGCGGAGTGGGAGAAGGCGGCTCAGTAGAGGGTCCACCGAGTGCTGTATGATGGCTTGCGCGAGGTGAACATGCGATTCACGAGGCTGCTGCTATGCGCACTGGTTCTCGGCTTGGGAATGACATCATTCGCGCAAGATGATGCAAATGCCGCGAAGGCAAAATACGATGAACTGACAGCTCAACTGAAGGCTGGAGACACGAAGATTGATTGGCAGGCGCTGCGGATAGCAGGTGCTGTGAGCGGGATGAGCAACTACTTTGTCATCCGGCCAGATTACGACTTGGGATTTCAATATATCCGCGATGGCAAGTATGACGATGCGCTCGTGCTGGGCAAGAAGATTCTTGACGAAGACATCTCCAGCCCATTTGGGTACTATCTGGCGTTCAGCGCCTATCGCGGCCTCGGACAGAATGAATCAGCAGAAAAAGAGCGGCTCATTCTGGTGGACTACTTTAATTCCATCCTGAATTCGGGCGATGGCAAGAGCGCCAAGACAGCATGGTTCACTGTGAGCGTGATTGAAGAGAAATTCTTCATGAAGCATTGCCTGGCAGTAAGCGAGAAAGTACAGGGACTATCTGTAGTAGACGGACATTACTTTGATTCCATAACGGCCGTTGATGGGCACGGAACCGAATCGCATATTTGGTTCAATACCGATTTGGACATGCACAATATGTCCATTCAAATGAAGCGCGCCGAAGAGGCTAACAAGGCCAAGCAGGCAGCAGCAACTTCCGTTCCAGAGAATCAAGGGGTGAAAAAGTAAAAGAAGCCCTCAGTCGGTCTGCTGCGCGGATGCGGCACGGCGTTCGGCGGAGCCGAAGACGTTGCCCATGCGGCGGATTTGCGCGCCAACGCCGCGGAGCTTCTCCTCGATGCGCTCGTAGCCGCGGTCAATGTGGTAGACGCGGTCGAGGATGGTCTCGCCCTCGGCGACGAGAGCGGCGAGGACGAGCGAGGCCGAGGCACGCAAATCGGAGCACATGACGGCGGCGGAGGAGAGCGGAGTGCGGCCGCGGACGGTGGCGGTGCGGCCGTCCACCTTGATGTTGGCGCCCATGCGGACGAGCTCCTGGACGTGCATGAAGCGGTTCTCGAAGATGTTCTCGCGGATGATGCTGACGCCTTCGGCCTGGGTGACGAGGGCCATGTACTGCGCCTGCATGTCGGTGGGGAAGCCGGGATACTCCTCGGTGGAGATGTCGGCGGCGCGGAGCTTGCCTTCGCCGCGGACGCGGACGGAGTCCTTGCCGAGCTCGCAGCGGACGCCGACCTGTTCGAGCTTGGCGATGAGCGCGCCGAGGTGGGTGGGGTTGCAGTTCTCGACGATGAGGTCTCCGCCGGTGATGGCGGCGGCGATGAGGAAGGTTCCGGCCTCGATGCGGTCGGGGTTGATGCGGTGGCGCGCGCCGTGAAGGCGCTGTACGCCCTGCACGACGATGCGGGAGGTTCCTGCGCCGTGGATGCGAGCGCCCATGGCGGTGAGCAGGGCGGCGAGGTCAGTGACCTCGGGCTCGAGGGCGCAGTTCTCGAAGACGGTCTCGCCTTCGGCGAGGACGGCGGCCATGAGGAGGTCTTCGGTGCCGGTGACGGTGATCTTGTCGAAGACGAAGTGCGCGCCGCGCAGGCGGCCGTTGCCGTTGTTGGGGGAGCGGGCCTCGAGGTAACCGTGCTCCTGGGTGACGGATGCGCCCATGGCTTCGAGTCCCTTGATGTGGAGGTCGATAGGGCGGCCGCCGATGGCGCATCCGCCGGGCATGGCGACGCGGGCGATGCCGGTGCGGGCGATGAGCGGGCCGAGGACGAGCGAGCTGGCGCGCATGGTCTTGACGATTTCGTATTTGGCGACGGGGTCGGAGAGGACGGCGCACTGGATGGAGGTGCGGTGCTGGGCGCGGCCGTAGCCGAGTTCGACGGCTGCGCCCATGGAGGCGAGGAGCTTGCGCTCGGTCTCGATGTCGCGGACCTGGGGGATGTTCTCGAGGATGAGCTCGTCTTCGGTGAGGATGGCGGCGGCCATGCAGGGGAGGGCGGAGTTCTTGGCGCCGGAGACACGGATGGTTCCGAGCAGGGGGTTGCCGCCGCGGACGACAAATTTATCCATAGGGAGATTGTACGAAGAAACGGGCGGCGGATGCGGGCGGAGTGGTAAGCTGCGGGCATCCGGTGTTGATGGAGATGGTGCGAGGCCCGAGGCCGCGCGCCGAGGTGCGAAGTGGCAAGAGCAGTGGAGCGGCCGGACGGGGCGCATCCCGGGGAACGGTACTTTCCGGCGCTGGACGGGATACGCGCGGTGGCGGCGTGCATGGTGTTTGTGGACCACTACGGCGAACTGCCGTACTGGGGGCACGGGGTCAACATCTTTTTTGTGCTGTCGGGGTTCCTAATCACCGGCATCCTGTTCGACACGCGGGAGGCGGTGGGGCGGTGGCGGTCGTTTTATGTGCGGCGGGCGCTGCGCATCTTTCCGCCGTACTACGCGTTCTGGCTGCTGATGCTGATGCTGACGCCGCTGCTGCAGATTGAGTGGAACCGCGTGAACCTGATGTACGTGTGGTACGCGGGAAACCATATCTGGGGGCTGTTCGGGGGCGCGCCGGAGGACCATCTGGAGTGGGTGCACCTGCTGATGCGTACGCGGGCAGGGGAGACAGTGGCGCTGTATACGGGACACTTCTGGACGCTGTGCGTGGAGGAGCAGTTCTATCTGGTGTGGCCGCTGGTGATGTTTGCGGTGATGGATCGCAAGCGGCTGGTGAAGATATGCGCGTGGGGCGCCGGCGTGCTGTTTGCGGCACGGGTGGCGGTGACGCTGCTGGCGCCGGGGCATATGAATCTGTGGACACACATGATGCCGTTGCGCGGGGACGAGTTCTTGCTGGGCGGGCTGGCGGCGCTCATCATGCGGGGAGAGCACGCGAAGCGGCTGCTGAGGCCGGCGTGGGGCATCTTCTGGGGTGGGTTGGCGGCGATTGCGGCGAGCATCTACGTGTGCTGCTGGGTGCTGCAGGATGGGTCTCTGGGGCAGGCGCAGTGGGCGTTCACGGCGAACGTTGCGGCGTTTGACGCGGCGGGGCTGGGGGCAATTCTGCTGGCAATGCGGGAGCGTACGTGGCTGGCGCGGGGATTGAGTTGGAGGCCGCTGCGCGCGCTGGGGCGGATGAGCTACGGGTTCTACATCTACCACGACATTCCGCACTGCTGGTACATACGGTGGGCGGGGATGCTGGGGGATAGGTTCCCGGCGCTGGATGGGGATGTGACGCAGAAGGCGCTGGTGGCGGTGGGGGGATTTGCGTGCACGCTGGCGATTACGATGGCGAGCTATCGCTGGGTGGAGAGGCCGTTTTTGCGGATGAAGAACCGGTGGGGAGTGGAGAAGAGGGCGGCAGCCTAGACACTCACGCTATGCGGGAAATTCGTTGTGTGGGGAAACCCAATACAGAAGCAGATCCTTCGACTGCGCCGCTGCGCGGCTTCGCTCAGGATGACGACAATGGTGAGAGATACCCCCAACGCTGCGCGTTGTGGGTATCCAACTAAAGCTCGAGGCGGGAGTCTTCGATGGCGAGGCGGACGTTGCCGTCGGAGTTCTTGAGGCGGCGGACGGCCTCCATCTTGTCCACGCCGGCGCGGAGCATGACGAGGGCGATGGGGATGGACTTGCCGGAGGCCTTGATGTTGCGGATGGCCTCCTCGCGGGAGATGCCGCAGGCCTGCATGAGGACGCGGATGCCGCGTTCGACGAGCTTCTCGTTCTTCATGTTCACGTTGACCATGAGGTTGTCGTAGACGTAGCCGAGGCGCGTCATGGCGCCGGTGGTGATCATGCCAAGGATTTGTTTTTGGGCGGTGGCGGCCTTGAGGCGGGTGGAGCCGGAGATGACCTCTGGGCCGACTTCGGCGGCGATGGTGATGTCGGCTACGCGGGAGAGCGCGGAGTTGGGATTGCAGGTGACGGCGGCGGTTTTGCAGCCGCGGGTGCGGGCGTACTCGACGGCGCCGACGACGTAGGGAGTGCGGCCGGAGGCGGAGAGGCCGATGACGATGTCCTTGCGGGTGGGGCGGCGGCGGGCGATGTCGCGCTGACCGAGCTCTGGGGAGTCTTCGTTGACGTCGGAGGCGGAGGCGAGGGCCTTGGGGCCTCCGCACATGAGGTACTGGACCTGCATGGGGAGAGTGCCGAAGGCGGCGGGACACTCGGAGGCGTCGAGGGCGGCGATGCGGCCGCTGGAGCCAGCGCCGACGTAGATGAGGCGTCCACCGTCGCGCAGACAGCGGGCGACGACGTCTATGACCTGGGCGATCTCGGGCACGGCCTTCTTGACCGCGGCGTTAATCTTGCCGTCTTCGTGGTTGATGATACGGGCGATCTCGATGGCGGATTTGGTGTCGAGTCCGCAGGCGGCTGGGTTGGCACTTTCCGTGGTGAGGCTTTCGAGAGTGGCTTTGACGTTCAAGCGGATGGGGGTCTCAGTAACGGAGGACATAAGGATTTGAGTAGTCGGGTACGCAATCCATTCTAGACCTAAAAAACGGCGTTGGACAGAGGCGATTACCGAGGGGTGGGAAGGGCGGCGAGAAGGGCGTCGTGGAAGGCGGGGCGGAGGGCGCGGATGGGCTCTTTTTCGGCGGGCGGGTCGCCAGCGGGACGGCAGGTTCGGTTGAGGAGCAGGACGACGGCGAGGGAACGGTCGAGGTCGAGCCAGAGGGAGCAGCCAGTGTAGCCGAGGTGTCCGACGGAGTGCGGAGAGAAGTGAGAGCCAGCGCTGGAGGGTGGCGTGGGAGTGTCCCAGGCGAGGGCGCGGGAGGTGCCGGGGGGAGTGGTGGCGCGGGTGGTGAAGAGGCGGATGGTTTCGGCGCGGAAGAGGCGGGAGCCGTCGGGGAGGAGGCCTCCGGAGAGGATGCAGCGGGCGAAGCGGAGGAGGTCTGGGACGGTGGAGAAGAGTCCTGCGTGGCCGGCGACGCCGCCGAGGAGGGCGGCGTTTTCGTCGTGGACTTGGCCGTGGACGGGGGCGGGGCGGAAACCGGAGTCGGGACCGGCGGGGGCGATGCGCGGGAGGAGCGAGGCGGGCGGGTTGAAGAGGGTGTCTGCCATGGCGAGGGGGGAGAAGATTTCGCGGGCGCAGAGTCTATCGAGAGGTTCGCCGGAGAGATGTTCGAGGGCGAGGCCGAGGAGGATGAAGCCCGGGTCGGAGTAGTCGGTGATGGAGCCGGGGACGGCGGTGAGGGGCATGGAGAGGCAGGCGGCGATGGCATCTTCTCGGGTGCGGCAGCGGAGGTAGAGGTACTCGTGCGCGGGGAGGCCGCTGGAGTGGGTGAGGAGATGGCGGAGGGTGACGCGGGCGCGGACGGGGTCGGCGGCGGGGTTGAAGGTGGGGAGGATGGAGGCGAGTGGTGCGTCGAGGTCGAGGATGCCGCGGTCGTAAAGGAGCATGGCGGCGCTGGCGGTGGCGACGACTTTGGTGAGGCTGGCTAGGTCGTAAACGGAGGCGGGGGTGACGGGGGCGGAGTTGGAGGTGAAGTCGAGGTGGCCGACGGCGGCGGTGGATACGTGGCCGTCGAGGAGGACGCCGAAGGCTGCGCCGGGCATGACCTTATCCGCGATGGCGGCGTCGAGGGTGCGGCGGGCGGCGTCGAGGTCGGGCAGCGGTGGCATGGTGACATCGTAACGCAGCGTCAATGAGAGAATGAGGTCATGGCGATGAAGGCGAGCGGCGGGGTGTGGCGGGAGGCGCGGCAGTGGGCGCGGGACCTGATGATTGCGTCGGTGGCCGCGGTGTTCATCATTTTATTTCTGTATCAGCCGGTGCGGGTGGAGGGCGGGAGCATGCAACCGAGGCTGGAGAGCCGGGACCGGCTGTTCATCAACAAGATGGCGTACCGGCTGGGGCCGGTGAAGCGCGGGGATGTGGTGGTGTTCCACGCGCCGGGAGAGCCGGAGAAGAGCTACATCAAGCGCGTGATTGGCGTGGGCGGGGATGTGGTGCGGGTGGAGCATGGGACGGTGATGGTGAACGGCGTGGCGGTGGCGGAGCCGTATGTGCCGGAGGAGTACAGGGATGAGCGTTCGACGGCGGAGGTGAGGGTTCCGGCGGGGGAGGTGTTTGTGATGGGGGACCACCGGACGATATCGAGCGACAGCCGGGATTTTGGGCCGGTAGCGGCGGCGTCGGTGTACGGAAAGGCGGAGTTTGTGTACTGGCCGGTGGGCGAGTTGGGGACGGTGCGGTAGGGCGGCGGAGTTTTCAACGGGTATTTGCGCGGGGCGTGTATCGGCGGGCAGGGCAAGACTGGTAAAATCAATAAAATCCACTCCTCCGGAGAGGCAATGCAGGCCATACTCGCGCTCGAAGACGGGCGCATCTTCCGCGGCAGGGCATACGGCGCGCGCGCCGAGTGCTACGGCGAGGTGGTGTTCAACACCTCGATGTGCGGCTATCAGGAGATCTTCACGGATCCCTCGTACGCCGGACAGATTGTCGTATTGACGCATCCCCAGATCGGAAATTACGGAACGACTCCGGCAGACGCGGAGAGCGTTCGGCCGTACATTGAGGGGTTGGTGACGCGGGAGTTCTCGCCGGTGAGCTCGAACTGGCGTTCGACGCAGGTGGCGGACGAGTATCTGGAGCGCTACAACGTGCCGGTGATTGACGGCATAGACACGCGGGCGCTGGTGAGGCACTTGCGGACGCATGGGGCGATGCGCGGCGTGATCAGCTCGTTGGAGACGGATGTGGATGCGCTGGTGGCCAAGGCAAGGGCCATCCCGGTGATGAGCGGAACGGATTTGGCCAGCGGCGTGAGCACCAAGACGCGCTACGAGTGGGACGAGCTGGATCCGCGGAACCAGACGGGCGACACGCTGCTGCCGGCGAAGACGGTGGAGGAGACCGGCAAGCTGCATGTGGTGGCGTACGACTTCGGCATCAAGCAGAATATTTTGCGCATGCTGACGCGGCAGGGGTGCCGGGTGACGGTGGTTCCGGCGGCGACTCCGGCGGAAGAGGTGCTGGAGATGAATCCGGACGGGGTGTTCTTCTCCAACGGACCGGGCGACCCGGAGCCGCTGGGGTACGCGCAGGAGAACATCCGCAAGCTGCAGGGGAAGAAGCCGATCTTCGGGATTTGCCTGGGGCATCAACTGTTCGGGCTGGCGCTGGGCGGGAAGACCTACAAGCTGAAGTTCGGGCACCACGGCGGGAACCATCCCATCAAGAACATGCGCACCGGCAAGGTGGAGATCACGGCGCAGAACCACAACTTTGCGGTGGACCCGGAGTCGCTGGACGCGAAGAAGGTGGAGCTGACGCACTACAACCTGAACGACAACACGCTGGCGGGGCTGCGGCACAAGAAGGATCCGATGTTCAGCGTGCAGTACCATCCGGAGGCGGGTCCGGGGCCGCACGATTCGCATTATCTGTTCACGGAGTTCCGCAAGATGATGGAGGAGTGGAAGAAGTAGATGCCGCGCAGGAATGACATAGCGAAGATTCTGGTGATTGGGTCGGGGCCCATCATTATTGGGCAGTCGGCGGAGTTCGACTACAGCGGCACGCAGGCGTGCAAGGCGCTGAAGGCCGAGGGGTACGAGGTGGTGCTGGTGAACTCGAACCCGGCCAGCATCATGACGGATCCGGAGTTCGCCGACCGCACCTACATTGAGCCGCTGACGCTGGGCTATATGGAGGAGATTGTCCGCGTGGAGGCGGAGATGCTGCGCGAGAGCGGGCGGCCGGGGGTGTTCGCCATACTGCCGACGGTGGGCGGGCAGACGGCGCTGAACCTTGCGGTGGAGCTGGCTGACAGCGGAGTGCTGGAGAAGCTGGGCGTGGAGCTGATTGGCGCGAAGCTGGGGGCCATCAAGAAGGCCGAGGACCGGCTGCTGTTCAAGGATGCAATGAACCGCATCGGGCTGGACATGCCGCGCTCCGCGCTGGTGAACAACCTGAAGGACGGAATGGAGTTCGCGGCGAAGATCGGGTTCCCGGTGGTGATACGGCCGTCGTTCACGCTGGGCGGAAGCGGCGGCGGGCTGGCGTACAACCGCGAAGAGCTGATGGAGATTTTGTCGCGGGGGCTGGATCTTTCACCGGTGCACGAGTGCCTGATTGAAGAGAGCGTGCTGGGGTGGAAGGAGTACGAGCTCGAGGTCATCCGCGATTTGGCGGACAACGTGATCATCATCTGCTCCATCGAGAACATGGACCCGATGGGGGTGCACACGGGCGACTCGATCACGGTGGCGCCGGCGCAGACGCTGAGCGACCGCGAGTACCAGGTGATGCGCGACGCGGCGATCGCGGTGATCCGCGAGATTGGCGTGGAGACGGGCGGCAGCAACGTGCAGTTCGCGGTGAATCCGGCGAACGGGCGGATGACGGTGATTGAGATGAATCCGCGCGTGTCTCGGTCGAGCGCGCTGGCATCGAAGGCGACGGGCTTCCCGATTGCGAAGATTGCGGCGCGGCTGGCGGTGGGTTACACGCTGGACGAGCTGCAGAACGACATCACGAAGAAGACGCCGGCGTGTTTTGAGCCGACGCTGGACTACGTGGTGGTGAAGGTTCCGAAGTGGCAGTTCGAGAAGTTCCCGGGCGCGGACGAAGGGCTGGGGCCGCAGATGAAGTCGGTGGGCGAGGTGATGGCCATCGGGCGGACCTTCAAGCAGGCGCTGATGAAGGCGATGCGGTCGCTGGAGACGGGGCGCAAGGCGACGGCGGCGGATATTGAGCCGAAGCGGGTGACACAGCGGCTGGTCTCGCCCCATCCGGACCGGCTGAATTATCTGCGCTATGCGCTGGACCACGGCGTGAGCGTGCGCGAGGCGGCGCGGATGACGGGCATGGACCCGTGGTTCCTGTACCAGATTAAGCAGATTCAGGATGAGATTAAGGCGGTGCAGGAGAAGAATCCGGCGGAGGTTACTGCCGAAGAGATGCGCCTGCTGAAGCAGATGGGGCTGAGCGATTCGCGGCTGGCGTCGAGCTGGGGCTTGGAGGGCGCGAAGGGCGAGCGCGAGGTGCGCGCGCTGCGCGAGAAGCTGGGCGTGAAGCCGTCGTACAAGCTGGTGGACACGTGCGCGGCGGAGTTCGAGAGCTTTACGCCGTACTTCTACTCCTGCTACGACGAGGAGGACGAGGCGACGCCGACGGTGAAGAAGAAGGTCATCATCCTGGGCAGCGGGCCGAACCGCATCGGGCAGGGCATTGAGTTCGACTACTGCTGCTGCCATGCGTCGTTTGCGCTGCGCGAGGACGGGTACGAGACCATCATGGTGAACTGCAATCCGGAGACGGTCTCGACCGACTACGACACCAGCGACCGGCTGTACTTTGAGCCGCTGACGTACGAGGACGTGCTGAGCATCTACGAGCACGAGGCGGCGGGCGGGGCCGAGGTGGGGATGATTGTGCAGTTCGGCGGGCAGACGCCGCTGAATCTTGCGTTGCCGCTGAAGGCGGCGGGCGTGCCCATCATCGGGACGTCGCCGGAGTCGATTGATTTGGCCGAGGACCGCAAGCGGTTCGGCAAGATGATTGACGAGCTGGAGATTCCGCAGCCGCAGGGCGCGATGGCGACCAGCGTGGAAGAGGCAATAGCGGGCGCGAACCGCGTGGGGTATCCGGTGCTGGTGCGGCCGAGCTACGTGCTGGGCGGGCGCGCGATGGTGATTGCGTACGACGACGAGGCGGTGCTGCGGTACATGTCCACGGCGATTGAGTACTCGCAGGAGCGGCCGGTGCTGATTGACCACTTTCTGGAGGCGGCGGTCGAGGTGGATGTGGACGCGCTGTGCGACGGCAAGGATGTGGTGATTGCGGGCGTGATGCAACACATCGAGGAGGCGGGCATCCACTCGGGGGATTCGTCGTGCGTGCTGCCGTCGGTGGACCTGAGCGCGGAGGTTCTGAAGACGCTGCGCGAGTACACGCGCAAGCTGGCGCTGCGGCTGAATGTGATTGGGCTGGTGAACATCCAGTTCGCAATCCAGCGGGGCAAGGTGTACGTGATTGAGGTGAATCCGCGGGCGTCGCGGACGGTTCCGTATGTGAGCAAGGCGACGGGGGTGCAATTGGCGAAGATTGCGTCGCGGCTGATGACGGGGCGGAAGCTGAAGGAGTTTTTACCGGAGTATGTGAAGAGTGGACGCGACCTGGACACGGGTGCGCACTACTTTGTGAAGTCGCCGGTGTTCCCATGGGGCAAGTTCCCGGGCGTGGACACGGTGCTGGGGCCGGAGATGAAGTCCACCGGCGAGGTGATGGGGGTGGCGGACAACTTTGGCGAGGCGTTTGCGAAGGCGCAGATGGCCGCAGGGCAGGTTCTGCCGACGAAGGGCACGGTGTTCCTGAGCGTGAACGAACGCGACAAGGGGCAAGTGGCGGAGTTGGCGAAGATCATCATCGAGCGCGGGTTCCACATTGTGGCGACGCACGGGACGGCCGATGTGCTGGCCGATTCCGGACTGCACGTAGAGCGTGTGTACAAGGTGAAGGAGGGGCGGCCGAACGTGGTGGATTGGATCAAGGGAGACCGCATCCAACTCATCATCAACACGCCGGAGGGGCAGGACCCATTCTTTGACGAGAAGGCAATCCGGCGGGCGGCGGTGCTGGCGCGGATACCGACGATTACGACGCTGAGCGCGGCGCGGGCGGCGATTGAGGGCATTGAGGCCATCCAGCGCGGGACGCGGACGGTGTATGCGCTACAGGCGCTGCATGCGGAGCGCGCGGTGGCAGGGAAGCAGTAGACAGGCTGCGCGAGAGGCGCTGCCGGGGGCGGAATCAGTCCATCTTGTTGGAGCGGCGTGCACCGATGGCGTAGCCGAGCCATGCCAGCGCGGGCCATGTGCCGAGCAGGTCGCCGTTGGATTCCATGAGGCCGCTGTCGAAGGTGAAGAGAGTACGGACAATCTTTTCCCACGCGCCGCAGTGGTCGCAGAGGCCGGGTCCGGTGGGAAGGTCGAGCACGTAGACGGCGATGGCGCAGAAGTAGACCAGGCCGAAGACCCAGATGTGGCGGGCGATGCGGTCGGTGCGGACGCGCTGGATGATGAAGCCGGTGATGCCCGGCAGGAGGAAGGCCAAAAGGGTTCCGATGAGCAGAAGCTGGTAGGAGGGCTGGGGCTGGAAGATGTAGATGACCCCAATCATGGCCACGTAGACGACCAGAGCGATGAGGCAGTGGCCAAAGAACCAGAGGCTCTCGACCAAGAGTTCGCCGGGTGTCTTGCCGCCGGACCTAGCGTTCAAACGTGACATGAGTTCTCCTGAGCGCGAAGGAGCGCAAACCCTCTGTGATTACCCTATCGCGAGAGGCGCAGTCGGGGGAAGTGACGGAAGATGGGCGGGTGGGGAGGAAAACCGATAATCGAACGGGTGGATGATAACCGGACAGTGTCATTTGCGGCACTTTTTGGCGATTGGGCAGATTTGCGGATGTAGAGGCACGTTGGAATGGATAGAATCAGACCCGTTGGCCGTGCGAAGTGCGCGCGGCCTTTTGTACGGAGGAGTGCAGCGCATGGCGCAGCAAGGGGCCGGAGACGGCAGCGTGGCGACCCAAGTGATGGGCGCAGAGGCGGCAGCAACAGGCCGCATGACGAACGACTTCAACATACAAATCGCGACAGTGAACGGGTCGGGCTCGCAGTCGGCGAACGCCGTGCTGCTGAAGAGCATCTTCCGCATGGGCGTGCCGGTGAGCGGCAAGAACCTGTTTCCGTCGAACATCGCCGGACTGCCGACGTGGTACACCATCCGCGCCAGCAAAGACGGGTATCTGGCGCGCAAGAAGGAAGTGGACATCCTGATTGCGCTGAACCCCGAGACGGCGGTGGCGGACTTCCAGTCCCTGCCCGGCGGCGGGATGGCGATTTATGACGTGAACGCGAAGCTGGAGGAGCAGCGGGGCGACGTGGACTGCTATCCGATTCCGTTCGACAAGTTGACAGCGGCGGTGTGCCCCGAGGCGAAGCTGCGCAAGCTGGTGAAGAACATGGTGTACGTGGGCGTGGCGGCATACCTTACGGACATGGACATGGAGTCTGTTGAGGCTGCGCTGCGGCAGCAGTTTGCCAAGAAGGTGAAGGCTGCAGTCCTGAACTGGTCCGCGGTGCAGGCGGGTTACGAGTATGCGAAGACGGAGTTGAAGCGCAAGAGCCGGTTCCGGCTGGAGCGGCTGGACAAGACGCGGGGACAGATCATCATAGACGGCAACACGGCGGCTGGGATGGGCGCGCTGTTTGCCGGATGCACGGTGGTGCCGTGGTATCCAATCACGCCGTCGTCGTCGCTGGTGGAGGCGTTCATTGACCTGGCGAAGCGGCACCGCATCGAGGCGGACGGGAAGGCGACGTTCGCCATTGTGCAGGCGGAGGACGAGCTGGCTGCCATCGGGATGGTTCTGGGCGCGGGCTGGGCGGGAGCGCGGGCGATGACGGCGACGAGCGGGCCCGGGATATCGCTGATGGCGGAGTTCGCGGGGCTGGGCTACTACGCCGAGATACCGGGCGTAATCTTCGACGTGCAGCGCTCTGGGCCTTCGACGGGTCTGCCGACGAGGACGCAGCAGTGCGATCTGACGAGCGTGGCGTTTCTGTCGCACGGCGACACGAAGCACCCAATCCTGCTGCCGGGCAGCGTGAAGGAGTGCTACGAAATGGCAATCGAGGCGTTCGACCTGTCGGAGCGCCTGCAGACGCCGGTGTTTGTGCTGAGCGACCTGGACCTGGGGATGAACAACTGGATGAGCGAGCCGTTCGAGTATCCGACGAAGCCGATTGACCGCGGCAAGGTGCTGGGCAAGGAGGACCTAGAGCGGTTGGGCGGGTTTGCGCGCTACAAGGACGTGGACGGCGACGGCATCGGCTGGCGCACGCTGCCGGGCACGGACCATCCGCTGGCGGCGTACTTTACGCGCGGGACGGGACACAACGACAAGGCTCAGTACAGCGAACGTCCGGACGATTACACGAACAACATGGAGCGGCTGAACAAGAAGTTCGACACGGCACGGGGGATGGTGCCGCGGCCGGAGGTGGTGCAGACGGGCAAGTCGAAGGTGGGCATCATCGCCTTCGGGACGTCGGACTACGCGGTGCGCGAGAGCCGCGACCAATTGCGCGCGGAGTTCGATCTGGAGACGGACTATATGCGGCTGCGGGCGTTTCCGTTTGCGCGCGAGGTGCACGAGTTTGTGGCCGCGCACGAGCGGGTGTACGTGGTGGAGCAGAACCGCGACGGCCAGATGCTGGGGCTGCTGAAGCTGGACATCAATCCGGTGCAGGCGGCCAAGCTGCGCAGCGCGCGGAACTACAACGGGCTGCCGTTGGACGCGCGCTCGGTGACCGACGAGATCGTCACACAGGAGGGAATCTAATGGCAACATCGACAGCGACACCGGCCGCGCCGGCTCCGAAGAAGAACCGGTTGGGATTGCAGGTGCTGGACTACCGCGGGGGCAAGACGACGCTGTGCGCGGGGTGCGGACACAACGCCATCAGCGAGCGCATCGTGGACGCGATGTTCGAGATGGGCGTGCAGCCGGAGCGGGTGATGAAGCTGAGCGGCATCGGCTGCTCGTCGAAGAGCCCGGCGTACTTCATGAGCCGATCGCACAGTTTCAACAGCGTGCACGGGCGCATGCCGTCGGTGGCTACGGGGGCGCTGATGGGCAACCACACGATGCAGGCGCTGGGCGTGAGCGGAGACGGCGACACGGCCAGCATCGGCATGGGGCAGTTTGTACACCTGCTGCGGCGCAATGTGCCGATGATCTACATTGTGGAAGACAACGGCGTCTACGGGCTGACCAAGGGGCAGTTTTCGGCGACGGCGGATGTGGGCTCGAAGCTGAAGACGGGGGTGCTCAACGACCTGCCGCCGATTGACCTGTGCGCCATGGCTATCACGATGGGCGCGACGTTTGTGGGGCGTTCGTTCAGCGGTGACAAGAAGCAACTGCTGGCGATGCTGAAGGCGGCGATTGCACACCACGGGACGGTGCTGCTGGACGTGATTTCGCCGTGCGTGACATTCAACGACCACGAGGGCTCGACCAAGAGCTACAAGTACATGCAGGCGCACGACGAGCCCATCAACGAGATTGGGTTTGTGCCGAGCTTCGAGGATATCCAAGTTGAATACGATCCTGGCACGACGTACAGCGTACGGATGCACGACGGCAGCCGGTTGACGCTGCGCAAGCTGCACGAGGCGTACAACCCGACGGACCGCATCGGCGCGGTGACGCAGTTGATGCAGGCGCACCAGCGGGGCGAGGTGCTGACGGGCGTGTTCTATGTGGATCCGGCGAAGCCGAGCTTCACGCAGGCGCTTAACCTGGTGGATGTTCCGCTGGGCCAACTGCCCGAGGAGCGGGTGAGGCCGAAGCGCGAGGTGCTGGAGGAGATGATGAAGCGGCTGATGTAAGCCGTGAGTCTGAGTTCAGGCAGGAAAGCAAAGGCCCCGCAGAGA
>Ga0316220_1001580_pt1 | contig 24450 bp, 22 predicted proteins | sample TBH18005metaG_FD_203632 | JGI IMG/M metagenome (GOLD analysis project Ga0316220, IMG submission 203632) | Freshwater microbial communities from Trout Bog Lake, Wisconsin, USA - TBH18005 | ecosystem: Environmental > Aquatic > Freshwater > Lake > Hypolimnion/Profundal zone | place: USA: Wisconsin...
CCGGCGAGGTGGCGTTCGCACGCAAGCTCACGATCAAGGAAGTCCGCGGCCACTGGCTGCGGGTCTCCGACGGCTCAACCAAGGGCTGGGTTTTCGCCGGCAACGTCTCCGACACGAAACCGGAGGACGTGAAGGGCCTCGATGGCCTGCCGGTTGCCGCCAGCCAAACCACCGTGACGGCCGCGGCCCGCCCGCTCACCCCGGCCGCGAACGACTATGCCAACCGCCGCAATCTCCAAGAGGCCCGCGCTGATCTCGATTGGCTGAATGCGCAGTGCCACCAGCTGACGGAGGCCGACGTGCAACGATTCCTGCAGGAAAAGAAGAAAGGGGAATTCCAATGAAGATCCTCACCATTCTCGTCCTCGCGCTCGTCCTCGCGCCGCTGTCACAGGCGCAGTTTGATTTCGGCGGCCTGTCCAAAACCTTCGATCAGGCCAAGAGCGCCGCCAAGATGCTCAAGGGTGCCGCGGGCATCGGACCCGAGGAGGAAAAGGTCATCGGCGAGTCCGTCGCGCTGGAGATTGTCGGCCAATACGGCGGCCTCGTGCGCGATCCCGCGGTGGTGGCACGCGTCAACCTCGTCGGCCGCAGCCTCGCCCGCTATTCCAGCCGGCCGGAACTCGCCTGGCGGTTCGCCGTGCTGCAGTCGGACACGGTCAACGCTTTCTCCGCGCCGGATGGCTACGTCTTCATTACCCGCGGGCTTTACGACCTGGCACCAGGCGACGATGTGCTGGCCGGCATCCTCGGCCACGAGATCGCCCACATCACTGGCCGCCATGCGCTCAAGATCGTGGCGCGCGGCGAATTCCTCTCCGGGGCCAGCAGTCTCGCGGCCCAACAGAGCAGCGATGTCCGCCAGCTCGACGCCCAGCTGCAGCATTTCGACGCCGGCGTGGGCCAGATCGCCGACACGCTGTTCAAGAACGGCTTTGATCCGCAAACCGAGTTCGCCGCCGATCAGGATGGCCGGGCCCTCGCCTCCATCACCGGCTACGCGCCGGGTGGACTCCGCGCGATCCTGACGCAGCTCCAACAGCAGGGGGATAAATCGCGGGCTATTTTCTCCACGCATCCGCCGTTGAAGGACCGCATTCACCGACTCCCCGACGATCCGCCGCCGGCCGCATGAAAAAGAAAATCCTGCTCGGCCTCGCCGTGATTTTCGTGGCGATGCAGGCCTTCCGTCCGGCGCGGAACCTTTCCGCCACGCCTTCCTTCACGGGCAAGGACGACATCACCGTGCTGTATCCGCCGCCGCCCGCCGTGAAGCAAATCCTCGTGGTGGCGTGCTACGACTGCCACTCGAACCAGACTCGCTACCCGTGGTATGCCAACATCCAGCCCGTCGGCTGGTTGCTCGCCAATCACATCACGGAGGCTCGCCATAATCTGAATTTCGCGGAATTCGGCGCCTATCCGCTCAAGCGCCAGCTCAAGAAATTCGAGGCGATGTCCGACGAGGTCCACGACCGCACCATGCCGCTGAAGTCCTACACGCTGATTCATCGTGATGCCCGGCTGACCGATGCCCAGGCGGCCGCGTTCTGCGCCTGGGCCGACAAGATGGCGGACCAGATCGCGGGTGAGTAGTTGGGGTGGGCCGTGCGCTCCGCGCGCGGCAAGCGACGCCCGCGCGGCCCCCCCACGGCCCACCTTATTTCACGTTACACCTCCCCCGGTTTTTCCCATCCTGTCTAGCATGGAACCCACTCCCTTGCGCTATGCCGTGATCGGCCTCGGTGGCGTCGCCCAGGTTCACCTGCGCGACATCGCCTCCCAGGCCGGCGTGACCGTCGTCGGCTTCGCCGATGACGCCGACCCCGCCCGCTGGCGGGTGCCCGCGGCGCACGTGGCGGTCCCGCGCTACCAATCTGTCGAAAAGATGCTCCGGGAAACCTGCCCGGACCTCGTCTCCATCTGCACGCCGAACAAGTTTCATTGTGACTACACCCTGCTCGCGCTGAAACACGGCGCGCATGTTGCCTGTGAGAAACCCATGGCCATGACGGTCGCTGAGGCCGAGCGCATGGAAGTCGCGCGGGCCGCGGCGGGCCGGATCGGCGGCATCAATTTCACCTACCGCGGCGTCGCCGCCTTCCGCTTTGCCCGCGCGCTGATCGCCGCCGGCGAGTTGGGCCGCGTGACCCGTGTGAACTCCGTCTACCTCCAGAGCTTCTTGGGCGCGCCCGCCACGCGCTATTCCTGGCGCAACGACGTCTCGCTGGCCGGCTTCGGGGCGCTCGGCGACCTCGGTGTGCACCAGATCGACAGCGTGCACTTTCTCACCGGTCTCGACTACCAGCGCGTCGTGGGCCACGCGCAGATCCTGGCGCCGGAAAAGGCGGACGGCGCCGGCGCGCCGCAACGGGTGACGACCGACACCAACGCCGCCTTCCTCGCCGAACTGACGGGCAACGTGCTGGCGACCTTCGAAACGACACAGGTTGCGCCGGGCTTCGGCAATTTCTTCCGCATCGAGATCTCCGGCGAGCGCGGCACGCTGGCGGTGCATTCGGACCACCCCGAGCAGATCTGGCTGCACGCCGGGGAGTCGATGACCCGCTACGCCACGTGGAAAACGAACCTGCCGCAGCAAAACGTGCCGACGGACTTCATTTACCGCTGCGGCCCCACGAGTCCTGGCGCCATCGTACCGGCCATCCGCGGCGAGCCCCCGGGCGATATGCCCACCTTTGCCGACGGCCTGCGTGCGCAGCGCGTGCTCGGCGCCATCCTCGGCTCGATGAAATCGGGTGGTTGGCAATCGCTGGGTTAGTCCCACGCGTCCGCCAGAAACATTCGGTTGGGCTGGGGCTCAAAGGTTTTCTGCGCCGCTGACCTACGCGCCACAATCCCGGGCCGGATCCGCGCGACTGCGTCGTCGGCGCGAAGGTCAAATAGCCCCTGGGCTACGAAACAGGAGGCTGCCGGTTACACGGCGGCGCGAGATATTTACGGTTTTTTGAACGCGGCGTTTGCAACGGCACGGCGTAGCCTGCGTCTCCCTGCTCATGCGTTACATCCAGCCTTCCACCATGAACTCGAATCATTCCTTCAAACTCGTCTCCGCCTTCATCCTCGCAGGTGTCTTTATCTGCCTGTTCAGCACCCTCCACGCCGCCGAGGCCACGCCCAAGGCGAAGCGCACCCGCACGCACACCGGCACCTACCAGAACAGCAACGGCAACAGCGGCACCTTCAGTTCCACCGTCACCCGCGGCAATGGCGAGGCAAGCCGCAACGGCACGGCGACCAACCAGGCCGGCCAAACCGCCACGCACACCGCCGACCGGACCTGGGACAAGGCGACGGGCACCGGCACCGTCACGTCGTCCTCGACCGGCTTTAACGGCGCGACGTCGAGCCGTTCCGGCACGCTCGTGAAGAACGCCGATGGCTCAGTCACCAGTCAGGGCACCGTCACCGGTCCCGCGGGCAAGACCTCCACTTACGCCGACACGACCGTGAAGTCGGCCAGCGGTAGCACGACCACGGGCACGATCACGGGGCCCAACGGCCAGACCAGCACGGTCGCGTCCACGTTCACCAAGACCGCGCCCGGCGATTACACCCGCGACTCGACTGTCACCGGCCCCAACGGCCAGACCACCACCAAGGACGTCACCACGAACATCGCCAACGGCATGGGCACGCGCGTCGTGGAAGTGACCAAGCCCGATGGCACGACCGACACGCGCACCGAGACTTTCACCGTCGCGAAGACGGACGCGCCCGCGAAGCCCTGAGCTGGCCGATAAATTTGTAGCAGGGGTTGGACCGCCGCGGGACTTGGGCCTGCGGCGGTTTCTTTTTTCTCCCGGCTGCACTGAGTCTTTAGCCCACCACCATTTCGCGGAGCCGGGTGGCGTAGTGGCAGAAGTTGGTCCACGAGACGTCCGGCGGAATATTGTGGTCGAGATCCGGAATGTAACGTCCGCGCTCCAGCGCCGGGCGAATGCGCGCCAGTTCCGCATCGATCGCCGCCGGTCCCACGGCCAGTGCACGCTTGTCGATTCCGCCCAACATCGCGAGTCCCGGATATTTCCGCTGGTAAACGTTCACATCCGTCCCCGCCGCCACTTCCATCGGGAAGAGCAGGTTCACTCCCGCCTCGATCATCGGCGGTGTGATCAGGTCGGGCTGGCCGTCCGTGTCGACCGACATGACCGGAATCCCGTGTTCCCGCGCGAAGTCGCGGATGCGCCGGTAGCACGGGCCCATGAATTCGCGCCAGTGCGCCGGCGAGATCAGCGGACCCTGTTTGCCACACATGTCCTCCCACAAATGGATCATGTCGACGCGCACCTCCCGCACGACCTGCCGGAAAATCGCGAGGTAGAGCCCGGTCATGTGCTCCATGATCTCGTGCACCCAGTCCGGCTCGGCACAAAATGCCAGTAGGCATTCCTCGTCGCCCAACAGCCAGCGCAGCGTGCCGAAGATGCCGCAGTCCGGGAAATAGCCGAGTTGCACCGGGAGGCCCGCGGCCTGCCAGGCGCGGGTCTGCTCGCGCCAGTTCGCCGGTAGCCGCGCCGGGTCCGCCGGGTCGAGATGCCGGTCCCGGTAGCGCCGCCACTCGTCGCGGGTCGTCACCGGCCACGCGAGGAACTCGGGCATGCCCTCGCTCCCGCGCAGGTTGCGGTGCTTGATGCCCCAGCTGTCGAGGCGCGTGACGGAGTCGGCATCCTCGCTGACCGCCGCGCTGAGATCCGGCACCGGACCCAGTCGCACGGGGATCGCCCGCGGTACCTCGTCGGCGCCGAAATGCGCGCGCACGTCGTTGAAGGTCTTGAACTGGGCTGGCATCCCCTCGCGCTGCCAGCGCTCCCACGTGGCGTTCCACACCCCCCAGTAAAGGAAATAGGGCGCGCGATCGCTCGGTTGCCCCAGCACTGTGGCAAGAAAGCGTTCGCGATGGGTCATGGCGTCGGTGCCAGCCCCTCGAATTCCTAGCCCTTCAAGGCGCCCGCAGAGACGCCCTTCACGATGTGGCGCTGCAACAGCAGGTAAAGGCCGAGGATCGGCAGCGTCACCAATACCAGCCCCGCGAATAGCATGCCAAAGTCCGTGTGATACTGCGCGGTGATGGACAGGTTCGCGAGGCCGAGGGGCAGCGTGCGGGCCTCGTTCGTCACGTCGCCGCCCGTCAGCATGAAGGCGAAGAAATATTCCTTCCACACCCCGATGAACTGGAAGATCGCGACGGTCACCAGGCCCGGCCGCGCCAGCGGCAGCAGCACGCGCCAGAACGCCGTGAATTCCCCGCAGCCATCGATCACCGCCGCCTCGTAGAGCGAGCGCGGCAGCGAGCGGAAAAAGCCCGCGAGGATGAAGATCGCGAACGGCAGGCCGTTGGCCGTGTAGACGAGGATCAGGCCGAGCTTCGAGTTGAGCAGCCCGAGTGTGCGCAGCTCAAAGAAGAGCGGGATGATTGAGAGCTGCATCGGCACCATCAGCCCAGAAAGAAAAACCCAGAACACCACCTGGCCCAGCGGATGATAGAACCGCGCCAGCGCGTAGGCCGCCATCGACCCGAGCGCCAGAATCGCGGTGACGGCGCCGCAGGTCACCAGGACCGAGTTGAAGAAATACTCGCCGAAATGCGCCTCGTGCCAGGCGTGGCCGTAGTTGTCGAAGCGCAGGTCGTCGAAAGCTGGCAGCGCAAAGGGCGCATGCGCGATCGCGGCGTCGGTCTTCAGCGACGAATAAACCATCCACGCCATCGGATACACCACCCACAGCGCGTAGCCAAGCAGCCCCGCCACGATCAGGCCCTGCGAAAGCGGATTTTTGCGGGTCATGATTCCACCGCCTCCCGCTTGAGTCCCCGCATCACCGCCAGGCTGCCGATCAGCACGAAGACGAACATGACCACCGCGATCGCCGTGGCGCGTCCCACTTGGAAATCCTGGAACATCGTCGTGACCATCAGCGTGCTCAGGGTGTGGGAGCTCGTGCCGGGTTCCTGCGACGTCAGCAGCCAGACCAGCTCGAAGGCGTTGAGGCCGCCGATCACGATGAAGACGGCGGAGATGACGAGCACCTCCCAGATCATGGGCAGGGTGATCGCGAAAAACTGCCGCCACGCCGGCGCGCCGTCCATCTCCGCGGCCTCGTAGAGCTGCGGGTCAATGCCCTCCATCGCGGCGAGGTAGAGGATCAGGTTAAAACCGCAGGCCATCCAGATGTAGATGGGAATGAGCGCGCCGTAGAGGTGGGAAGGCGCCAGCCAGGCGTGCGCGGCGAAGTTGCGCAGCCAATCCACGTCAAGGGCGTTGCCGAGCGCCACCAGCCCGGCGTTGACGATGCCGTTGTGTGGATCGTAGGCGCTCATCCAGAGCAGCGTCGCGGCAATGCCCCCGAGGAGATTCGGAAACAGAAACAGCGCCCGGAAAGTCTTGGCGCCCCAGACGCCGCGGTGCAGGAGCCCCGCGAACAACAACGACAGCGGCACCACCACCAGCGCGGGCACAAGCATCAGGAAAAGGTTGTTGCCCAGCGCGGCCCAGAACGCGTCGCTCTCGAGCAGCAGCACCTTGAAGTTGAACCAGCCCGCCCAGCGGCGTGGCCCGATGCCATCCCAGTTCGTGAACGCCCACGCCAACGAAGTGATTCCGGGCAACACCACGAGCGCGCCGAACAGCGCCAGTGCGGGGCCGATGAAGCCCAGTGCGAGCGTCCCGCGCAGCGGCGCGAAATAACCGTCCGTCGCAGCAGCTGCCTTCCGCCCGCGCCGCCACCGCCAGCCGAGCCAGAGGACGAGCGCCGCCAGCACCGCGAGCAGCACACTCGTCGCCACCGCGTGCCGGGACGTCACGCTTTCCGGGTGCGCCGTGCGGTCCCGGTCGGCTGCAGCCGCGGCCTCCAGTTTGTCGCCAAATTCCTTCGCCGTCAGCTGGCCAGTGAACAACTGCTGCCGCGCGTCGATCAGCGTCTGCGCGTAGGCTGGCGGCACGAGCATCGTCATGGGGGCGTTGTAGGTGTCGCGCGCCTCCGCGATGATCGCCGCCGCCTCGCGCATGCCAGGCGAAAACCGGTCCAGTGGCACGCCCATCACCGCCACCGGCGAATCGATCGCCCGAACGGCCGCGGCCGCGCGTTCCCGCGAAGTGAGGAAGCGGAGAAAATCGATCGTCAGCCGCGCCCGCGCGGGATCGCCGTGGTCGAACACAAAATAGTATTCGTTGCCCGACTGCGTCGCCGTCGGGTCGCCCACGCCGTCGGGAAACACCGGCAGGTTCACCGTGCCCAGCTCAAAGCCCGGTGGAAAGCGCCCCGCCATTTCGTGCACCATCCAGGTCCCGGCGATGTTCATCGCACTGCGTCCCTCGAGGAACGCCAGCTGCGCCGCCGTGTGCGTCATGCCTTCCCAGCCGGCGACCATGCATTCATGCGTGATCCGGCGCGCCACCTCCGCCGCCCGATAATACGCCGCGTTGCCCCGCGAGCCGGCCGCGTAGGTCGTGAACGCCCGCCAGCCCTCCGGCCCAACCTGGCTGTAGTAGGCCGCGTTGATGATGCTGTCGCCGTAGCGCATGTAGACGCCCGGGAGACTCAGCGGGGCGACGCCGGCCTGGCGCATTTTATCGGCGAGCTGGAAAAACTCATCCCACGTGTGCGGCGGGCTCCAGCCGTGGGCGCGAAACAGCCCGCGGTTGTAGTAAAGCACCCACGCCGAATTCATCAGCGGCAAGCCGTAGCAACGGCCGTTGATCTGCCAGCTCGCGAGCGCACCGGGCACAAACGTATCGCGCCAGCGGCCATTGCCCTCCCAGTTGGGCCCGTCGAGATAGGGCGTGAGATCCACCAGCTTGCCCGCCCGGATGAGGTTCGGCCAATAAAGCGGCGCGGTGGTGGCGTCGGGATAGACCCCGCTGAGTACCCGCACGCGCACCTTGTCCCAGATGCGCGGGTCGCCGTAGAGGTTGACCTTCACGCCGGGGCGCAACGCCTCGAACTGGCGCGCGCTTTCCTCGAAAAACGCCGTGCCAAAGCCGCCCGAAAAAATCGGCACGTCGAGCTCCGTCACCGCGCGCAAACCGGACGCCGCGAGCAGGCCCAGGCCGGCGCCGACAAGCAGGCGGGCGTGGCGCAGGCGGATCATTTCCTCATGACGATCGGAAAGCCGTGCTTCTTCAAGGCGCGATGCAAGGCGGCGATGTGGGCGCGGTCCCGCGTTTCCACGGTGCACACGGCATGCACGGCCGACACGTCCGGCCCGCTGAAGGCGCGGTCGTGGGCAATGTCCTTGATGCTCGCACCCGCGTCGGCGATCACGCGGCAGAGCACCGCCAGCCCGCCCGGCCGGTCGCTGATCAGCGCGGTGAAGCGCGTGAGCCGCCCGTCGGACACGAGCCCTTTCTCGATGACGCGGCTGAGGATGGCCGGGTCGATGTTGCCGCCGCCAACGACGAGCACGACCTTCTTGCCAAGCAGCGCCGGCAGCCGCCCGGACATCATCGCGGCCAGCGGCGTGGCGGCCGCGCCCTCGACGACCGTCTTCTCGAGCTCCAACATGCGCAGGATCGCGAGTGAGATCGCGTCCTCCGACACGCTCACCACCTGGTCAACGTTCCGGCGAGCGAGCGCAAAGGCGTTGCGCCCGACGGTCAGCGTGGCGAGACCGTCCGCGAGCGTCGGGCACCGCGGCACGTTCACCGGCCGGCCCGCCCGCAACGCGGCGGCGAAATTCCCGGTGCAGGCGCTTTCCACGCCGATGACCTTCACGCGTGGTCGCAGGGATTTTACGGCGATGGCCAACCCGGCGATCAGCCCGCCGCCGCCCACGGGGCAGACGATCGCATCGGCGTCCGGCACCTGCCGCAGGATTTCGAGGCCCATCGTCCCCTGCCCAGCGATGATGGCGGGGTCGTCAAAGCCGTGGATGTAGGTAAGTTCGCGCGTCTCGACGAGATCCTCCGCCAAGCGTCGCGCGGCGGTGAAGTCCGCGCCGTTCACGATGACGTTCGCGCCGAGGCGCTGGCAGGTGGTGATTTTGATGAGGGGCGCGTAATCGGGCATCACCACAGTGACCGGGATGCCCAGCAGGCGCCCGTGATACGCGAGGCCCAAGGCGTGATTGCCCGCGCTGGCGGCGATGACGCCGCGCTTCTTGGCCGCCGTGGGAAGCTGCAGCAGCGCATTGCGCGCGCCGCGTTCCTTGAACGAGCCCGTGCGCTGCCTGTTATCGAGTTTGCACGCAATGCGGGCGCCCGTGATCTCGGACAACGGGATCGAGTCGGAGCAAGGCGAGACAATGACTCCACCAGCGATGCGTCGCGCGGCGGCACGGATGTCAGACAAGGAAACGGGCATGCCACCACTCTACCCCGCCAGCCACGAAGTGGAAACCAGAAAGATGCCGCCAGTCGTTTTCGCGGCGCCGGATTGGGAAGTTGAACCGGCTGCTCGCGACTCCCGCGCTCAGTTGGCCTGCTTGTTCGCCTGCGCCCGGGCCTTGAAATCCTCGCGCATGGCGGCGCGTTCTGCGTCGTCGAGCCGGCCGTCGCCGTTCTTGTCGTAGCGCGCGAGGAAGAATTTCTTCATTTCCGCGCGTTCGTTCTCGTCCAGCTGACCGTCGCCGTTCGTGTCGAATTTCTTGAGCAGCGCGGCCCGGACCTTCCGGCCACGTTCCCCGTCGACCGCGCCGGCCTGGTTGCCCTTCAGCATGGCCTCGTGCGCCGCGGCAAGTTCGTTCTCGTCGAGCTTGCCGTCGTGGTTGAGGTCGTAGCGCTTCAGCAGCGCGGCCTGGTCCGCGGTGAGGACAGATGCGGGTGCCGGCGCGGCGGCAGGTTTGGGCTCGTCGGCGCGGGCGGCGGCGAGGAATAGCGTTGCTGAGGCGAGGGCGAAAGTTAGAAACGGTTTTTTCATGGGCCCAAGGACCAAAATCTCAGGTCAGATCCCTGTTTCCGGCAAGACGCCGGCGGCCAGACTGGGTTACGCCCGCGCCTGAGCCACCCATCATGTATCAGGTCACTTTTTCCGAGCAAAGCATGCGGGAGTTGAACCGCCTCGGCACCATGGAGCAGCTGGCGCTGATCGAGCCGATCAGCAGCCTGAAGCCGGCTGACCTCGCCCATCCCCGCGAGCCGCTCGGCCGTTTTCACCGGGGGCAGCGGGAGTTTTACCGCCTGCGGTCGGGCGAATACCGCTTTTATTTCCAAGTGCAGGATGAGACGCTGCATACGCACTACATCCTGCACAAAAACTCGCTCGAGGACTTTCTCCTCCGCAACAAGCTGCCTGTCTCGGAACAGCAGCTGGTCGAGCAACATTCAAAGTTCTGGAAATACCTGGAAAGCCTCACGAAATGAACTCCCGCCCGCCGTATCCCGACGACCTCGAGGCGAAAGAGGACCCCTACAACGTCCGCCAGGCCAGCCGGATCTATTTCCTGCCCAACCTGATGACCGCGGGCAACCTGTTCTGCGGGTTTGTCGCCGTCATCCACTGCATTCAGGCCCGCCTCGCGGAAACCCTGCCGACCGGCGAGTATCTCAACCAGAGTTCCTCGGCCCACTACACCCTGGCGGTGTGGTTCATCTTTGGCGCCGCGGCCTTTGACACGCTTGATGGCCGACTCGCGCGCATGGGCGGACGCGAATCGTTGTTTGGCGCGGAGTTCGACTCGCTGGCGGACGTGATCTCGTTCGGCATCGCGCCGGCGCTGATGGTTTTCTTCCTGATTCTCTCGCCCACCCAGGGCTATGAGATTTTCCGGAGCATCGGCTGGTTCCTGGGCTTCATCTACCTGCTGTGCGCGGCGGTCCGGCTTGCCCGGTTCAACGTCATCACCAACCCGTTGCTGCACGGCAAGAAGAAGGAGACGAACAAGGATTTCGTCGGCCTGCCCGTGCCGGCTGCCGCGGCGACCGTGGCCTCGCTGGTGCTGTTCCTGCTCCACCTCTCGTCCATGGACAAATCCCTGCGCCTGTGGGCGCTGGCCCTGCCGCCACTGATGCTGTTGATCGCGATCCTGATGGTCAGCACCGTGCGTTATCCCAGCGGCAAGAACCTGGACCTCCAGACGAAGGCCCGCCTGCAATTCCTCGTGGGCTTCGTGGTGCTGATTGGCCTGGTCGTTCTTTTCAAGGAATACGCGATGGTCTGCGCCTGCCTCGGTTACATCTTCTATGGCCTGTTCCGCCAATGGCGCCGGCCCGGCCGGCCGCGGGCCCCAGCCAACATCGTGTGAGCAACCTGCGGATGACTTGCTCGTAACTTAGGGCCTGCGGATAACCCCTTGGTTGTCAGCCTTCCGTTCTCGATTCTTCACCGCCGTAATCCGGGTGTTCCACCGAGGGAAATTTCCCGGTTATTGTAGTTTCTCACCGCCTATAATAATACTGCTTTAATTACTTATTGAACCCTTATCCTATTAGACTTTGTTAGCTACTTCCAGACGGTCCCCTGTCCGCCCCTCATGAAATTCAAAATCAACCGTGATCACTTCGCCAACGGCCTAGCCCAGGTGCTCAACGTCGTCGGCTCCAAGGCCACGATGCCCATCCTGAGCAACGTGCTGATCGAGGCGGAGAAGGATCAGATTTCCCTCACCACTACGAACCTCGACTTGGGCATCCGCTGCAAGATCAAGGCCGAGGTGAAGGAAAAGGGCTCCGTCACGCTGCCGGTCAAGCGCCTCGCCACCATCGTGCGCGAGCTGCCCAACGTGGATGTCACCTTCGACGCCTCCCCCAACCACCAGGTCAAGCTCACCTCCGGCGGGTCCAACTTCCGCATCATGGGCATCGCGAAGGACGAGTTCCCGCCGCTGCCCGAATTTGGAGACGAGAAAGCCTACACCCTCGAACAGGCCGAGCTGACCGCCATGCTTAAGAGCGTCGCCTACGCGCAGTCGAGCGACGAGACTCGTTACATCCTTAACGGCGTCTATTTCAACTTCAAGGACGGCAAGCTCTCACTCGTCGCCACCGACGGCCGCCGCTTGGCCCTGGTGTCGAAGGAGATGGATGTGCCGGCCGCGTCCGCCGGCGCCATCATCCTGCCCGCGAAGACCGTCAGCGAGCTCACCCGGCTGCTCGACAAGGGCGAAAAGGTGAAGATCAACTTCAACGAGCGCCGCGCGGCCTTCCAAATCGCGACGGACAAGGACACGAGCGGCCTGATTGACCACGTTTACCTCTACTCGAAGGTCGTCGAGGGCAGCTACCCGAATTACAACCAGGTCATTCCGAAGGAGACCCACCAGCGCATCAAGCTGGAGCGCGAGCTCTTCCTCCAGTGCGTGCACCGCGCGGCGCTGGTCTGCTCGGAAAAGTCGAATTCCGTGAAGATCAAGCTGTCGAGCAACCTCCTCGAGATCACGGCCCAGAGCCCGGATTTCGGCGAGGCGCACGAATCGATGGCGATCGGTTACAGCGGCCCGGAGCTGCAAGTCGCGTTCAACCCGACTTTCGTGATGGACCCGCTCCGCGCGCTGACCAAGGACGAGATTTTCTTCGAGCTGAAGGACGAGGTGAGCCCGGGCGTGTTCAAGACGCTCGACAGCTTCATCTGCGTCATCATGCCCGTCCGGCTCAGCTGACCGGCCGCGGACGCCCCGCCGTGGCGGTCCGGACCGCGCCGCGGAGCCCGGCTCACCGACTTTCCCCGTGGAAATTCCCTACCTGATCCTCGCGGCGATCGTGATCTCGTTCGCGCTGGCCCAAATCAACCAGCGGCTGGCCTCGCCGCTGCTCGCCATCGCCGACCGCTGGCTCCGGTGGCTCGTGTTCGCGTTCGGCGCGGCGCAGATCTGCCAGGATTTTGAGCTCGTCGATCGCCCGTACTGGGTGCTCGCCGCGGTGTTTTTCCTCGTGTGGTTCCTCGGTGAAACGCTGATGAACTGGCTGAGCATCCACGCACTCAGCGTGAGTCCCCTGCCGCTGTTTCCGCGGTACGTGGTCAACCAGGCGGGCGACGAGTGGCCGACCCAGCCGCGGCCGTTGAGGCTGCGCGACTGGCTCCGGGCGCAGGGGTTCAAGCAAATCCAGGCGCTCAAGGCCGAAATCGGCGGGGGCATTTACCTGCGCGTTTCGGTCTATCAGGATCCGTCCGCGACGACGCGCGTGCAGGTGACGTTCATCCCGCGATCCAGCGGTGCCGTGAACATTTGCTATTCCGTCACGACGCTCACCGCCGACGGACGGCGCTTCGTGACCGACAACCTCGCGGTGCCCTTTGCGGGTTTCTATCCCGAGTCGTGGTCGGTGGAGCGCGTACCGCTGTGCCGCTCGCTGGCCCGGCTGCTGGAGCGACATCGGGCCCGGCTGGCCCGCGCGGGTGCCACCGGGGTGGCGTTCACGGTCGAGCCGCACGCCGATCTCAACAGCACGCAGGGCGAACTCGACCGGCTCAACACCGAGCTCGGTTTTCTTCATTCCCAGCCGGACCGCGAGGACCTCGGCAAGATCACCCACGAGGGCTGTTATCGCGTCTGGAAGGAAATCTGGATGCTCAACTACCTCGGCCGCGCCGCGCGCTACGAGTGAGTGTAGGGCGGGATCGCTACTCCCGCCTGATTGGACGGTAGGGCGCGTTATGCTTAGCGCGCCGGGCTGAGTGAACAAGTGGTAGGGCGAATCCTCCGGATGAGCCGTGATCGCGGACTGAGTGCGGCTCATCCGGAGGATTCGCCCTACCTTTCAAGGCGGAAGCCAACAGAAGAAGCCTCGTATTTTTTACCCGGCGCGGCACGCTCGCGCAAAAATACCCCATGGCGCTCATCCAACTGACCGACGAACAGACCCGCACGTGGACGCGTGCCCAAAAGGACCGTTGGTGGCTCGAAAACGTTTATCGGGGAGACATGGCTCAGCTCACGCTGCGGTCGGCCCTCACGGGATTCTGCCTCGGGGGAGTCCTGGCCGCTACCAACCTCTACATCGGCGGCAAGACCGGCATCACCACCGGTGTGGGACTGACCTCAGTGATCCTCGCCTTCGCGCTCTACCGGGGCTTCGCCAAGGCCGGATTCGCGCAGGATTTCACCATCCTCGAGAACAACTGCACGCAGTCGATCGCGACCGCGGCGGGCTACATGACCTCGCCGCTGATTTCCGCCCTGGCCGCCTACATGATCGTCACAGGGCACATTATCCCGTGGTGGCACATGCTGTCGTGGATGCTGGTCGTGGCCATTCTGGGCGTCTTCATCGCGTTCCCGATGAAGCGCCGCTTCATCAACGAGGATCAGCTGCCGTTCCCCGAGGGGCGCGCCGCGGGCGTGGTGCTGGACGCGCTCTATCACGGCGCGGCCGAGCAAGGCATTTTCAAGGCCCGGCTGCTCGGCTGGACCGCAGCGCTGGCGGCGTTCGTCAATTTCATCTCCGGCGACGGCTGGATGAGGCTCGTGCAGTTCACGATCCTGCGGATGAAGTCTTGGACGGGACTGACCGAGCCGTGGTACCTGGAGGAGAGGCTCGACACGTATTACTACAATCTCGCCACGAAGCTCCACCTCTGGACGCCCTCAATCCTCGGCACCGACTTCAAGACCCTCGGGCTGCGGCTCACGCTCGACCTCTCCATGATCGGCGTCGGCGGACTGATGGGCATCCGGGTGGCCAGCAGTTGCCTCCTCGGCGCTTTCATCAACTTCGTCGTCCTCGCCCCGCTCATGATCCGGCACGGCGACATCGTGCAGCGCGTCACCGCGTCGGGCGTGGTGGTGCCGATCACCCGCGCCGAAATCGTCAACCAGTGGTCGTTGTGGTGGGCGGTCTCGATGATGGTCGTCGGCTCGATCGTCAGCCTGCTGGGCAAGCCCGAACTCTTCCGCGGGATCTTCCGGCGGAAGGTCCGCACCGCGGGTCCGGGTGAAACCGACGTGCTCAAGCACATTGAGCTGCCGCTGTGGATGTCGGCGTTGGCCGTGCCGATCCTGACCGTGCTCGGCGCCTATGTGTCGCACGCCTTCTTCAGTGTGCCGTGGTTCCTGGCGTTCATCTCGTTCCCGCTGATCTTCGTGCTCGCCATCATCTGCACGAACTCGATGGCGCTCACGTCGTGGACGCCCACCGGCGCCCTCTCCAAGATCACGCAGTTCACGATGGCGGCGTTCGACCGGACGAATCCGGCGAGCAACCTGATCCCCGGCGGCATGACGGCGGAAATCTCCGCCAACGCGGCGAACCTCCTCTCGGACATCAAGCCCGGCTACATGCTCGGCGCCAAGCCGCGCCAGCAGGCCATCGGCCACGTGATCGGCATCTTTGCCGGCGCACTCGCCGCCGTGCCGCTGTTTTACCTGCTCTTCCTCCCGCCCAACGCGGAGGGTGTGAGGTCCGCCGCCACCATCGTGTCCGACAAATACGCCATGCCGGCGGCAGTCCAGTGGCGCGGCGTGGCGGAGTTGATTGCCCACGGCCTGAAGTCCCTGCCCTTCACCGCGATCACCGCGATGGTGGCGGCGGCGATCTGCGCCGCCTTCATCGAGATCGCCAAGATCGTGACCAAGGGCCGCTTCCCGCTGAGCGCCGTGTCCATTGGTCTCGGCGTGGTCCTGCCGCCGGAATACACCTTTACCATGTGGCTCGGCGCGCTGTTGTTCTGGTGGACGGGCCGCAAGCACCCGACGCCCGGCACGAAGGGACACAACTTCTGGGTCGAGGGTTGCGAACCGATTTGCGCTGGACTCATTTCGGGCTGGGCGCTCACCGGCATCGTCAACTCGGTGATCAACGTCGTTTACAGCATGCACTGACCCGGCCGGGCCGGCAGTTTTTTCGGTATCTGTCATGCTCACTCCCGCCGAGGCTGAAAGCCTGATGCTCGCGGCCATGGCGCCGTTTCCCACCGAGGAATGCGCGCTGCCCGACGCGCATGGCCGGGTCCTGCGCGCCGACCTGCGCGCGGACCGCGACCTGCCGCCGTTCGACCGGGTGACGCTCGATGGCTACGCGCTCCGGGCCAAAGCCGTGGCTGCAGGGCGTCGGGAATTTATCCTCGAGGCCACGCAAGCCGCGGGCATGAGGCCTTTCGTGCTCGGTCCGGCGGCCGACGCGTGCATCGAGGTGATGACGGGCGCGGTGCTGCCCGAAGGAGCCGACTGCGTGGTGCCTTACGAGGAAACCGAGAAGCACGGCGAACGAGTCAGGATTTCCCCTGCGATCCCCGTTGCCGCCGGTCGCGGCGTGCATCGCCGCGGCAGCGACCACCCGGTTGGTGAGGTCATTGTGCCGGCCGGGACCCGCATCAGCGGCCGCGAGATTGCCGTCGCCGCAGCGATCGGCTCGGCGCAGCTCACGGTCTCACGCATACCAAAGATCGCGGTGGTGGCCACGGGTGACGAGTTGGTCGAGATCGGCGACGCCGTGGCGCCGCACCAGATTCGCCGCAGCAACGACCACGCACTGCGCGCAGCGCTCACCTTGGCGGGCTATCCCTGGGTCGAACGGTTTCACCTGCACGACATGCGCCATGAAATTGAGCACATGCTCTGGCACATCATCGCGGAGTTTGACGTGGTGCTCATCACCGGCGGTGTCTCCAGGGGAAAATTCGATTTTCTCCCCGCGGAACTCGACGCGCAGGGCGTGAAGAAGCTCTTCCACGGCGTGGCGCAACGCCCGGGCAAGCCCCTCTGGTTCGGCCTCACGCCGGACGCCAAGCCGGTGTTCGCGCTGCCGGGCAATCCCGTCTCCGCCTACACCTGCCTCCACCGCTACGTCCTGCCGGCCTTGGCCCAGGCCAGCGGCCTTCCGCCGGCGCTCGCACGCCGGGCGGTGTTGACGGCGACGGTGACCTTCAAGCCCAAGCTGGCCTACCTGTTGCCCGTGAAGGTCGTGAGCGGCGCCCAGGGCGAATTGCAAGCCACGCCGGACCCGAGCAACACCTCGGGCGACTTCAGCGGCTTGGTGGGTACGGACGGATTTGTGGAGCTGCCGGCTGACGTTGCGGAGTTTCCCGCCGGGACCGTGGCCCCATTTTATCTCTGGGGCTGAACGAACAAGCGGCAAAGGCTGTCGGCAAAAATCCGGCTAAAATCGCCCGGGGCCGCTTTCGGCTCGTCTCACCCGCGCAGGGGCATATTTTTGAGCCATGCTCTTCCTTGCCGCCGCTCCGACCGCCTTGGAGAAACTGAAGCGCGTGCCACCCGAGTTCTGGTGGAAGCTCGGCGGTGCGATCCTCGCCATCGCCCTGGTGGCTTTTATCCTGCAGCGCGTGGCGCAGATGAACAAAATCGTGCTGGCGGTCATCTGCCTGATCATCTTTTCCGTCGTGGGCGTGAACTGGATCTACGAGCGCAACGAGCCGGCCTTCATGACCCCGATCATCGACAAGGTCGCGCCGTTCCTGCCCAGCAAGGGCAGTTACGGCGCCAAGCAGCAGACCATGCCCGGGCAGGCCCCGACCAAGAAATAGCCGGAGACCGCCGGTCCGAACCAGCGCTGAACGCCGGTGTTTTTTGACGGCGGAAAAAAATCGGTTGGTTATTGCCCGGCCAGCGCGTAGAAAGGCGTCTTCCCATGCCTAAAGCCCAATCCGATATCGGACTCATCGGCCTCGCCGTGATGGGTCAGAACCTCGCGCTGAACATCGCCGACCACGGCTTCCAGATCTCGGTGTTCAACCGCACCACGGAAAAGACCGACAAGTTCGTCGCCGAAAATCTGTCCACCCCGGGTGGAGTCGTCGGCACGCGGACGCTCCAGGAATTCGTTTCGTCCCTCGCGAAGCCGCGTAAGATGGTGATCCTCGTGCAGGCGGGCAAGGCGACCGACGCGGTCATCGACGGCCTCGTGCCGTTGCTCGAACCGGGCGACATCATCATCGACGGCGGCAACGCGCTCTGGACCGACACGATCCGCCGCGAGAAGGTGCTGCGCGAAAAAAATCTCCGCTTCATCGGTTCCGGCGTGTCCGGTGGCGAAGAGGGCGCGCGCTTCGGCCCGTCACTCATGCCCGGCGGTGACCCCACCTCGTGGGCCGAACTCAAGCCCATCTGGGAGGCCATTGCGGCCAAGGTGGACGCCAAAACCGGCAAACCCATCCCCGGCGCCGCACCTGGCAAACCCGTCACGGGGGGTGTTCCCTGCACGACCTACATCGGCGCGAACGGCGCCGGCCATTACGTGAAGATGGTCCACAACGGCATCGAATACGGCGACATGCAGATGATCTGTGAGGCCTACGCGCTGATGAAGGGCCTGCTCGGGCTCAAGCCGGTGGAAATGAGCGAGATCTTCTCCGGGTGGAATACCGGCATCCTCGACAGCTTCCTGATCGAGATCACGGCCGACATTCTCAAGCAGAAGGATCCGGTTTCGAAAAAGCCCTTCGTCGACGTTGTCCTCGACACCGCCGGCCAGAAGGGCACCGGCAAATGGACCTCAACCAACGCGCTCGACATGGGCGTGCCGGCGCCGACGGTGGCCGAGGCCGTCTTCGCCCGCTGCCTCTCCGCCATCAAGGAGGAGCGCGTGGCCGCCTCGAAGATTCTCAAGGGCCCCGGGAAGAAATACCGGGGCTCGAAAAAGGCGTTGCTCGCGGCGATCCACGACGCGCTCTACTGCTCGAAGATCTGCTCCTACGCCCAGGGCTTCCAGCTCATGCGCACGGCGCAGCAGGAGTTCAACTGGCAGCTCCATTTCGGCGAGATTGCCCAGATCTGGCGCGGCGGGTGCATCATCCGCGCGGCGTTCCTGCAGAAAATCACCGAGGCCTACGCGCGGAACCCCGCGCTCGCGAACCTGCTGCTCGACCCGTATTTCAACGCCACCGTCAAGAAGGCCCAGGCCAACTGGCGCAAGGTCGTGTCCCTGGCCGCCGAGTGCGGCGTAGCCGCGCCGACGTTCAGCTCCGCGCTCTCCTACTACGACGGCTACCGTTCCGCCCGCCTGCCGGCGAACCTGCTGCAGGCCCAGCGCGATTATTTCGGCGCCCACACCTACGAGCGTCTCGACCAGCCCCGCGGAAAGTTCTTCCACCTCGACTGGCCCGATCCGAAACGCCCCCAAGCGGCCGTGTAACTGCGAGAATAGCCGGAAGCCACGAAGCCAGGATCAGACATCCTTGTTTCATGGTTTCCTGGCTTCCGGCTTAAAAAGGCCGGCTTCAGCGTTTCCGCGATCCAGCTCGCCGGTTAGCCGCGGGCGACACGCTCGCGCGCCTTCTGCAGGATGGACAGCAGCGCGGCGAAATCCTCGTCGCGCGTGCGGCTCTCGATTGTGAAGTCGAATTTGTGCGCCTCGCGCAGTTCGCGCTCCGCTGTGCGCATCCGGCCGGCGATCTCGTCCTCGTTGTCCTGCGCGCGCGCCCGCATGCGCGCCACTAAGCGCTCGTGGTCGACGACGATGAACACCGTGGTCATTCGCTGTGCGATCAGGGGATACGCCGCCGAGGCTTTCCGGAAACTCTCCACGCCCTGCACGTCCACGCTGATCACGAGGCTTTCCCCGCGGCGGAGCGGCGCGAGGATGCTCTCCGCAAGCGTGCCGTAGCGGCGCTTGCCGTGCACCCAGGCCCACTCGAGGAAGGCGTTGGCCGCCAGCTTCTCGTCGAACTGTTCCGGCGTGAGAAAATGATAGTGCACGCCGTCCACTTCGCCCGGACGCGGCGCGCGGGTGGTGGTCGTGACCACGCGGGCGAAGCCCGGGATTTCCTTCACCAGCCGGTCACAGAGCGTGCTCTTGCCGGAACCGGCGGGACCAGCGAGAACGAGGAGGACGGGAGGCTCGGTGGTCACGGTGCGGGATCAATACGTGAACGCGACCGCCCCCAGCAGGAGTCCGTAACCGAGCAGCAGCCCGCCGACGCCGCGGGTTCGTGCCGGTTTTGCAAACAACCAATCGAGAAAATCCCTCGCGCGGTAGGGCTGGACCCCGAACCAAATGGACAACGCCACCAGCAGGAAAACCGGCGTCACCAGCAGCAGCCGCTGCGGATGGTTGTATTCCATGTAAGCCGCGCGCAGCAGCGGCGAGGCCACCAGCAGCATCAGTGCACAGAGTCCGCGCACGGCGAGGAAGTCGGGCACGCACTTGAATGCCAGCACCGCCACCGCCGCGAAGGCGATCGTCAGCAAAACGTGATAATCTCCGAAATCCGCCGTCGACAGGTTCCAGACCAGCCAGAGGAACCACGCCGCAGCACCGCCAAATAGAATGGCCGCCGCCGTCCCGGAACGCGGCAGAGCCTGGAGCCATGCCCGCACCCCCGGCCGGTTAGCCAGCAGCGCTGCTCCCAGCGCGGCGACGACCAGGCCGGGGATCAGTGTGGCGAGGAGCAGCGACATGGAGAGAGTGACGAGGGACGAGTGACGAGTGACGAGAAAAATGTGACAGGGCGAATTGGGATTGTATCCTTCTTGTCACTCGTCACTTGGCACTTCCGCCAGCACCAGCTCGCCGTAGAGGGTGCTGACGCTGGCGCGCGTGACGCGCAGCGGCACCAGCGAGCCGATGAGGCGCGGCTGGGCGTCGAAGATGCAGACCCGGTTGCCGCGCGTGCGGCCGGTGAACTTCCGACCGGTCTTGTCGGGGCCTTCCACGAGCACTTCCTCGATCGTGCCCACGAGAGTCGCGTTGCGGCGCTCCGAGTTCTGGCGGAGGACGTCGAGCAAAGCCTGGTTGCGCGCCTCCTTGGTTTCCTCGGAAACCTGGCCGGCCATCGTCGCGGCCGGCGTGCCGGTGCGGATGGAATACTTGAAGATGTAGGCCATGTCGTAGTTGCAGGCCTCGAACAGCTCGCGCGTCTCCGCGAAATCCTCGTCGGTCTCGCCCGGAAAACCCACGATCACATCGGTGGAAAAATACATGTCGGCCCGCACCGCCCGCAGCGCGTCCACGATCTCGCGGTAGCGCTCGCGCGTGTAGGGCCGGTTCATCGCGCGGAGGATGCGGTTGCTGCCGGACTGCATCGGCAGGTGCACGTAGCCGCAGAGCTTTGGCAACCGGCCGTAGGCCTCGACGAGGTCGTCCTTGAACCCGCGCGGGTGCGGCGAGGTGAAGCGGATGCGCTCGATGCCGTCCAGGGCGTGCACGCGCTCAAGGAGTTGCACGAAGGGCGTCACGCCGCCGGTGTGCGCGTAATCCCGGCGGCCGTAGCTCGTGACAATCTGGCCGAGCAGCGTGATTTCCTTCACGCCCCGTTCCGCCAGCGAGCGGCATTCGGCCACGATGTCATCCATCGGCCGCGAGCGCTCGTCGCCGCGGGTCTTCGGCACGATGCAAAACGCGCAGTCCATGTTGCAGCCCTGCTGGATCGAGACGAAGGCGCTGACCTGCCGGTCGGTGAGTTCGTGGTCCCGGATCGTGTTCTGCGAGCCGGCTTCCTCGGCGATGTCCACGATCGTCTCACCGAGGGGCACGCCGGCGTCGCGCGCGGCGCGGAGGTTGTCGAGATAGTCCGGGACCTGGTGAAACTTCTGGGTGCCGACGATGAGATCCACATCCGGCAGCTGGTCGAGCAGGGTTGCGCCGCGGTTCTGCGCCATACAGCCGAGGATCCCGAGGACGAAGTCCGGGTTCTTCCGCTGGCGCGCGGCGACGTTGCCGGCCTTGCCGATCGCCTTCTGCTCCGCGGCATCGCGGACCGAGCAGGTGTTGAGCAGCAGGACATCGCAGTCATCCTCCGAGCCGACAATGCGGTAGCCCCGGGCGCGCAGCATCGCCGCAACGGCTTCGCTGTCGCGCTCGTTCATCTGGCAGCCGTACGTCTTGATGTGAACGCGGTTCATGCGGGAGGGTTGTGATTAAAGCGGCCTTGGGGAGGGTCAAACGGTAAACACCCCGCTGGCCGAGGTTCACCGTTCTTGGGTGGGCCGTGCGCTCCGCGCGCGGCTGGATCGAATGCCGCGCGCGGAGCACACGGCCCACCTCAGGATTTGATCGGCACTCAGCGTTTCACCCGCGGACTCGCCTGCCGCGCTGCAACCTGTTGGGCTGGCGGCGGTCTCGATAGGTTATGCGCGCCCGTTTCCTTTTTATTATTTTGGCGTTTGCCACCGCGCTGATCACGGGGGAGGCACCCCCGGCGGGCAAACCTCCGGCGCCGCCCGCGCCGCCGGCGACAGATGAGCTCTACGACCTGGGCAAGTCGCTGTTCGACCAATACGCGACGCCGGAAATCAAGGAGCAGTATGAATTTCCCACGCGCGAGCGCTGGGATGCGTTTGCAGGGCGGCTGCAGCACGCCTTGGACGGCAATGACCTTGGCGAGCTGGCCGCCTACGAGACGGAGGCGCGCGCGGCGCTGGTGGCGCTGCGGACGATGCCGGGCTACGAGGATTACGCCGACTGGCTCGCCGGGCGCTTGGATTACATCGAGGCGGCCAAGACGGCGGCCAAACTGGCGGCTGCCCGGCCCACGGGCCCCCGGAGCGTTCCCAGCTCGGCCACTGCAGACATTCCGTATTACGATCTCTGGCTGCAGCGCCTGCAGGGTCGGCCGATCCCGGGGCGCGCGGCGGAGCTGATGCCGATCCTGCGCGCGGCATTTGCGGCAGAGCGCGTGCCACCGGAGCTGGCCTGGATCGCGGAGGCGGAATCGACGCTGGATCCCGCGGCGCGCAGCCCGGCCGGCGCCAAGGGGCTTTTTCAACTGATGCCGGAAACGGCGCGTTCGCTCGGATTGAGCACCTTCCTGCCCGATGAGCGTGCCGATGCCGAAAAATCCGCCCGCGCCGCGGCCCAGTATCTTCGCACCCTGCACGACAAATTCGGCGACTGGCCCCTCGCCTTCGCCGCTTACAACGCCGGCGAGGGCCGGGTGCGCCGCCTGCTCGAAGCCCGCTCCACCCGCACGTTTGCCGGCATCTCCCCCTCCCTGTCCAACGAGACGCGCATGTATGTGCCAAAGGTCTGCGCCACGATCGCGGTCCGCAGCGGTGTGACGCCCGATAAGCTGGCCCCGCCCCACACCTGAAGCTCAGGACGGGTTGCGAGGTGAGAGTTATCAAAAAAACGTATTTCGCGCGGCCGTGAGAGGAGGGACGCAATTTGGCGTCGCCAGCGCGGGGTCGGGCGTTTTGCTCGATGCATGGGCTTTTTCGACCGATTGCAGGGCAAGAAAACCGCTGTGCCCGCCCCGACGCCGGCGGCGGATTCGACCGCGGCGGCGATGGCGCCGAGTCCGGTCATGCCGCAACTCATTGAGGCCCGGGAGAAATTGGAGGCCAAGGATTTGCCCGGCGCACTGGCGTTGTATGAGGAGGCACTCGTGCTCGCAGGGGAACGCGCGGATGTGCTCGTGACGATTTCGGCGGATCTCGGCGTCAATGGCTACGTGCGCGAGATCATTGAACTCGTGGCGCCGCGCTACGACGCCGAGCGACACGGCCCGGCCACGGGGCTGAACGTGCTGCAGGCTTATTTGGTGCTGCGCAACGCCGAGGCGGCGCAGCACGTGCTCGACATCCTCTTCTCGCTGCAACGGCCGGAGCTGGAGGAGCGGCTGCACGGTTTTTCCAACGCCATTGCCGAGATCCTGGCCCAGAATCTTCCCCCGCTCGATGCGGCGGGCGGAACAGTTGCTCCGCCCGAGGAGGCCCGCGTCAACATCGTCAGCATCAGCAAGCCGATCTGGTTCTACGGACTTGAATCCCTTGCCGCCCAAATCCTGCCCGCCAAGCAGGGCAAGCTCCGCCGCGTGGCGTTTGCCCAGCTCTCGCTGCCCGGCGTCACCGACCTCGCGGACCTGACGAAGCAGCCCGAGAACGAACTGGGCCGTCTCACGCGGGCGCTACCGCTGTGGTTCGCGGAGACCTTTTACTTTTCGCCGCACTACCTGCCGCTCGCGGCGATCGCCGTTATGAACCAACGGCACTACTCGCTGCTGGGTCAGGAGTGGTCGACGGAGAATATCCGGCAGCTGGTGGACACCACCACCGGCGGGCTCGACTACGTTTTCACCGGCGCGCTGCGCCAGACCGCGGGTGACTACGAGCTGTTGCTGCGCGTGTGGGAGGTTAAAAAGATGAAGGAGAGAAAACTCTTCACCGTGCGGTGGAACGCCGCGAACGCGGACAGTGAGCTCACCCAGCTGCACGAGCAGGTTCGGTTGTTCATGGAGTGGTCGCCGGAAAAGTCCGGCCTCACCTACGCGCCCAACGGCCGGCCCAGCGTCTGGCTCAACACGCTTGGGGCGTCACTCTCGCTCTTTTTTGGCGGCAAGGGACTTCTGCCCAAGGACCAGCTCGTGCTGCCCGACGCCATCATTGACGGCGCCGCCGAGCAGGCGGCGCTGGGCGAATCGGCCTCACTGGCCTGGCTCACGTTGAAGCATGCCGGCACCCAACAGGGCCTGATCGGCGCCCTGGCCGAGGTCTACACCCGTCCCACGCCGGTGGTGAAGGAAGCGCAGCAGTTGCTGGGCTCGGTCGGGGAATCCCCGGATCGGCGCAGTGAGTATCGCGGCTAGGCGCTGAAGGTGGGCCGTGGGGGGGGGGGGGGGGGGGGGGGGGGCGGCGGGGGGGGGGGGGGGGGGCCCGGGACCCCCCCC
>Ga0316220_1001587_pt1 | contig 24382 bp, 23 predicted proteins | sample TBH18005metaG_FD_203632 | JGI IMG/M metagenome (GOLD analysis project Ga0316220, IMG submission 203632) | Freshwater microbial communities from Trout Bog Lake, Wisconsin, USA - TBH18005 | ecosystem: Environmental > Aquatic > Freshwater > Lake > Hypolimnion/Profundal zone | place: USA: Wisconsin...
TTCCCCAAGGCCAGGTGGCCATGAGGTACCGTGCCTACCTTTTCGCCCCCTTTGCTATCCCTGGATGGGCAAGTTGATGGGGAAGTGTAGTTGTCCCGGGTGGGGACTGCTAATTGTCATCGGGCAACCGCCCTCACCGCGTTGCCGCAGGCTTGCAGGGACCCCAGCCAGCGCCAATTCAGAGAGGCTCAAAAGCCCTAGTGGCCAAAATTGGCGAACCAATTCAGGTATTATTTCAAGGAAATCACTCCAAGGAGACAGGACAATGGCCACATCCTCAAAAAAGGTGAATAAAGAGCGGCCAAACGGAGGCGAAATACGAGTCATTATATTGGGCCATGGATTACCCACAGTAGCGAGGATTCATCACACCCCCGAAACCAACTACAAACCCGATGAGGCGGCTGAGGCCTTTCGAATATCGAAAGCAGCTCTTCAATGTTTGAAACAGACCGCCCCTTTGCCTCTTCTTGCGGGTGCTGGTTTCGCGCGGGTTAACCTGAACTCGCTCACCGCGCTTCGCCGGCCCAACTCTGACGAATTCGCCCTCTGCCTAGAGGAAGCGAGAAAATGGTTAGCAGTATTCTCAAAAGATGCTGCCTGCCTTGGTCACCATGCCTTATTCGGATTGGACGTGTTTGCTGGGTGTGAACGACGCCCCATGGACTTAAGGGCAGTCGCGCAGTTCATCGTCCATTTTGATCCAGAGACAAAAGAGGCGATTTTGGTTGCATCCAAACGTCTTCCGTCACCTGATGAGGCCAGTTATCTTTGCTGCGATGAGCGCCCAACAGGGCTTCCCAGGACATTGAACATCCCTGGCCTCGGCATGGTCCTACCCTTGATTTGCAACGATATGAACGTCTGCAACCCACGTGGAACCAGCTGCCAGGATCCCCATGGGGAACAGGCAGGCCGTCGCAGGGACATCGAGTCGAACCTCAAACACCAAGAAATTAAAATTGCGTTTGCTTCAATTCATTCACTTGGACCAGCTGCTCTTACCTTCAAGGTCTCCATCGATAAACTTGAGGAAAAATACCAAAACATCAAGGCCCTTGCTGCGTTTGGCACCGTGAAGGACAGTCTCAGTAGAGTGCTTGAAATAGCCGCGCGTCATACCCCCGATTCATTGTGCTCTGCAGAACTCATCCCCGAGTCATGGCAATTATAGTCGGCCATGTAAAACCCCTATCGAGACGACGGCCCTGGTGCCTCTTTAGTTGCCGCTGGTCCTTGCGGGCGTGGCTCGCGGAAGAAGTAAAATTCAACGTTATGTCCGGTTATGCCCAAGGGTCCGAACAAGCGATCGAGGTTGGCGCGTGCCCTTGCCAGGACGTCATCGTAAGTGAGAATACAGAGACGCGTCTGTCGCTCTTGGAGTGTTACAAGCTTCCTGCGATTCTCATCCGTGAGCGACGCGGATCTTCCGATGACAACAAGAGCACGCGGAGTCGCCGAAATCCCTACCAGACCAAGCTCTTCTTCCACTTTCTTCTTGTTGTCTGCGATGTACTCGATCCAGTCGTCGATTTGGTTTATGGCGTGCGTCAGTTCTTGGCGCTGCTGACCGTCTTCTCGAAACAACTTGCGGATGGGTGCTTCGATCTCGACGAGTTCATAGTCACCGGGAGGCTCACAGAAGACGAAGTCGCTCACGTAGTTGCCGAAGGGCATCTTGGACCAGCACTTGTTAAACGATGTATTAAGGAGAGTTGGATTGACTTTAATGAACTGATGAACTGGTTCTTCAGGACCCTGCAGCAAAGCTTCAAACTCGGCCAGTAGCCCTGACCAATGCTTTCGGGCCTCGCCACGGCAATCGAGCTTCCTGTACCCTTCGTCCAGCAGGTTCCTCTGCGCAACAGCTGCGAGGATATCGAGCTCTGCCCACAAGGGCGCGACCTCTGGCCTCCAGTATTCCTCACTGAGAAGTGGATAGACCTCTATGGCCCGCCACCCCACTGGAAGCATGATCCGGCTGCTCGTGACGAAGGAAACCTCCTCCCTAAGGTCCTGGGGAACAAGGTGCTTAGCAGGCGAATCAATAATGCCTTGAAGAGAGAGTTCAAACTCGTTCGAGATGGCTATGAGAGGGAGCGGTCGGGCTGGTGGTGCCGGTAAAGTCATTCCATCACGCAAGATCGTGCTGCCAAAGATGGCCAGGGATAGAGAGAAGGCTTCCCGTTCGGTTCCGGACTGACCGTCCACAACTCGAAGAGAAATGCTGACACCTGCTGGCGGCACGTACTCGGTCGGATCAGCCGGGAAGTGTAGGACGTTCTCTGAAATTTGAGGTGCAATCTCTGCAAGAGGTTGGGGACAGACGCCCACCCGAACCCTTGGACGGTCGTCTCCCGGCGGATCGTATCGCACAAGGATCCCATCGCAGCATCTAAGGATGAAGGCAGAGGACAGTTCACGGATGTGTGGCGGTACGAGCTGTCTCACGGCTGCGTACCTACCGTCGAGCAACGCTTTTGACGATTCTCGGTAGGCCTTGAACGTCTCCCCGAGACGACGGCCCCCTTCAGAATCAAGATAGGGCCCTACATCAGCGTCAGTCTCGTCTGAGTCCATGAACTGAAACGTGATCGGTTTCCCAGGCTCGACCCTTGCCTGGAATTTCGTCTTCAGCAATGGACCGGAGCCATCCATATTTTCCTCTCGCATGCATTAGGTTCTCATTTAAATGGCTTCGGTGGCTTCAAGAAAGTGTGCCAGCGTCGTTGACGCCAAACAGACCAATCCAAGTCGGGGCGACCTTCCGCACTATACCTCGCAAGCATCCTCTGTTTCTGGTTAGTCTTTTCTATGTTGTTAACCAATTTTGTTTTTTGGTTTTTAAGTTATTGACAAAAAAACCAATTAACATATATTCTTTACCAGAGGAGAACCAATGGCACTCGTGGGAATCGCCAACATCAAGGGGGGTCAGGGAAAAACGACTTGGGCATGTTCCCTTGCCTCCTTCCTGGAAGCCGAGATTTTCGACCTGAACCCGGAGAACGGAGACGCCTTCGCTTGGGCAGAGGAAGGCACAAGGCATCCGGCTCGTCTCGTCTACCCAACCGAGTTGGGCGTTCTGGAGGAAGCCTCCAAGGGTAAGCCGTGGGTCGTCGCCGACTGCCCTCCCTGGGACGGCCCGGAAACTCGCGCCGTCCTCGGACTGGCCAAGGCCATCTTGATTCCAGTCGCCTCCGGCTATCAGGACCTCCGGGGCCTCGCTCGGATGCTGGACTTGGTCCGGGAGGCCCGCGAGCATGCCAACCCCAAACTCGTTGTCGGGATTATGGGCAACGGGAGGCGAGCTGTCGCCTTCACGGAGCCCTGGGAGACTGCCCTGAAGGGCTGCCATGACTCGAAACGGAGGACCCACTACCTCGGGACCGTTCCCCAACGGCAGGCCTTCGTCGATGCCTTCGGGGCCAATCAGCCAACCTTCAACGCTCCAGGCCATGCCGGACAGGAAGCCAGGGAGTTCTTGACTAAATTTGTTTCCTTGTTTAAAAGTTAACATCAAATAAACAAAGGAAGCCCCATGGCCAATACCAAACGCCCCCCCGCGCCCGAGTCCGCCAAACGCTGGATGGCTGGCGGCAAGGAGCACCGTCCGCAGCACGAGGCCCGCCTTGCCAATCCCCAGGCTACTGACAAGCCAACGGCGGCCCCCGAAGCTTCGCCATCTCCTGATTCAAGGCTGGGGGGTCGCCCCAAGGCTTTTGACGGGCCCACGGGGCGCCTGAATCTCCAGCTCCCCGAGGAGTTGGTGGGGCAAATCATCCTGAGGGCCCGCCGTGAGAAGAAGACCCCCGGTCAGCTTGTTGCCGAACTCCTTAAGCCGCTTCTCTAATGGGAGGCCCATCGTGGCCCTGATTGCCGAATCCATCCATGTCATCGCCCGGACCAGTGGCACCGAACAAGCCGTCTTCCTCGCGGTTGAAAACCAGTTTGAACTTCTAGAAATCAGGACCATTCTCTCTGATCGCCCTCTGGGGGAAATCCTCCGGGCCTGGCTCCAATGCTTCCGTATTCCGCTCCAACAGCGCGGCAACCCTCACCAGCATTGGGCCTTGATGAAGGTTTCCGAGGTTCTCTACGGTGAAGGAGAGGAGATTGAGGGCCTCACTCTTCCACTGGTTTTGAAACGGTTCGCGCCTTGGCTGCAGCCGTCTTAACAGGTTTAGTCCGCTCGGCTCGGGACTCATCAAGGTAGTACCTGGCGGCCAGCCTGAACCATTCAGAAAGGTTACTGCTGGCCCGGGTACCGGAGGCCTGGATGGCCTCGGCGATGCGATGGAACTGCTCCTTGGCCAGGGCTAAACTCAGTTGCTTATCCAGGAGAATTGTCGTCTGGATACCCCTGGATGCTGGAGGCCTGGAATCGCCTGGGATTGGCTTTCCAGCGTCCCGGAGCGCCGCGCAGTGGGCTAGGTAAACCTCAACTGCCTCTCGGAACCAATGCGATAGTGAGCAAGCGGAACGGTTGCCGCTCTCCAACATGGCTTGGCAAGTGCGCTCGCAAAGCTCTCTCTCGATCTCCACGGCAAGGGGGATCGGCAGGATGACGGTATGAGCAACACCATCAGCGGAGCCTGTCTTGGGAGGTCGCCCCTTACGTTTGGGTTCAGACGGCGGAGCCGTTTTTCTGGGTCGGGCCATGGGATCACCAAAACAATAGGAACAATTCTAATGATTACCATGAACCAGTGACCAGAAATAGCTCAAGGGCCAGATGTTGACGATCTGCCCTTGCCGGATTTTTTTGGGACCTGATGCAACAGAATTGACCAACTGGAATTGAAAAATTTATTTAATTACTGTTATTAAACTGTTTATGTTCAACATTAATTAATGTGTTGTTGTCATATGTTTAAGTTAAATAATCACCTATACTTGATGGCAGGAGATTCCATGGAAGCCAGTCGCCTGCGCCATCTCGTTGCAATTTGGCCAAAGTCTATGGAGGCTCCATGAAGTCTTCTACTGGCAAATCCCTCGGAAGCGCTATCGCCAAAGCTGCCACCAAGGTCAATCAAACCCTCAAGGAAAGTAGGGCCAAGGGCAAGGCTCCAGATCCGCATGGGGCGCGAATGGAACATCCAGGGTTCGTGAACCTGAAGAATGCCTCAGCGGAAATCGTGCGGAAGACCACCCAGGCCGCCGCTCACGCTGTCAAATCCATGGACCTGGATCGCTGAAAGGAATGACCAATGCCCCCTTTTGTAAACGATCTTGAGGCCTGGATCTACTTCACCAAACCGATGTTTACCGCAGGATGGTTGGCCCTGGAAGCCATTCTCTTGGCCATTCCCATTTGGTCCATTGGATGCCGTATAGCTTGCAGTGGCACCTTTGCACTCGGGAAGAGCGGGAAGGCCAATGCCGCGAATCTTCTTCGGCGCTGGGCCTACCACCGCCCCCAGTTCCTCAGGGTCATCCAATCTCCGGTCAATTTCTGGGCCGCAGTCACCCTTGCTGGCGTCCTCTCCTTCCACCTCGCAGTGCTCTTTCCCAGTGCCGGGGCTCGCGCCTGGTGCTTCGTCGGGGAAGCCCATCAGGTCAGCACCGACCGAGATCCTGTCCAGGTCCAGAGGTTCAAGCTCCAGCGCCTTGAAGGCTGGCAACTCCCCTGGTTGATCGCGGCCAAGTTTGAGGTGAAGTGGGGCCAGGCCCTCTGGTGGACTCCCTTCCCCAAGGGGTGGATCCCTGGCCAAGAAGACGCCGCCACGGAGGCCGCCGCGATTATCCACCAGTCCCACATGGTGGAGCTGGGAGGCCTCCTGGCGTCTCTGTTCGGGCTGACTTTCGGCTTCATGGTCTGGTCCCGGGAAGCGACTGGGGAGCGACACCACGGGCGAGCTGGATGGGCCTCCCGGGCGGAAGTCGCTTGTGTGACGGGCCGGGGAAGTGGCTATTTCAAAATCCCCATGCAGGTAAGCCAGGATGGGTCCCGCCAGTGGGAAAGGACGTTCAAGGCCCCCTTCACGGTTTTGGCTCCTTCGGCCAAGAGCAATTGCGGCCATGGCCTGATAATCGGGCCTACGGGATCCGGCAAAGGTGCGTTCACGTTCGGCCACATTTTCGCAACCGCTACAGTTCCAATATGTTACCAAGATTCAAAAGGAGAGACCCCAGCCTGGCGGATGCGCCCAGAGATGATTCGTTTCGGGATTCCGGCCAACAAGCCGAAAGGCTTGCCTTCCATGCGGCACAATCCTATTTCGGAGATCCACCGAGAGGATTTGACGCCCAACCAGCGGGCAGACCGCGCCCGGGTCCTGGCCTCCTTGCTTCTGCCCACTCCAGCCGAGAAAAACGCGAATAGCTGGATCAACGAGACAGCCCAACCACTCCTGGCGATGGGCCTTCTCCAGGGTCGCTGGGCTCACTTGGGTGAACTCGCCGATGAGATCGAAGGCCACCCGTTGCCCTACCTGCTTTCGTGCCTCTCGGTGGCCGCTGGCCGAGTGTTCAGCCTTGCGGGCAAAAACGTAATGGAGTACGCAAGCAACGAGCTTGCGAACAACACCGCGCCCTACCTGAGAGGCTGGGCCAGGCATGCTTTCAGCACCTCAGACTTTTCGATGGCCGATTTCTGGAAGCGCGGGGCCTACATCATGAGCGCGACGGAAAGCCCCCGGGAGAAGCTCCCCATCAACCTGTTCTGGTCCCTGGTCTGGAACGATGCTCAGGCCTCGGACAAGCCTTTGCCGTGCTTGGTCCTCCTGGATGAGTGTGTGGCGGCCGGAAAAATTCCCGGGATTGTGTCTGCGACTGTAAAGCTAAGAGATAGAGGTTTCAGTATTTGGATGGCTTTCCAAACCTATGCAGGCATCACGCAGGTTTATGGCAAGGACGAGGGCGAGGCACTTCGCCGCGCTCTGGTAAACATGGTCATTCTCACGAATGGGCTTGATCCCAAGGACGCCGCTGAAGTAGCAGAGGAACTCGGCCATTGGACTCATAGTGAGAAAAACAAAAAGGCCGGGACCACCACCCGGACCAAGTTCCCCCTCATGCCCCAGTCCGATCTGGTGGAACTGGCGGGCCAGGAGAGCCAGTTCTGGGCCATTCTCAGAGGCCGGGGGATGTCCTCGACGGGACGCCCCATCCTTGGGAAGCTCTTCCCGATCCAGGAGGGTATGTGGAACTGCCTGGCCACGGAAGAGGAGTACCGAGCTGAGGAGGAGCAATATGGACATCATCTGGAAGTCGAAAGCAGCTACAGCTACACCCTGACCGAGGTTTATCGAAAGGCTGCATCCCTCGCCCTGCGCCTCGCCGATGGGGATGGCAACAAGACCATTGCCCTTTTCGAGAGGTTAGAGAAAGCGATTGACGACCAGGGCTTGGAAGCCGGATGCGCCAACTTCACCGCACAGGTCCTAACCAAACAAGGGAAAGGCCAAGGGAACGATCTGACTTCGGGGAAGCCCCACTCATCAAACGACGACTACCAGCCCCCCCCCAACGAGAATCCCGATGAGGACACCTCCATCGTGGGAATCGACGAGGCGGACCCGCTCCCAGAGGATTTCTGAGGTTGCCCCCCCCGGACTTTGATTGCTTCCTCTCATCCATCAAAGGTATTGCACTCTCGCAGCAGCATCGGCCGAGTATGATAGGTAAAAATAGCGATAGGGAGTCGACGTGGAATATTCGATAGAAACCTTTTGGCGCCCGCGATTTGCTTCAGTCGTGGCCCAGACTCCGCCAAGGCAGTTGCCTGGCTGGAACCCTTCGGCTCAGCATGCAAGTTCTTTCGTTGAAGCCAACCTTTCCCTTCGCAGCGACTTCAATGATCTCTCCCAGAATGTGTGGCTAGTCGCAGCCCCCGGCGCAGTGGGCAAATCGACTTTGGCGCGGGAGATCTGTGCGGAAACCAATGCTGTCTACTTGGATCTCGCCGCAGCGGCTACTGTTGCCGGTAACTACCTTGTCGGTGGCTTGGTGAATGCTGGCCTATGGGACGCGTGGCAAGACGGCTCATCAACTTTGCTCATAGATGCTCTCGACGAGGCGCGCTTGCGCGTGACCCAAACATCGTTTGAAGACTTCCTTGCAGATGTTGCCAACGTGGCTGGAAGTCGGGGTGTTCCGGTTGTTCTGCTCGGCCGAGTTGGAATTGTGGAGGAGGCTTGGGCGATCCTTAATGACAAGGCGGGGCTCAACCCGCCAATCTTCGACATCGAACTATTCCATGCAGATCGATCGAAAGCGTTTGTTTTGGCCGCCCTCAACCGCTTTGCTCTCGCTGGTGTGGCCAATTCAGGGAAGAAGGTCTATCCGCATTTGGCAGAGGCACTGAGAAATCACAGATCAGTCTATGACGATGCCGCGCAGTACCTAGTGGACCATTTGACCACTGCGACAAGCGCTGACGGTCGCCAATTCGTTGGTTATGCACCAGTGCTAGATGCAGTCGCAACCGTCATCGCCTCGGAATCCAATCCGATCAAAATTGGTGAAGCAATGAGGTCGATCCTTCAGGGGCAAATCCTTGGGCGAGTAACCTCTGAAGTGATGATTCGTGAGTCCGGAAAGTTGGCGGCTCAATTAGCAGTAAGTCTCCCGGGCCTTAACACCGATGCGCTTTATGGCCCGTCCGAACAGTTATCGAGACTTGCATCGCTAATCCTTAAGACCGGTACGCCTTTAATGCCTATTGGTCTTCCCCAGCACGCGGTCGCAACATACGAGGAAGCAGTTCAGAGTCTCTTGCCACAACATCCTTTCCTTGACAGCAGGGAACCAAAACCCTCGGGAGCGGTTTTCGCCGCAAGCATTCTCGCTGCTGCGCTGACGGGCAAAGACGCGGATCTGGTAAGGGCGGCCGAGCGGATGGCCGGAAGCGGTCCAAATACGCCCAACCCGTTTCTGCTTGAGTTCTATCGCCAGGCATTAGATGAAAAGAAGGAAATTCCAGCGGAGCATGTGGGCCTCTTATATGCTTCGCTCGAGGCCACTGCTGGCGTGGGTGATGTGGTGCGGCTCTCAGCCGAAGGCGAAGAAACGCTAGAAGTGGAGATGACCGTTATTCGGCAGGACGGAGTCGAGAAGCCATATGACTTCGAAACGGCCAAAGGCGGCACTCTTCGTTTTGGCCGACGTGTAAGCGGCGTCAGTATTGACGCAGAAACAACAGACGTTGAGATTGGTGAGGGAGGCCAATTGGAACTGGTCGCGCCCATAGCAGTACACGCGCGCATGTTGGTAATCAACTGTACTGAGTTGGTAGTTAAACCCGATCACCTCGGGGCGGTGGATCAGACTGTGTACCTTGAAGCTACGGAAGCTTTGGCTGATTCGGGCCTTCGTCCACCACTTGTCCGCACGGGAGCGAGGCTACAACTCGCCTGGCCAGAGTCGAAGATCTTCCCGTGGACTCCGTTCTCTTCCAATGCCAGCGAGGACCCCGACCCTCGCATGGCCGAGGCCCAGCGTGGGCTCCGCCGCCTTTGCATTTCTTTTCGTTCCCACAGCAAAGGCAGGCTTGCGCGGTACAAGGGCAAAGTGGAGCACTTCCGAATGACAAAGGGAGCCCTTGGAATTGCGCTTCGCGAGCGCCTTTTGGCCGATCAGGTAATTTCCCTAGAAGGCTCAATGTATTACCTAGACCCGGAAGCCTTAGGAAAGATCGTAGGCGTTGGCTTCCAGGACCTAAAAGTGAAACACTACCCACCGACATCGCGCGAATACCTTCAAGAGGTCCTCGACAGCATGAATGGCTAGTCAAGAGGGTCCCAAGGTCGGGTGAGCCCAGTGCTCGTGGAGACACCGGGATAGAAAAGGAGGGCCCCAAGTCAACCATCGGGACCCCCCATTTCATTACTTCGCTGATGAGACTGTAATTTATTTGATTTTTATTTTTCGGACTTCTTGGTCGCAGCCTTGGCCCCGTTGAGTTCCGCCTGGAGGCTGCCAATCTCAACCTTCAAGGCCATCAGGTCGGCGCGGGTGGCGCCGTGGGCTTCCTCAGCCTTGGCCAGGGCGGCCTGGAGATCCTGCACCTGACCGTTGAGACGCTGGTTAGCACCGTAGAAATCCTTGGCCTCAGCCCTGGCGGCCTGGATCTCCGTGGAGGCCTCCCGGAGCCGCTCATTGGCCGCCGCCAGTTCCGCCTTCAGGGTGCCCAGGGCCTCGTGAGCTTTATCCAGGCGCCCATCCTTCTCCTGGATGGCGGCTTCCATCTCGTTCTTTTCGCCCTCCACCACACCCAGGAATTCTTTAAGCTGCTTCGCCTCTTCGTCCGCGCTGATGCGGGCCTGGGCCAGGGCCTCCCGCTCAGGGGCGAGGGTCGCGTCGGCGGCGCTGCGGGCCAAGGACCAGGTTTTGACCAAATTCCCCATCGTTGCCGTAACGATCTCCTCCGGGACAGGATTGGAGGCGGGGGCAGGCCCGCCCTGCTCCTTGGCCTTCTTCTCACTCCTGGCCTTCAACACAGGGCCGATGGTCGCATAACTGCCGTGGCCGCCCAACGCGGTCCGGACAGCGATGTAGGTGGCCTTCCGGCCACTAAGTTCCAGGTCCTCGGCGGTCTGGATGATTTGCTCGGCCGTGAAAGCTGCGGGCTGGGGCATTGAGTTCTCCTGTTGTGTTGTCTTGTTCTGTTTTGTAGTGTTGTCTTTTTAATTTAGTTTTGTTGTCTTGTTGTCTTACTACATTACAACATAACGCCACGACCCCCTCCCGTCAAGGGATTCTGTATGCTTAATTTGAAATTTTTCCTTATTTACCAAAGCTTTCCATCAACCATCGCCCCTGGCGAACCAGCCCTTGGCCCCAAAGCTGGGAGGGTTTCTCTAACTCCCGACAGGAGCGCAGGGGCGGTGTTGAAATGATGGAAGTTATCCGGAACCAGGGGATAACCAGGAGGACGCAAGTGCTCTGTATTGGGCTCGCTCCGCTCCCGGACTGCACTGCTGTCGGGTACCAGTTCAGCACCGAGACGCCAAATGATTGGGCCACGTTCTATGGAGGCGCGCCGCCTGCCAGAAGGGTCTTCACCGCCTCAGGCCATCTCCTACCTGTCAATCCCGATGACCTTGGCGGCAGTGGCCCCACCGGCTCCCAGTTCGGCGGTGAGCTTCGCCCCCTTGGCCACGGTTCCCACCAGAGGGATCTTGCTGGCCAAGTCCAGAATCTTATCTATCGGCATCGGAAGGTTCCCGCGCAGCATCGTACTCCCCTCTCGGATAACTCCAAGAGCCCCTTCCCCAGCACTCGTGCCGGCGCCGATCAGGTCCAAGGTAAGGATGTTTTTAACGGTTTTAAGCGTCGCCACGGTCGCCTCTTTGGTAGCGCGAATACTGGCCTGGAGTTCGGGCGGCATGGCAGAAAGGCCCATGGTACCCATGCCAGCAAGGGCCTGGTTGGCGCTATCGCGGCCAGCTTGAAGGGCGTCCTTGGATACCTTCTTGGTGCCTGATTGGATACTGTTGGCCACATCTTTTACGGCCTCGGTGCCCACCTTGGAATAGCCCTCTGAAGCCACTTTGGCCCCCGCAAGAGGATTCACAATCCCTGCGGCCACGGCTTGAGCTGTGACCATAGCAGCCTCCCCAGCGTGCAGGGCCTGGGTGAGGGCGGCCTTCCCCGCCTCCATGGCTATCGTCAAAGCCACTTTCCCTGCCCCGGCGACTGCACCAAGGGCCGCGCCTTCGGCCACGTTTTGAACCGCCTCCAAGTGTTCCAAGGAACGCGATTTCTCAACGACCCTGCCTTTCTGGTTGGCCTTCAGGAGCCTATGAAGTCCCTGCCTAGCCCTGGCAATGGATCCGGCAATCGCCCTTGTACCGCTGCGCTTGAGGGTCCTGGCCACCTGGCGGCCCGGAGTCAACAAAGCCAGTTTAATTTTGCACTGAGCAAGGCCTTTCCGCTCCTTGTCCTGACGGGTTTCGAGCTTGGCCGTGGCTTTCGCGGATGGTGCCACGAGGCCCCGGCTGCGCGCCTCAGCCCTCAGGGCTTGGCGCTCCAAGGAGTGGCGTTCTGCCATTAGCCCAGTGCGGGTATGGAGGGCTTGGGCACGCATTCCTAGGGTTGCCCCAGGGATCCTGGAGAGGGTCCCCCGAAGGCGGCTCCGGAGCAATTTTTCGCCGATGGACTGGCCTGGAGCCCTGACTAGGTCCTCTTCACAGTCCCGGAGCACAGCAGCCTCGTGGCGAAGAAACGCCCCCTTACAAGCCTCCTCACAGCGCCGATCCTGCTCGGCCTTGGCCTCGGGTTTGTCCGCGTCGAACCTGGTCGGGTCCTGGTCGATGAAGGTTTTCTCTGCCTCGTATCTGGCCTTTAGGACCGTCAGTTCTCGGGCCAGCGCCTTGGCCCTGATGGGGGAACGGTCCGCCGCGCTCAAGTGGCGAAACGCCTCCCGATTGTCAGCGGATGCAAACCGGGCCTGATAGGCATCCTGGCCAATCCTGCGTGCCTCTGCGCGGCGGACCTCCCCCTGGTGGCGGGCGCTCTCGAACTCGATCTCGACCTGGTGGTCGAGTGAACCAGCCAACCCCCTGGCGGCGAACTGTGCCTCTAAATGGGCCAGCTTCAAAGCATGATGCCTGGCCTCCAGATCGCGCTCCCTGGTCCTGAAACTCTCACGGATGGCCAGGCGCTCCTGAGCCGTGACAGCGTTCTTCAGTGCCTCCCTCTGCCCCCTGGTCAGGTCATCCCGGAAGACCTTGAAGTTCAGGTCGGCAAGAGTCTTACCGATCTCTTTGGCCTTGCGGTTCGCCTCCTCGTTACGTACGGGGGATTTGGGCCGATTTTGCCAGAAGGCCCGTTTCCAGGCCCACTGAGCAAACCCATTTTCACCTTGCAGCTGTTTGTAATCCTCTTCAGCGCCCGGCAGCAAGATGTGGCCATGGAATCCATCCGGGGACTCGTGGACCGCCACGATGGCCTTCCCGGAGGGGTCCATTACCTTCGCCTGGGCGGCGAAGTGGGCAGCCATGGCGTCGGCCCTGTCCATCTCTGGATGGTGGGCGCAGACGGCCTCGGTTTCGAGTCTCGACAACGCGGATACGACCTCCACGTATGCCGCTTGCTTGCCGCCGAGTTGCGCAATGGCCTCCGCTTTGGATAACTCTTGGCCCAGCGAATCGACCAGTTGAACGCTCTCCCTGCCCTCCTCGGCAGCCATATAGCTGACCCGGCGGGCTAAGCTCTGCATGGCCATCCTGCCACGAGCGCGGGAGGCTGCCGATGGCCGAGAGATGACCTTCTGGATGGCCATGGTCAGTCCGTCCTTTCAAGGATGCCCTGCAGCAACCGCTGGACAGAGACATTCTTGCCAGCGATGTCGCGGTACCACTTCCGTCCATCACCGGAGGCTCTGAGTAGGAGGGCCAAGATGATCAGCGCGGTAGAAAGTCCGGCACCTTGAATCTCCAGGATGGACACTATGGCCGCACCCTGAGCTTCCATGGCAGCCAAACGGTCATGGATTCCTTTGGTCTGGACCCCTTCCCTCCCTTTGGCGTCGGACTCCACCGATTGGATGAGGGCGTACAAATCACCAACTCGCTTGTCCAACCTGCCGACACCCTTCGCGGCATGGTCGGCGCTCGACTCAACCACACGCAGACGAGTCGAAAACCGCTTCTCGTCCTCCACCATGAGGGCTTCCCTGGTGGCGTTTGCGACCCAGGAAGTGAGGGTTTGGCCGTTGCCCTTGGCAGCCCGGGCGATGGCCTCGTGTTCGTCTCTTGGCAGGAGAACCCTGACTTCCCGACTGGCTCTCGTTGGGCCCTTGGGGCGTCCAACGGGACGCTTGCTGGGAACCTCCTGAGTGGGTTGCGGCGCCATCAGACCGTCTCCTGCCGGGGTTTGAGGCGGATCGAACCGTCCGGAATCAGACCGTTGTATTCCAATATGGTGTCGCGGAAGACGGCGAATTCAACCCGCTCACGGAGGAGGGTTTCATCAATCGCGCTTGCCATTGCGTCCTGGAGCGTCGTCCCCTGGAGGAGCGCGAGTTCCTCCAAAGCCTGGAAGCTCTTGGGGGGAAGATCGAGATAAATCCACTCTATCAACATGACTGCATCTCCTTACTTAATATTAACTCCGTATTGCCTCCTTCGCCAGAAATTCTCTTCCAAAAGTTTCAGGAGTCGAAATCATAGAAATGATAGGGGTTTTCAATTAAATACCGATTGTCGGTCCTGCTGCATAATTTCATCAGGCAAGACGAATCACTGAAATATTAGGACTTATACCATGTGAGCGGAAGCGACGACTTGCCACCACGAAGTGGTCGTGTCGTTTCGGTCAATGGCATTGGAGATTAGTAAGTGAATCGAATCCAAAGGCCCATTGATTATGGCCTTCCGTCGTTTATCACACCCTTCGATTCCTGAGATCCGTCCTCAAGAGGTTCGTCAGAATTTGGGCCACAGTTCTTCCCCCTTCCCTCACGACTTGCTGATCAATTGCCTCCCCAGATTCTCCATATCGCTCTCACCCATTCCTCACCAACCTGGCACCTGCTCATTACACAATCCTTACAAAACATGAATTTTGGATCAATTTCAATTCCTGATTCCTTGTCAAATAACTAGGCAGGCATTATATTAATGGGCATAGGAGTTTTCATGAAAAAGTTCGCGTTCGATTTCACTCCCAATCCCGAGCCCCGGCGGATCAAACTGGCCATCCCTGAGAATCTGGCCGCCTGGTACGAGAATGAGGCTGTTTCCCATGGTGGGACCATGGAGGCCGGGATCATCCAGGCCCTCCAGTTCGTTCGCAGTTCCCAGGAGGAACCCGAAATCCCACGGAAGCGAATCCGGACCCAGAAGTCGGACCAGACTTCCAGCTTTCTCAGGGAGGTCTAGGTGACCGGGACTGATTGTCTGGCTGACAGGGTCCAATTGATCCAAACCCAGGCCTCGACCCGCTGCTGAAGATCGCCGACGTCGGCTGGAAGCCTGGGCCTCAGAACCGCCCCTCTCCCTCGAAGATCAGGTCCAGTGCATGCTTTCCCAAGTACCAGGCACCCTGGTTGAACCGGATCGCCGAGATGCCCTGCTCCCGGCAGTAGGTCAGGATCGCCTCCTGGATCCGGGCGTGGCCGACCCCGGCGGGAACGAGCCCGGCCCGCACCGAGATCTGCTCCACCCAGGTGTCGATGGGCTGAAGGCAGAACTGGAAATCCCCTGGGATCTGGCCCTCTAAGTTGAAGAGGCAAGCCAGGTCGCGGAGGAAAAAGGCTGCAACCTTGGGCCCGACCTGGTGGATGCCCCCGTCTCCGTGCCGTCGCTGGAGCCGCTCAAATACCTCCCGGGCCCGGCCGTTCTCCATCTCTGCGAGGGCGTACCGAACGATGTTGTGGTCAAAGGCCTCCAGCCTGGCCGCGAAAGCCAAGGCGCTCAGAATCATTTCGATGTCCCGTGCCTTGCCCACCAGGCCCGCCCCTATCACGGCTCCCAGTTCGCCACGGAGTCCCGGGAGCCCTGCCAGGACCGTGTCGGATAAGAATGGTTCCCGCCGGGTGAAGCGGGCTCCCAGGACGCCCAGAGCCCGGTCCAGGACCCGGGCGGATTGAGCATCCGAACGTCCCTGGAACAGGACTCTCGAAAGAAAGAATTCGAAGGCCGGATACCAGTGGGAGACTAGTTCGGCCGGATCCTGTTCCGAGAGGAACTCCCGCACATACCGTTCACCCAGTTCAGGCAGGCGGTTCAGGATCATGGAAGGCATAGGGACTCCTGGGGTTCGGTCCATCTGTCCATTCATGCACGGTTCCACCCAGCCGGAAACCCCCCGGCCCCCGGGAAACCAGTCAGGCGGCGTGGGGGATGAAGGCCTTCATCCCTGGGTGGAAGGTCACGGCCTTCTCCAAGATCGCCACCACGTGGGCCAGCAGCACCTGGTCCCGTTCCACCATGGTATCCGTGCCTCCGTGCGGGTACTTCCCACCGTGGAAAAGGCTGTTCCGCACGGTCCGGACCAGGCGCCACGCGAACTGGGAATCCGTCTCCCGGGGCCGCTTTCCCTGGGGCGCCCATCGCAGGGCCAGATCGGCACCCGGCCCATCCCGAACCACGATCTGGCGTTGGGGAGGGTTCCGCGCCAAGTAGGACATGGCTCGGGGGAAGGATCCATCGCCCCTTCGGGAGAAATTCAGCTGGTAGCAGTTGTAGAAGCCATCCCAATCCGCAGAGGGATTGCCTTCTCCGTCCGTCAGAAGGAATCCGGCCTTCTTAAGGGCCCCTTCGAAGGAGGAGAACAGCCAGAAGAAGCGCATGATCAGACCCTGGTCGAGGGCATCGTTGGGGGCGAACGTGAGCATCGGGGACTCCAGCAGGGGTTCGGTCTCCCCATTCTAATCAGGCCTGGCGTAGGCCCCATTTCGACCAGGGACCGGGCATGGTTCGGGGTATTCGGGGTTCCGCTTGCGATGTCAGTTTTCACAGAAGGAATCGATGAGGACGATTAGCGCCGCGACGTCGAGGACAACTGCGAAATCTTGCTATCAGCGCTTACATTTCCATGGCTTCCGTATAGTCAATTTCCCAATAGATTCTCTCCCAATCCGATTCAGAAACCCCCACGTAATGCAGCCACACCCAGCTGACCATATTGGTGGCCTGGAACCGCTCATGAACCACGTTCTCTGCACGAGCGATTTGCTTGTGCCAGCCATCCCGGGTTTCTCCCGCCTGGAGAGGAGACAAGAGAGCCCGGTCATAGCTCCTTTGAATTTGCAACCAATCATGGAGAGCCTTCTTGAGCAGTTCGCAGAGCCGCAGACCATCTGCCGTGGACCGCAACGCATCAAGATCGAGGCAGAGCATCGTGGCATCCATGGGAGACCTCAGATCCTCAATGCGAAGCTTCCCTTTTGCCTGCTGGGAGGACGGGTTTGTAGAACCGAGCCCTTTCAAAGCCTCGAAGTCTCCCTCCAGGGGAAGCAGGTGGAATCCGGCCGCGTCACAAAAGCGCTTCGCCATCTGTTCGTCCTCGGTCGCGAAACCCCAGGAACCCTCGCGTTCAACCCAGCCCGCCCCGGCGATATTCACCATCGCCATCAGGATCCCTTCGATGAAATTATTGGCGGGCCTAGCATCCTCGGCGTAGAAGGAGCCACCCAGGCACTGCCTAGCGACCTTGTGGGGCCATTCGCAGGCGGGTTCCCGACTCTGGAGGATTCGATCCCCGAGCCCCTGGGCAAGGGCGAAGACACCTCGCGGAGTAAAGATGTTCGGCGAGACCATAGCCTTGGCCTCGGCAATGGTTAGGAGCACCCCATGCTGCCGAAGAGAGCAGAGGGCATTCACTGCGCACATCTGCTCCCAGTTGGATCCAGAACTGAAGGACCCGATGCATCCACTGTGAAAAAGGTATTCCACGAAGCATCCAGGAAGGCCACGAATCCTTTTCATCCATTCCTCCCTGGCAGGCAGGCAAGCAAACGGATCAACCAACCGGGATTGCAGGGGTGGGGTCGGCCCAACCCCGCTCCCGCTACTGATATGCCTGCTTGCCTGCTGGTTAGAGATAATGCAACTGATAGGAGAACTGATAGGAGCACGCATCTTATTGGATTTGCTTGTCTTAACGCAACCTGGATCCTCCGTGGGACGATCAGCATTCTCCGTGGGACGATCAGCATCCTCCGTGGGACGACAAGCATCCTCCGTGGGACGACAAGCATCCTCCGTGGGACGACGAGCCACCTCTTCATTGGGAGGGAGGAGAGGCAACGCGACCAGACCATCCGCTTCCTCATCATTAGCGGGAGGCAGAACCGTCTTCAAAGCATTGAAATAGTGTTTCTTAAGCGCACCAAGTTCCAGGGGCATATTTTTAAGGGACCCCATCAGGTTGGCCGCCACCCCCAGGTTCCCTTCGCGGGCCTTTGACGGGTTTGCATCGTTGCCCATGCGCCCAATTGCGGGTCCCAAGGAATCCTTGAGATAATCCCAAGTGAGTTTTTGAGTGGAATCCATCTTCCCATCCGACAGGAGCAGGTGGAGGGCAAGGCGAGCAATCCCGTCAGGGAGACTCCGCCACCAGTCGATGAAAACGTTGACCCTCTTCATGGCTTCGAAATAGAGCAAAGGCTTATCATCCATTGCCTTCAGGCGCTTCAGAAGAAGGACCTGCAGGCCATAGGCATACGCTACCCCCTGGCGGCTGAGCGTGAACCTGACACCCTCGCAATTGCCCTGACCACGTTGAACCTCCGTTGACGAGAATTTAGAAATCTCGTCGAACACCCTCACTTCGAAAGTTGGATTCAAACTGGCTTGCCCCCCGCCCTGCTTCTTGTTGCGAAGCGCGAGCACGGTGGGCATTGCCGCCAAGGACAATGGAAATGGGTCCGATCCCCACCAAGTGACCCGAGTGCCAGAAGAATGGGATGCCCCAAGGTCGAAGCAAACACTCTTCCCATAGAAAATAGACATGGGGGTGACCGGGCCATTGGCGGGGCAAAGAGCCTCCACGAATTCTAGAATATTCTTGGAAGCCGCCGACATGAGGACATGGGTCGTCATTCGCCACACCCCTCCGGGATTCCACTGAGGAAGGACGGGGGCCTGGATCAGGTAGGGGCCTACTCCACCCACTTGCCAGCCTTTATCGGCCAACCAAACATTGAAGATGGCTTTATTATACTTATTAAGGTCGGGGTTCGGACCATCAAAAGCTCTCTGATCCCGGATCTCCAGTTCTTTAAAAATATTATGAAGAATGGGCAGGTCAACACCAATGATACGGTTCAGGTAAGGAGCATGCCGAGTCGAGGTTGGGTACGAATACACGAATGGGGGATACTGGGGCAGGCTTTCTCCGGAAAATCCTTGGCGTACATCCATACTCCTTATTTCATGCACAATCTCTTTCGTAAGAGGATTAGAATCCGCCACGGTCTTACCGCGCTCCTGATTTCCTTCGATCTCTGCCGCATTTTGATACATTTATACTCCAGTTGATATTATTTATAGAATTAAGCTCCCCATTGGGGGAGCCTAATTCTTAAGAGTTAACCCCGGATGCCATTCCCAATTTGGCCCGATGGCTATGAAATCGATTCTTAACTTCAGGTTGGACGTTCAAATATCCACCATGACTCCAGCCTTGAAGTCAGGCTTCCTGAGCCATTCGGGTTCTCCATACCAGACAGAATTATCGACCGAATCACGCTCCAAGGCATCCAGTGCATCGTTAAAAGTCGGAAGGGCCATGTGGTAGGGTTCCTCGTCCAAATCCCCGCGGATGAGAATAAATTCATCCACGGTATCAACCACCTTGATGATCCGGTAAGAAAGACGTCCAAGCCGAACGTCAGGGCTGGCCAGCGCTTCCACAAGCGTTATTGTCACAATCTTAAGATTGACCATGGATTTCCTTTTAATCTTGTTACGCCTCATCCATGCCTCCATTGAAACGCAGTTATTGAAGTTATTTAAGGTGCATGAACATTACTGGCTGGTCTCATCTTTGAGGCCAGCCAGCAATGCCTGCACTAAGCCCAGGCGACCACTACTCAGTCTCGCCGCCAGTAGCGAGGCGCAGGAGCCAAGCATGCATCTCTTCGTTGGAAATGAGCGTCCTGCGTCCAACGCGGACTGCCTTCAGGCGCCCAATCTTGATTTCTTCGTAAACCCTGGTGCGCCCCAGGCTCGTGGCATCGCAAAATTCAGCGATGGAAAACACAGGTTTCAAAGCGTTCGTCCCCATCCGTCAATCTCCTTGGAAGCCCGTCTGGCTCCCAACAAGATTCCTATGAGTGGTCTGGCAATTCTATTGGAGCGGTTGGGTCAGAAAACAGCGGGAAGTTTCCTTTTGACAAACCCCTATCGGATGTGTTACGTCCAGGGGACGAAATCAACCAAGACTCACGGCCCCTCATCCGCTGGAGCTGATTGATCAAATGATTCATTTCAACTTCCTCGCGACCACCTATGCTTATCGCGTCAACTAGCGCAATGATGCATAATCTAGTTTCTTTAATTGAGGTCTTCCAATCAATAATTGAGCCAAAGTGATAACCTTGCCAATTAATAGCAGCTGTACCTTTAACTGCAAATTCTTTTAATATTTGGGCAAATTCCCAAATCATGCTATTTGGCGTTGTCGTCAATTGAATATTAAATAAATCCATTATTACATGCGCATTCCATGCAAGGATAAAATCAGGACTCCCGGCCGATTTCTGGAATAAAGGGCCATTCCCTGGATTCAAGGCAAGATTAAAATCTTCTCTAATGAAATCCATTAAATCAATTAAAGATGTCAAACTTTCTGGCCACCCATTCTTACCAGGATGACGATCATTAAATACCCTTGGTAGAGACTCTCCGTTTGCGTTGTTATAAATATTTTCATCAGCTCTCGACAATGAAGCGTCTTCATGAAATGCCATCTTTGTATAGTAATTTGATTCAAACATTGCTCTGTATAAATGTTCAGCATGAAATTTAATATTATCCAAATCATCATAAACATCAGATCTTTTAGGTGATTCTTTAATTTTTATTTCTGCCATATTATATATTTCACACGCGATAATTGATAATTTTAACAATACTTCTTTAGATATTGAAATTGATTCTTCATTTGGAATTAATTGAAATAACCCATTTGGGGGATTCATGTCTTCCACAATAAAATCATTTGAAATGTTATTAGATTTCATTACTTTATCAAAAAATGCCTCAATAACTCCAAGCCTTGTGTTCCCGATAGTTCCAGAGTCGCAACCAAATCGAAAGATCGGATCCCATAAATAGAGATTCGATCGTTTGGGAAATGCCTTCATCTTCTTTTTCATTCTTTACACTTATTCCCTTCGTCCGGCTAGAAACCAACACAAACGTAGAAGATTAATTCATTTAATTGAATACAACGAAACAACCCAGGCGATACGACCTCAATACTTAAATCATCAAACAAGTATCCTCAAGGCCTCAATAATCGGGCCTGGTACATGAATCCCGAGCATTGGGGCCAGCTTTTTGACAGCATCGGCTTTGGCAGTCTGACAGAGATGACCATAATGTTTTTCAACCATGCGGGTATCTCGGTGCCCAAGCTGCTGCGCCACGAAGACAAGGGGCACGCCACAGTTAACAAGTCCTGAAGCATAGGTGTGGCGAAGTTCGTGGAAAGTCAGTGCCTCAATGCCTGCAGCTTTACAGGCTTCCCGCATCATGCGGGAAAGCTCCGGTCGCGTCCAAATCCCGAGTTTGGTTTTGTCCTTCCGATCGTATGTCTCCCGTGGAAACAGGACGGCGCAAGGCTCCCGGCCACTGCAATGCTCGGCGAAGAAGGCCACCCCCTCGGCCGTCAGCGTGATGTGACGGCTGGGGCCGGACTTTGAAAATTCGATAAACATGGATCCCTGGGTTGCGTCGAAATCTCGTGTGGCCATCCTAGCGATCTCACCTTCCCGGGCCCCAGTGAAGAGGGCAGCCCGGATGAGAGCACGGAAATCTTCCGCCGGGCAAGCATTGACGAGGCGCACTTGGTCGGCCACAGACAGAAACCTGATTCTAGCCACCTGCGTTCCCCGAAAGGCCCTGACTCTGGCCCAAGGGTCATCCGGGAATCCCCTTTCCGCAGATGCATGATTCAGTGCAGCTCGAAGGAGCGTCCACACTCTGTTTGCCGTTGCCTTGCGGGATCGCTTCTCCGAATCGGTCGAAGGTGGCGCTCCGGCCTTCCCTCGCCGCCTGACTGCGGATTCGGCGACCGTCAGCATCCAGTCCTCGATTCTCCTCTTCGTCAACCTTTCGATGGCAATATCTCCCAAGGATGGAAGGACATGCGCGTTGAAGTCGTAGCGCATCCGGTCAGCGGTCTTGGCTCCCTGCCGCTTCCGATCCTTTAGATAGAGATCCACGGCATCGGCCACAGTGAACGCACCAGATTTAATCGTCTCGCCGGTAGCCTGCTGGTAAGCCACCTCGAACCATGCCCTTGCAGCAGCCTGGGCTTGGGCAAAAGAAAGGATCGTTGTGCCATCGGGATCGGAGTGATCGTCTGCAGACCCGAGGGGATGGTAAACCTTCGACGGTTTCAAAAGAGGGTCGTAATACCGCGCTGACCACTCCCCACCCTTCTTACCTTTCCGGTAACCGAGGGATCGACCCTTCTCTAGCACCTGCCAGTACGGCTCGTAACGCTGTTCCAGCTTCGCTCTCGCCGTCCTGTCTTTCAGCTGTGCGTCTTGCTTGATTCTCGCCATGACGCCCTCCCCTTGGATCCACGATACTTGAAAATTGTGGAATTTTTGTGGAAAGCGCGTGTGCGAACAGGAGCGAATTTTGGCGAATCCAGATGAAATCCGACAAATCGGAATGCTGTAAATTATTGAAAATACAGGGCTCGCGAACGTTCGCCAAAGACCTTTGGGTACAGTGAAACGCCCCGAGGCGGGGGCGTAATCCGATAATTATGTCTATTGTTTTAAATCTTTAGAATTCATATCCAACGATTTCCTCAAATTTTCCTCAAAATTCGCGCAGACATTTCAATAGATCCCCCTAGATGCCTACCGACCACCACCGACCATTCACTTGGACCACCAGGATACGACAGGCCGACTCTTCCCTGGGTAAGTTGCCTTCAAAGGGGCCCCCATGCTGGAACTTGTCCAAAAAAAGGCCACCGCAAAGGGTGGCCCATTTGGCGCCGGATCGTAAGGATGCTGCTCACACCGCGGGGTTCAAAAATTCCTCGATGGCCCGGATTGGAACGATGACTCGGCGGCCGATCCGTACAACGCGTAGCTTTTCCTCCGCAATCAGATCCAGGACCGTGCACCGACTCAACCTCAGAACTTCCCCCGCCTCTTCGATGGTGAGAGCCATGCACGGCAGTGGGGCGCATTCGATACCAAGCGTCTGCGGCAGAACCGACTGCAGCACGACCTTTTTCTTTGGCATCGCTCCTCCTGGAATCCCAGACCATCCCTGATCCAGGGGAAGAGTCGGCTCTGGGCTGCACGCGAGGGAGGCATTCTCCAGTTGGACGATTTCCCCTCATGACGGATTCCGCACCCTTCTCCAAGTGCCTGTGTGATTACAAGGCTTGCTCCGCGAGGTGCCGGCAAAGGCCTCCCTCTCCAACCCATAGATCAAGTTCCCGATTTGTGGGTCCTCGTCAAATCGCCCCAATGCCTCTAGGGCCTGGCGAATCATGGCGCCGAAGTCCTTGAGACCGTGTTTCGCGCCTCCAATGAAGGCACCTGGCCCCCCAGGCCGAACCATCATCAGCCCCCCGTTCGGATGCATTCCCCGCTGGAGTTCACAGGATTTTATTGTGTCCAGGTTTGAAAGCACCGTCCCACGAATCCGCCACAGGCAGTAGCCCCACCGGACTCCATCGGCATGATCGAACAGGTGCTTTTGAAGCCACCAGGCGCCCAAATCGACGGGGAAAATCCGCCCATGCTCAGCGCTTCCGCCAAAGTCCGCTGGCATTGGGCCTGAGGAACTCGTCTCTGTTTTCTGAGGAGCCATCTTTGCGAAATTATCGCAGGAACGCTTGGCGGCATGAAGCCAGAGCAGGAACTCCCGTCTACCCGGCAGTGGCGAAGGAAGCCACCGCTGATAATCTTCGACTTCGGGCCCGCGAAGCGCACGTTCCCCCTTGCGTGCCACACCCCACGTATCGGCCTCTCCTCCCTCGCCGACCTTGAGACGACGGTTCTTCACTGCTCGTGGGTTCATCGGTGCCAGGAAAATCGCAACCGCTGTCTCCACCTGTATCCAAGACAGACCGGGCAGGAGGCGACGAAGGTTGGCGGCCATCCAGCGTGGCTCCTCCCGGACCGCAAGGGCGATCGGCCCCCGTTCTCCGAAGCACAGGCCTTCATGCAAACGCGCGAGGTCTTCTGCGGTATTTGGGCCGTTCTTCAAGAAGGACCAAGTTAGCGCCGCTTGCAGAACGGCCGGAAGCCGTTGCCATGCCCCAGCGGAAACGCCTGGCTTCATGGCTTCATTCAGCCACTCCTCCTGATCCCATCCCCCGATCCGGCGATTCATACAATTGTCCTTAATGATATGCAATAAGGGTAAAGCTCGATTCCACCATATCGGAGGTGAGAAGCCAACGGCTCCGTCTCGTGCAGGCATGCATCGCCTTTGGTGGCCTTCATGCTGCAGCTCTGATCGAGCCATGTCAGGGCGCGACGCGCCCGATGGGGAAGTTCGCCCCGGTCTGGATCACTGGCGTCTGCTGGCGCCTGAAGACCTCCTCGGACAGACGCGTCACCTGCTCCTCCAGGTAGTCCGCTAGGCCCAGCACGGTAATGAAGCCGTCCTTCTTGAGGTCGGCCTTACCCTGTAGGCCCTCCAGGAGCACATGGGTGAACAGGCCGTGCCCGTGGTAGCCCTCCAGGGCCGCCTGGGAGTCCGAGGAGGCGGAGAACACA
>Ga0316220_1001592_pt1 | contig 24333 bp, 23 predicted proteins | sample TBH18005metaG_FD_203632 | JGI IMG/M metagenome (GOLD analysis project Ga0316220, IMG submission 203632) | Freshwater microbial communities from Trout Bog Lake, Wisconsin, USA - TBH18005 | ecosystem: Environmental > Aquatic > Freshwater > Lake > Hypolimnion/Profundal zone | place: USA: Wisconsin...
TTGACGCCAGACGTAGCCAGGCGCACTGCCAAAGCGGTAGAGGACTACCCGCACTCCAAGACGCTGACGCGACTGCCGAGCCCCTCCCGACTTTTCGCGCTTTGCCATCGTCTAGCGAGCCGAACTGGTCACTGTTACAGCCTACCAGGGCAATCAACAAGCTTCATTTTCATCCCGCGTGGCGCCTCGCTTGGCGAGGGACGGGTGTTCTCCCCGGAACGTTCGCAAGCGCGCTTCCTGCCCGACATCCGCTTCGCGCCGCTACTCCGCTCGATAACCGAACAGCCCCCGCTCCTTGATCATCCGCGCCACCGGTTCCGGAATGGCGTCTTCCCAGGAGTCGTCGTTGTTCCGAATCTTCCGCAGTTCGTCGCGGGAGAACATGTCTCCGATGGCCTCATTATTGCCAACAATGCATTCGACATAACGGTTCTCCAACAGATGGCGGTAGAGATTCTGCAACCGGGGCGCCACCTGAAGATTTTGTGCGGTGATCATGACATTCGACACAAACGGGTGTTGCGAGGGAGGCAGCGGGCAGGCGTCCAGATCCCCGGCGATGTAGCGCGAATACACGTCCTGGCGCATCGGGTAAACGTACAGCTTCACCGAATTCCGGAAGAGCCGCCCGAAGGATTCGAGAATGCCACCCTCCAGGTCTTCGTAGTATTTCTCCTCAAACAACCCCAGCATGTGGTTCACGCCCATGACCAGCCCGATCGGCTCCTTCGTGTATCGTCTGAAATACGACGCGAGCCGGTGATACTCGCTGTAATTGGAGATGAGCACGCTGTTCCCGATGGCGCACAGCGTATCCACGCGCGCCAAAAGATCCTCGTTGTCCAGCGCGCCACTCGCCAGCAGGTTCTTCATCGTAATCTCCATCAGCACCACGATCCCCTTTCCCTTCACGTTCTCCTCCTGCAGGAATTGCGCGCCGGCGCACTTGAGCATGTCCACGTTCACCTTGGTGACGGGACGAAACGAGCCGCGCTCCACCAGCAGCGCCTTTTTGTAGAGCACCTCGGAGGGTTGCAAGACCTCGCCGTCCGGCCCGAACATCACCGCGTTGGTGAGCCCGAGCTTCACGAGTTCCAGGCTCAGCAGGCGGTTGTCCGCGTCGAGGTAACCGGGGCCGCTGAAGCGCACCATGTCCACCTCGATCCGGTCGGTGCTCAGATTATCAAGCAGGCTTTCGATGAGTTTGCGCGGGGCGTCGCTGTAATAGAAGGCCCCGTAAACGAGGTTCACCCCGATGATCCCCAGCGCCTGTTGCTGGAGCAAATTCTCCTTGTCGAGCAGGCGCACGTGGATCCCGATCTCGTTCGGTTTCATGCCGGGCGCGTTTTGGAAACGAATTCCCATCCATCCGTGACACTCCGAACTGGTGCGATAGCCCTTGGCGGCCACCGTGTTGGCGTAGACGAAGAACGCCGTCGCAGCCCCGCGCGATTCGGCCAGCCGCACCTGAAGCAGTTCGTACTCGTGATCGAGCATCTTTTCCAGACGATCCCGCGAAACGTAGCGGACGGCTTTCCCGTAGATTTCGTCCGAGAACTTCATGTCGTAGGCGGAAATGCTCTTGGCGACCGTGCCCGCCGCCCCTCCCGCCTGGAAGAAATAGCGAACCACCTCCTGTCCCGCGCCGATTTCTGCGAAGCTGCCGTAACGCAGCGGGTCGAGGTTGACGGTGAGCGCCTTGCGGTTTGTCGTCAGCAACTCCGCCGCGCGGTCGGGATGGTCGGTGGTATCCGGCATAATCAGAAATTCGAGGCCTCGCTGGTTTTAGAGCGACCCCACGAATGCTTTACGTCGGAAACGACCGGTCCAGAAGGGATTTTTTCGCCCCACATTCCTGAAAGGCCCGCGTCATGAACACAACCGCGCCAACTCCGCAGAAGAAGAAGGTCCGCAGATTACGCAGATTCTCGCAGATTTCCTCAGTGTCGCAATCTGGCTTGTTCTTTTCGGCGCTGCCGGCGTTTTGTGTGGGGATGTCAACTTCGGGGGGGCAGTAATACGACGCTGACTGGCATTCTGTGAGATCCTTTGCAAGCTGCCAATGAACCTGCCGGAAAGACGGGGCGTTCGGGAGCGGGAATCTGCGAATATCCGCGTTATCTGCGGTTTAACTGCCGTTCTTCGGTTTCAATAAGCGCCTTTTCCCAACAGCACAGCCGGGACGGTTTGCAGCAGCAGTTTGAGATCGAGCCAGACGCTTTCGGAGCGAATATAGGCGAGGTCGAGGCGCACCTGGCCGGCGAAGTCGATGTCGCTGCGCCCGCCAACCTGCCAGAAACACGTTAGCCCCGGTTTGACGAGCAGCCGCTGCCGGTCTTCGACGCTGTATTCGGCGACCTCGCGCGGCACCGGCGGACGCGGCCCCACCAGCGACATCGTGCCTTCGAGCACATTGATAAGCTGCGGCAGTTCGTCCACGGAGAACTTGCGAATCCACTTTCCCACGCCGGTGATGCGCGGATCGTTCTTCATCTTGAAGGTCACCCCGGTCTTCATCTCGTTCTGGCCCAGCAGCTTGTCCTTGAGGGCGTCGGCGTTGACGACCATCGAGCGGAATTTCCACATGCCGAACGTCTTCCCGCGCAGGCCGATGCGGCTTTGCTTGAAGAAAAGCGGGCCGCGATCCTCCAGTTTAATGAGTAACATCGTTGCAATGAAGACGGGCGAAAGCGCAATCAACGCCATCAGGGCGACCGTGATGTCCAGCGCCCGCTTGAGCGCCAACGAACTGCCCACCACCACCCGCCAGAGTTGGCGCTTGATCCAGATGCGCGCCTTGATGCGCATGCGCCCGCGCGCGGTGGCTGCCTGCCGCCAGTATTCGGCGATCTCTTCGTCTTTCCAGTTCGGTTCGGTGTTCATTTCGGGAGAAGCTTCTGAATGTGGGCTTTGAGTCGGGAGGAAAACCGGCGGTCGGTCAGCTGATTCCAAACCAGCGTGGCATGCCGGGCGGACGGTTGCACGAACCGCTCGTGCATCGGGCGCGCAAAGGTTTCGTAGAGCCGCAGCGTTTCCTCCACCGAAATCCCGCGCCGGCTGCAATCCCGGCGAATCCTGCGCATGAGACGGACGTCGGGCGGGGCATCGATGAAAACGCTCAGGTCGAGCAATTCCCGCAGGCGTGCGTCGTGGAGGATGAGGATGCCCTCCAGCAGGATCACCGGCGCGGGCGCGACCGGCACGGCGAGGGGCAGCCTGCGGTGGGTGGCGTAGTCGTATCGCGGAGCCTCGACGGCCTCAAACGCCTTCAAAGTGAGCAGATGCCGCCGCAAGAGCGCGTTGTCGATGGCGCCGGGGCGATCGAAATTCAGATTGGCCTCTTCCGCTTTGGAGACGCCGGAGCGGTCCCGGTAATACCAGTCCTGCGAGATCAGCGTGGCGTGCGGGTGCAGCGCTTCGAGGAGCGACACGGCAAGTTCGCTCTTGCCGCAACCGGTGCCCCCGGCGATGCCGACTACCAGAGCCTGTTTGTGGCGGGAACGGCTCATTGCTTGCGATGCCGCGGCGTGCCGGCGACACGCGCAAACAGGTCTTCGAGCCGGTCGAGATATTCGTCAAAATCGTATTCGCGCGAGACGATTTCAAAGCCGCGTTCGCCCATCTGCCGGGCCTTGGTCTTGTCGCGCAGCAGCTCGTCGACGCGCGCGGCGTAGGCGTCGATGTCCATCCAGGGAACCAGATAGCCGTTGATGCCGTCGTGCAGCCAGTCGCGGATGCCGCCGGCATCGAAGGCGACCACCGGCAGGGCGTAGCGCATCACTTCCAGCCCGATGGTGGCGATCGGCTCGGGCCAGACCGACGAGAGCACCACCGCCGACGTGTCGCGGTAGTATCCCTTGAGTTCCTCCTGCGGAATGAAACCCTTGAACGTCACGCGGTCGCGCAGTCCGAGCGTGTCGCAGAGCTGCTCGCACGCCGCGCGGTGATTGCCATCCCCCAGGATGACCGCGTGAAACCGCGAGCGCACCCGGGCCAGCGCGCGCAAAAGCACATCGACGCCCTTGCCCCGGATGATCTGTCCCGCGTAGAGCAGCAGATTCTGGTCGGAGAACGCGCTACGCAATGAATCGCCGGGACGCGGCACAGGCGGGAAGATCTCGATTCGGTCGGGGTCGAATCCGTTGATGACCAACTCGTTCTTCATGAAATGGGTCACCACCAGATGGCGGTCGAACCGGCGGTTGAGGGCGATCTCCTCGCGCTTGTCGAAATAGCTCAACCACTTGAACGGCAAACCGCCCTCGCGGTTTCGCTTCAGCGGGGCGAGGCAGGGGAAAACGCAGTGCAGCCCTGCCGGACGGGTACAAATGCGGCGGGAAAACGGACTGTACTTGTAGCTGCGCAGGCAGTAGGTGTCGTGATCGTGGACCATACGGACGAGCGGTCGGTCGGAATCGACGAGGCGGCGCAGGGAGGGCAGATGCTCCCACTTGTGCATGTAAACGACATCGGGATGAAACGATTTCAGCGCCTGCGCCACGCAATCGAGCGGGAAGAACCCCTCATCGAACAACTCGCGCCACGCCGCTTCGTTCTTGCCAGTCCCACCCTGGGTAAGCAACCCAACCCGGTGCCCCCGTTGCTTCAGCTCGGTGGCAGTGATAAAGGCGTTGGCTTCGGCGCCGCCGAGGCTCCCGAAACACTGATGCACGAATAGCAATTTCATGGACAGAAAGTATTTATCCCTTTCCATGAACGTCTGCCACCTATATCTTTTACAGCAGTATGAAAATTCTCGAAGCCGCAGTCCATGGGAGCGAATTGTCCTTGCGCGTTCTGGTTCCCCGGCTCGACATCCTCACCGCATCCGGCTTCAAGAAGGAATGTGAGGAGATCTGGCGCCCGGAGATTGCCGTGGTCCGCGTGAACCTGATGGCCGTTCAGTTCATCGACAGCTCGGGCGTGGGCGCGTTGCTGAGCCTCTACAAGCGGCTTCCCGCCCCGAACCCGAGCGTGAAGCTCCTTTGCGTGCAGGCTTCCGTCCAGGCCGTCATCGAACTGCTGCGCCTGCACCGCATCTTCGAACTCGAAACGTAATCCCGGCGCAACTGCGTTCTCTCCCCCCCGTGGCCGACGAACCTTCATCGCAAGCTGCCTCGTATTTTCCGAATCCGATCCCGCGCCTGGTCGCGTTGTTGGACAATTACCTGGCCTCCCTCGCGGCGAGCCTTCGGCGGGCGGCATTTTGCCCCGATGTCTGCGTGTTGCTTCTGGGCGGCGGCTACGGTCGCGGCGAAGGCGGCGTTTTTCTCGCGTTCGCCGATGCGGAACCGCAGCTCTATAACGACCTTGAGTTCTACCTGATTCTCCACGACGACGCGAAGACAGGCTGCATCGAACGCTGGTGCGTGGAGCAGGCTCATCGGGGCGAAGAGCTGCTGGGAATCGAGGTGGAGTTCAAGATCTTGCGCGAGGGCCCCTTCCGGGCCGGGCAACCCTCCATGTTTTATTACGACCTGCTGGCGGCCCACCGCGTCGTCTGGGGCCCGCCCGATTTCGCCAGGTCCGTGCCGGAGCAGTTGCGCGACCCCGCGCTCATTCCGCTGCACGAAGCCACGCGCCTGCTCTTCAACCGCGGTTCGGGCCTGTTCTTTTCGTATGCCGGACTGCACCTCAGGGACGGTCGCGTGGCCGACGGATTCATCGAGCGCAACCACGCCAAGGTCCGGCTTGCGCTCGCCGATGCCGTGCTCGCGGCCCATGGCAGGTATCACTTTTCCTGCCGCGAACGGCGCCGGCGCGTCTTGGAGTACGGAATGCAAGGCGCGGAAAGCGACGCAACGAATCCGCACAGCGCGGCCCCAAGCATTCCACGGGCAACCGACGCGCGCTGGGATGTGCCGCCGGACTGGAACGTGCTAATGCACTGGCACGCGCAAGGCGTGGAGTTCAAGTTGAATCCGCGGCACAGGCATCCCTCGGTGCTGGAATTGGAACGCGACCAGGAACTGCTCTGCCAGGTTTGGATGCGGACCTTTCTCTGGCTGGAGTCGCGCCGGCTCAATGCGCGCTTTGCTTGCGCGCCGGACTACGCGCGTTTCCGCGGACGGCTCTTTCCGCACACCAGCCCGCTGATCAACTTCATGCTGCACTGGAGGGACCGGCTCCGGCGCGGCGGCGCGTTGCCCTGCGTGCTCGACTACCCGCGCGGCGTGTTGCAGCGCGCGCTCGTTCTACTGTTGCAACCCGAGGCGGACACCACCGGCGCCGCTCGCTTTTTGAACCTCAAAACGCCGTTTTCCTTTGAAGATCTGGAAGCCGAATACATGCTCTGGTGGCGGTTCTATAATTGACGGGTTGTCTTCGATTCGGCAGTCGCAAGCGCAGTCTCAGACATCCTGACCTGTTCTGGAAAGAACGACCGAATTGAAGAATGAAATGTGCCCAACGCCGGCGCGGTCCGAAATGGATGACCCCAAAACGGCAGAGGAGGCTCGTGGACTGCGGTGAAGTGCCCTTTCCATTGCCCACAAATCGGAAGCCGAGCACGGAAACCGAGCACGGAAACCGAGCACGGAAACCGAGCACGGATACCGGAGCGGCCCATATTATTTGTCATCCTGAGCTTGCGAAGGATCTCACGGCAGGCCAGCCGGCGCTATCTCACCATTCACCGTTCTCGAAGCTGACAGCGCCGCCCGGCGAGCCGTCAGTTCCGATTACGTGCCGACTGAAACGGATGTCGGAATCGCCTCGTGAGATCCTTCGCAAGCTCAGGATGACAGCGTTTCGGGGGCTCCGTTCTCACTCCTGCGCCCGATTTGCAAACTTGTGGGTAATGGAAAGGAATCTCCACCGCTTTCGAAGCGATTGGTCTCAGGAATTGCCCAAAACGTCTCCTGCGCCCCATCGGCTCGTCGCTGTGGAGGCAAACAGGCCTCGCTGCAGTCCTATAAGACGCTGGCGCGACCACAACGCGCCACGGCTTCGCCGCTCCGAATGGTCTCACGTCCATTCCAGGTAGAGGTCAGGAGGTCTGAGATTACGCAGATTTTCGCAGATTCTTTTGTTGAGGCCGGAAAGCACGGAATGCCATCCCTGCCGTTTTTGGGTTGATTATAGGGCCGTGCCGATGCTCTATTCCGCGGCAATGAACCGACTGCAAGCCATCCTCGATCACAAGCGGGGTGAAATCGAACGCATCCTGCCGCGCATGGAACACCTGCGCGCCGCCGCGCTCTTGCGCGACGATTTTCGCGGGTTTGCGGCGGCCATTGACTGCGGTCCCGACGCGCTGGGCCTGATCGCCGAAGTGAAGAAAGCTTCGCCGTCAGCGGGCGCCATCGTTGAGCAGTTCGACCCGGTGGCAATCGCGCAAGCTTACGAAGCGGCGGGTGCGCATGCTGTCTCCGTGCTCACCGACGAACGGTTTTTTCAGGGCAGCCTCGCCTATTTGGCCGCCATCCGGAAGGCTGTCGGATTGCCGGTGTTGCGCAAGGACTTCATTCTGCACGAGGTCCAGATCTATGAAGCGGTGGTGGCCGGGGCCGACGCCATTCTGCTGATCGTCGCGGCGTTGGAACAGTCCGAGCTTGCCCGCCTTTACGACACGGCCGGAATGCTTGGGCTGGATGTGCTGGTGGAGGTCCACACGCTGGAGGAACTGGACCGTGCCCTGGACATTGGCGCCCGGGTGATCGGCGTCAACAACCGGAATCTGGGCACGTTCGAGGTCGATCTCCGGGCTACCGAGGAGATCGGCGAAGAGGTTCCGGAGGAGATTGTGCTGGTAAGCGAGAGCGGCATCAAGACCAACGCTGATGCCCGGCGCGTGTTTGCGTGCGGAGTCAACGCGCTGCTAGTCGGCGAAGCACTGATGCGATCCGGCGACGTGGCCGGTCACGTGGCTGCGTTGCTGGACGTAAGCTGAAAGCCCGACTCCGTTCGGATGGCGATGAGGCGACAAGCCGGCTCGGGCGTCCCGCCCAAGGTTTCCAGCACATTGGAATCAGCCCCTTCCGCCTACCGCCTTCTGGCGCTCTGCAGGCGGGCGCTGGGGGCGTTGACTCCGGCGTTGAAGATGATCGCTCCCTTGATGGCGTCGGCGGCCCGTTCCAACTGCGAATCCCGAAAATTCGCGAGAACTTTGCGGTCCTCATCCGGAACAACCTCGTCCCGGCGTTGGGCCAGAAGCATTTGTTCCTGCTCCGGAGTCATGGAGGCGTGGATGTTGGGAGCGACGCCCTTTTCGTGGATCACCTGCTTGCTCGGCGTGTAATATTTGGCCGTGGTCAGGCGCACCCCTGAGCCGTCGGGCAACTGCACGACGCTCTGCACGCTTCCTTTCCCGAAACTGGTCTCGCCCACGAGGATGGCGCGATGCAAATCCTTCAACGCCCCCGCGACGATCTCCGAAGCGCTGGCGCTGCCGCCGTTGATCAGCAGCGCCAGCGGGTAGCGCGAACGCTGTTTGGAGTCCTGCGCCGTCCGGTATTCGCGGCACTGGGACGAAACCCGTCCCTCGGTGGACACCACCATCGTGCCCGGCGGCACAAACTGGCCGCACACATCGACCGCACTGTTCAAGAGTCCGCCGGGATTATTCCGCAGATCTACGATCAGCGCCTGCATCCCCTGCTTTTCCAGGGAGTCCAGCTTCGCGCTCAGTTCAGAGGCAGTCGGTTCGTTAAATTGGGTAATCCGCACGTAGCCGATCTTGATGCCGCCAGTCATTGCGGAATCGAGCAACCGGGCATCCTTCACGCTGGCGACCTTGATGACGGCGCGCTCCATCGAGTAATCCTTGATTTCCTTGGTTGAGGGCCGGTACACCGTCAGCGTCACCTTTTCGCCGGACGCCCCGCGCAACTTGTCGATGGCCCCGTTGAGCTCCATTTTTTCGGTGGAAACGCCGTCGATTTTCAAAATCCGGTCGCCCGGCAGCAATCCGGCGCGAAAACCGGGAGTGTCCTCCATGGGAGCGACGATGGTCAGTGCGCCGTCGCGCTGGCTGACGATGATGCCCAGCCCGCCAAACTCGCTCTTGGTGTCGTCCTCCATTCCTTTGAGCTCCCGCGGTTCCATGAACTGGCTGTGCGGGTCGAGGGAGTTGAGCATCCCCTTCAAGGCGGCGTAGGTGAGAGCGCGGTAATCGACTTTCTTCTCGTCAACGTAATCCTGCCGGATCAACTGCATCGCGCGCGTCAGCACGCCGATGTTCGAGTAGCCGTTGTCCTCTCCCGAGATCGCGCCGGCAGCCCCAAGCACGCGCCAGCCGACCAGAACGGAAAAAACCGCCAGCAGCACTGCCGTCGTCAGCAAAAGTCGCTTTTTCATTCTCAAGAGTTACGGCTCCGGCCAACCGACCGGACGCGGCAGGAAACCTCTCTTGCGCCGTTTCTTTCACCCCATGAGGACTTGCGCGGCGTCTTCACTTCTTGATCTCGGCTGCGAACTACGCCGCGTCCTTGTCCTGCTTTTTTCGAATGAGCGGGGACTTTTTACCTTCGACCACAGCGCGGTTGATGGTCACGTCGGCGATGTCTTCGCGGCTGGGCACGTCGTACATCACGTCGAGCATGATGCGCTCGAGCATCGAACGCAGTGCACGGGCGCCGGTGCCTTTGGTGACGGCCTGACCGGCGAGCGCACGCAAGGCATCCTTGGTGAAGGTCAGGTTGACCTCCTCCATCGCCAGCAGCTTCACGTACTGCTTGACCATCGCGTTCTTCGTGTCGGTCAAAATGCACACCAGTTCGTCCTCGGTAAGCGCGTCCAGAACTGAAACCACCGGCAATCGCCCGATAAATTCGGGAATCATGCCGAAAGAGAGCAGGTCTTCCGGTTCGGTCAGGACGATCGCTTCCTTGTTGAGCAAATTCTCCTCCTCGATGCTCACCGGCGCGCCAAAGCCGAGCACGCGCTTGCTCAAGCGGCGCTGGACGATCTTGTCCAGGCCGACAAAGGCTCCGCCGCAGATGAACAGGATCTTTTCGGTGTTAATCTGGATGTACTCCTGGTGCGGGTGCTTGCGGCCGCCCTGCGGCGGCACGTTGCAGGTGGTGCCTTCCAAAATTTTCAGCAACGCCTGCTGCACGCCTTCGCCGGAAACGTCGCGGGTGATGGAGACGTTGTCGGTCTTGCGCCCGATCTTGTCGATTTCGTCGATGTAAACGATCCCGATTTCAGCCCGCTTGACGTCGTAATCGGCGTTTTGCAGCAGGCGCAGGATGATGTTCTCGACGTCCTCGCCGACGTAGCCGGCTTCGGTGAGGGTCGTGGCGTCGGCGATGCAGAACGGGACATCCAGGACGCGCGCCAGCGTCTTGGCCAGCAGCGTCTTGCCGGAGCCGGTCGGACCGATCAGCAGGATGTTGCTCTTCTCGATCTCGACATCCGCATGGGGATCGACCTCCAGCGCACCCCGGCTTTCCGTGGCTGTGTTTTGCAGGATGCGCTTGTAGTGGTTATGAACGGCGACCGAAAGCACCTTCTTGGCGCGTTCCTGCCCAATGACATATTGGTCGAGCGACCGCCGGATTTCGACAGGCTTGGGAACACGCAACGAGGGCGTCTGCCGCCGGGCGTCTTCGCTGAGTTCCTTGTCGAGAATCCCCTTGCACACGTTGATGCACGAGTCGCAAATGTAAACGCCGGGACCGGCGATCAGTTTTCTCACTTCCGCGTGGCTTTTGCCGCAGAAGGAGCACATGGTGAGATTGGATGCGCGCGCCATTAGGGAATAAACTGGGAATAAACTTAACCTTCTAGATCAATTCTCCGACTTTGCGTCGGAAGGGAGGTTCTCCGGTTTGACCTCCTTGCGGGATTGCACGACGTGGTCGACCAAGCCGTATTCGGCGGCCTCGCTGGCGGTCATGTAGTAATCGCGGTCGGAGTCGTTCTTCACCTGATCTTCATTCTTGCCGGTGTGAGAGGCCAGGATGCGGGTGAGCCGCTTCTTGAGCTTGAACATGAACTCCACCTGACGTTCGACGTCGCTGGCCTGTCCCTGCGCTCCGCCGGAGACCTGGTGGATCATGATGTCCGAGTTCGGAAGCGCGTAGCGCTTGCCCTTGGTGCCCGCCGCCAGCAGCACGGCGCCCATGCTGGCCGCCATCCCCAGGCAGTAGGTGTTCACGTCGCAGGTGACAAACTGCATCGTGTCGTAAATGGCCAGGCCCGCGGTAACCGAGCCGCCGGGCGAATTGATGTAAATGTGAATGTCCTTCTTCGCATCGTCCATTTGCAGGAAGAGCAACTGGGCGATGACGGCATTGGCGACGAAATCGTCGATCGGCGTGCCGATAAAAATGATCCGGTCTCTTAGCAGGCGCGAATAAATATCATAGGCGCGCTCCTCCCCGCGGCTGGACCGTTCAATCACGTACGGGATATTGTTCCGGAAGGAACTGCGGGCTTCCAGCAAAGCCGACCGCTGGTCAAAAGCGTCTCTCAAGATTGGTGGCATCATAAATTTGCGCCCAACTATTCGTCCGCTTGCACGGGCTCGGGCTCGCTATAGGTCACCGTAGCAGCCGAGCTCAGGAAATCAAGAACCTTGCCCGTGAGGATGTCCTCGTGAAGGCGGTCCAGCGTGCCTGCTTCATCCATCTGCTGGCGCAGCTTCTCGGAGGTTATCTGGTAGCGCGCGGCCAACGCCCCAATGCGCTGGTCAAGCTCCTGCTTGGATACGGTGATTTTTTCCGCTTCGGCGATTCGCTGTGCGATAAACGTCCCCTTCAAGCGCTGGCGGGCGCTTTCGCCGGCCGATGCCAACAATTCGTTGACGTTTTCCTTGATCATCTCGTCGGGCACGCCGCGGCTCTGATTTTCGCGAATAATCTCCTCCAGGATGCGGCGCGTTTCCGTGGCGAGCATTCCCTCCGGCAGTTCGCATTCAACCTTGGCGACCAAGCCCAGCATGATCTGGTTCCGCTTGGAGCCTTCCGTCTCCTGTGTCTTGTGGCGGGTCAGCTCGGTGCGGGCGATCTCCCGCATTTCGGCCAGCGTTTTGCCCGGCACGGTCTTGTCTGCCCATTCGTCGTCGAGAGCCGGCAGCACCTTCTCCTTGAGCGCCTTGACGGTGACGTTGTAATGCAGCTTCTTGCCTTGGAGATCGGGAACCGGAAAATCCGCCGGAACGTCCACGTCAAACTCGCGGTTATCCCCCGGTTGCGCGCCGAGCAGCGCTTCGCAGAATCCCGGCAGGAACGATTCAGGGGTCATCTTCACCCAGAAATCGGTGTTCTCGGAGAGCGGCTTGCCCGCAGCCGGAAGCGCCTCATGCACCGGCACTCCGTCGAGGGTTCCGGTGTAATCGATCACCACAAAATCTTCCATCTGCGCCGGACGCCCGGTGACCTCCGGGAAATCGGCCGCTTGATCGCGCAGCCGTTCGATGGCCTCGTCGATGTCTTGCTCGGTCACTTCGAGCGACGGCACCGTCACGCTCAGGCTCTGGTAGTCGGGCAGCTCAAAGGCGGGCGCCGTCACGAGCGTGGCGGTGTAGCGCAGCGTCTTGTCCTGTCCGAGTTCGACGCCCTGGATGTCCGCCAGCGACAGCACTTTGAGCTTCTGCTCCACGATCGCTTCCCGGCACGAGTCCGTAATCAGCTTCTTTTCGACCTGTTCGCGGATTTCCTTTTTGAACTTGCCTTCGACCACCGCGCGCGGCGCCTTGCCGGGGCGGTACCCGGGGATCCGGGCAAATTGCAGGTAGTCTTTGGCGACTGCGTCCCAGGCTTCGGTGACCTTTTCGGCAGGCAGTTCGACGCGCATCGTCGTAATACAGTTAGGCAGATTTTCGAGTTGGACGTTCATAAAGCGGACCGGGGATTAGAAAGTCTCGATGCGTTTTCTGCAACCCGCAATTTGAAAGAAGACGAAAAATAATGAGGGCGGGCGGCGGCGCCGCTCGAAAATTCAAATCCCGAGGACCTTGATAAACAGAGCGTCCACCACTCCCAAGCGCGGTCCACATTTTCGGCGGTATGGAACGCGCTTTCAGCGCTAACGGCCTGTCGCCCAAAGACCTAGGGCGTTGCCCCACTGCCATTAAGTTAAGGAATTCGCGGTCTCGTTCCCAGGCTCCAGCCTGGGAACGCCCCTGTCTTGGAGGCTCCAGCCTCCCGTTCCTCTCCGGTGCGCAGTGCTTTTGGAGGCCCGGCAGGAGGCTGGAGCCTCCGGGAATACTGCATTCCCAGGCAGGAGCCTGGGAACGAGCGCGCGTTACGAGAGCCTCCAAGCTTAACTTAATGGCAGTGGGGCGTTGCCCTAGGTATGTGGTCGCGCCGTTGGCGCTGATCGCCTGTCCCCAACCGGCAGGTTCATTGGCAGCTTGCGAAGGATCTCACAGCAGGCCAGCCGGCGTTATGTCACCATTCACCGTTCTCGAAGCTGACGGCACCGCCCGATGAGCCATCAGTTCCGAGTACGTGCCGACTGAAACGAACGTCGCGATCGCCTCGTGAGATTCCTTCGACAGACTCAGGACAGGCTCTTCGCAGGGTGCCAATGAACCTGCCGGAAAGACGGGTCGTTCAGGAGCGGGAATCCGGGGAGCACACGCGTCTCGCGTGTTGGCGTCGGCGTCCCGCCGACGCGGACTTCCAGTCTCCCCAGTGCATTGCGGCGACTCCACGCGCAAAGTTCGCCGAGGCGGGACGCCTCGGCCAGCACCCGGGACGCGTGCGCTCCCCGGAACTCGCATTCCGACGCGATCAGCCGCGAAGATGCCTTTGGCGAGGGCGCCAAAGGCCGCACGCGAGGGCGCGTGCGCTCCCCGGAACTCGCCTCCGGCGCTCCTGGGTGGCCCGCCTTACCGTGCCCCCGCCGGTGTCGCCCAGGGCGGCAACGCGGTGGGCGTGGGGCGGGCGTTCCCGACGTACTGCCGCAAGGCGCGAACCCTGCTGATTACATCGGTGGCATCCGCGGGAATCAATTGCGTCCCCTCACCGACCCGTACTTCCACGCGGTCTCCCTGGACTCCAACGAGGCGAAACATCATTCCAGCCGGGGACGTGGTCGAGCCGACCCGTTGTCCATTCACCATGATCGGAAAAGCCGTCGGGCGGCAGAGTTTCACCTGCAAAGGCAAGTTGTGCGGATCGATCGTCGCGAGGTCGATCGGCGCTTCCGGCGTCGGAGTCGCCTCCGGCGTGGCGGTGGGCGCGGCTTCCGGCGAAACCGGCTGTGCGGAAACCGAACCGGCTCGCGAAGCGTCGGATTTCACCGTGGGCGCCGACGGCGCGGCTAAAACGATGGGTTCCGGGCGCCGGGAAAGATACCGGTCAAAATACCCCCGCATGTAACAGAGATAGCAGGCCACGACCGTCAGCGCCACAATCACTAGGTTCCAAAACAGATCGATCAAGTGTCTCATAAAAATTCAGATGGGGAGAACGCCTCGGACGCCCGAGACCTATAGCCGCCTGAGACCTCCCGTTGCAAGCAAGAAAAAAAAAGGCGATGCCCGGGGGCATCGCCTTTTTCAACCTGATTCAAACCAAGAATTAGCGTTTTGAGAACTGGAACCGCTTGCGCGCCCCAGGCTGGCCGGACTTTTTGCGCTCCTTCATCCGCGGATCGCGGGTGAGAAGGCCTTCCACCTTAAGGGTGGGGCGGTGATTGGCGTCCACCAGCAACAGGGCTCGCGCGATGCCGAGGCGAACAGCGCCGGCCTGGCCGGTGGCTCCGCCGCCGGTGGCGTTGACCGTGATGTCGTAGCTGCTGTTGGTTTTGGTGAGCGTCAGCGGCGTGACAATCGAATTCTGGAGCGCTGTCGTCGGAAAATATTCCTCAAACGACTTGCCGTTGACTTCAATTTTGCCGGTGCCGGCGACAAGCCGGACACGGGCGACTGAACACTTGCGGCGTCCGGTGGCGGTAAATGCAGGAACGGTGACCATAACGAAGACTAGGAAATTGCGATTTGAGTCGGGTTTTGCGAGATGTGCGGATGAGTTCCGCCCTTGTATACTTTGAGCTTGGTAAAGACGTGGCGCCCGAGCCGGTTGTGCGGGATCATCCCCCTGACGGCGTGTTCGACCAGCATTTCCGGCCGGCGCGCGCGACGGTGCTTGGCGCTTTCGATGTGGTGGCCACCGACGAACCCGGAGAAGCTCATGTAGGTCTTGGCTTCTTCTTTCTTGCCCGTCAAACGCACCTTCTCGGCGTTGATGACGATGACGAAATCGCCGGTATCGGCGTGCGGGGTGAAGATGGCTTTTTCTTTGCCGCGCATCAGGTTAGCGGCTTTGACGGCGATGCGCCCGAGGACTTGGTCCTTGGCGTCAATTAGCCACCATCTACGCTGAACCTCGCTGGCTTTTGCTGAAAGTGTTTTCATATGCGACTTGAGAAAGGGCGGACACCCTAGGAGTCAATCACACCCATGTCAAAGGGTTTCTTTGGGTTTTGTGAAAAAATTCGTCTTCGACATTCCGGCCTGTTTCCGCGATCTATTGCGTACCGCATCCTCGAATAGACTGCATGGCCGACAAATACTCCGCTCCCTCCCTCTATCAGCAGCTTGGCAAACGCCGTTTTCACGTGATGGCCAAGCCCGCCGGCGCCGCGTGCAACCTCGACTGCGCCTACTGTTTCTACCTCAGCAAGGCGGAACTTTCCGGCGGTATCGGAGCCGGACGGATGTCCGACGAAGTCCTGGAGCTTTTCATCCGCCGTTATATCGAGGGCGTCACGGGCGAGGAAGTGGTGTTTTCCTGGCAGGGCGGCGAACCGACGCTGCGCGGCCTCGACTTTTTCCGAAAGGTCGTCGCGTTGCAAAAGCAATATGCCAAACCCGGCCAGCGGATTGAAAACGACCTTCAGACCAACGGCGTCCTGATCGACGAACAGTGGTGCGCATTCCTGAAGGAGCACCGCTTCCTGGTGGGACTGAGCATCGACGGTCCGAGGGAACTGCACGACCGCTACCGGGTCGCAAAGAACGGCCAGCCGACCTTCGACGCGGTCTTCCGTGCCGCAATGCTGCTCAAGCGCCACGGCATTCCGTTCAATACGCTGACCTGCGTGAACCGGGTCAACGCGCGCCGTCCGGTCGATGTTTACCGCTTTCTGCGCCGCGAACTCGGTTCGACCTACCTGCAGTTCATTCCGATCGTCGAATACAAGGGTTTCGAGCGGACAGCCCCGCAACACTGGCAAACCGCTTCGCTGCCGATGGTCGGCGAACCGGGAGCCCGCCCGGGGAATCCCGAATCGATCGTGACCGACTGGTCGGTCGATCCCGACGACTGGGGCTATTTCTTGTGCCGGACGTTCGACGAGTGGCTCAAGAAGGATCTGGGCACGGTCATGGTCAATCATTTCGAGACGCTGGTGGCGCAGCATCTGGGGATGCCCTCCCAAGTCTGCGTCTACAGCGAGTTTTGCGGCAAGGGAGTGGCCATCGAGCACGACGGCGCCGTTTATTCATGCGATCACTACGTCTATCCGGAATTCCGCCTTGGCAATATCCGGGAAGCTGCCCTCCACGACATGGTTCTCTCCCCGACGCAGGTGCGTTTTGGATACGCCAAGAACGAAACGCTGCCGGGCGCCTGCCGGAAATGCTCCTTTCTGACCGACTGCTGGGGTGAGTGCCCCAAGAACCGGATTGTCCGAACGGCCGACGGCGAGCCGGGTTTGAATTACCTGTGCCCAGGCTTCAAACGCTTTTTCGAGCATGCGCTCCCCGAGGTGGACCGGATCGTCGCCGGCCTGCGTAGTACGGGGCCGGTCCTGCCGCGCCAACGAATGTGAGAGAGCCGACTTTCCAGTGAATACCGGCGAACAGGCGACTCCCCGCAACTGGCATATCAGGCTGCTCAAAGTCTGGGTCTGGCTCGCGGCTCTCATCCACCCCAGCGAACTTCAGATTACCCTGATTTGGGCCGGCGTCATCGGGTTCGCCGGGGCGCTGTCGTCGATCGGCTTTCGGAAACTCGCCCAGGGCGCTCATTGGATGCTGACCGATCACACGGGGGGATACGTCGAGAGCTTTGCCCATCTGGTCTGGTGGCAACGCCTGCTGATCCCGGCGCTCGGCGGGATGCTCGCGGGCCTCACCATCCGTCTCGGCGCGCGGTTGCACCCCAAAAGCAGCAGCACGGACTATATGGAAGCCATCGTGCTGGGCGACGGCGTGGTCTCGTCTCGCCTGACGCTGGTCAAGTGCCTTTCCGCCATGTGGTCGATCGCCTCGGGAGCGTCCATCGGACGCGAAGGTCCCATCGTCCAGCTTTCCTCGATGCTCGCCTCGCTTCTGGGGCGGTTGCTCAAGATGCCGACGCTGCGCCTGCGCTTGCTCGTCGCGTGCGGGGCTGCTTCCGGCATTGCCTCCGCTTACAACGCCCCGATCGCCGGCGCGCTTTTCGTTTCGGAGATTGTCCTGCGTTCCGTCGCCATGGAGAGCTTCGGGCCGCTGGTGTTTTCCTCGGTTATCGCCACGCTGACGATCCGGCAGGTGCTCGGCGGGGATCCCCTATACGTGATCGCCGCGCCCGCCGTCCGCTTAAACTCGACCTGGGAGATTGTCCTTTGCCTGGTTCTGGGCGTTTTAGCCGGCGTTGTCGCTCCGTTCTTCCTGTGGACGCTGCGAATGAGCGAACGGCTCTTTACCCGGATTCCCGGCCCGGGGTACCTGCATCTGGCGCTCGGCGGGCTAATCGTCGGAGCGCTGGCGATCGTCTACCCGGAGGTCTGCGGCAACGGTTACAGTGTGGTGAACTCGATTTTACGCGGCAACTTCCTTTGGCAAACGCTGCTGCTCATGCTCGCGTTCAAGATCGTGGCAACGGCGGCGACGTTTGGCTCGGGAGCAGTCGGCGGCGTGTTTACCCCGACGCTCTTCGTCGGCGCGGGCCTCGGCTACCTCTTTGCCTGCGCCGTGCAGGCCGTTCCGCATGGACCGGCGGTGACGGCCACCGCGTTTACCCTGGTGGGAATGGGCGCGCTCCTGGCGGCGACCACTCACGCGCCGATCATGGCGATCATCATGATCTTCGAATTGACGCTGGACTACCAGGTCATGCTTCCGCTGATGCTCGCCTGCGTGGTGGCGCATTACGTCAGCCGCGCGTTCAACCCGAAGTCGATCTACGCGGAATCGCTCAAGCGCAAAGGAGCCGGCGAGTTCCAGCAACGCTTCGCTTCCCTGCGGGTGTCCGAGCTGATGAAGAGAGACCTGGTAAGCGTGCGGGAGTCGGCGTCATTTGCCGAAATCGCGGATTGCTTCATCCACAACCGGTTCAGCTACCTGTATGTGGTCGATGATCACGGTGCCTTTATGGGCGCCATCTGCCTGCACGATATCAAGAGCTACCTGCGCAACCGGGACTTGGCCAAGCTCGTCATCGCCAGCGACCTGCTGCTGGAGCGGGTCCCGACGATTACGCCTGACGCCCCGCTGGCCGCGGCCCTCGGCAAGTTTTCCCACCACGACGGCGACCGGCTTCCGGTGATTGCAGGCGACGACGACCACCGGCTCATCGGCAGCATTTCGAAGACGGACCTCATCCTCGCGCTGGCTGAGCAAACCAAGCAAGAGGGGGAACCGCATACATGAGCAATGGCGGCGAGCCGACAAAACTTGCTCGGGCGGGACGCCCAATTCCGTTCGTTTAAGCAGCGGTTTCGAAGGCGAATGGGGTTTCGGCGGTCGCGCCAGCGTCCTGGAGCAAGCGGCAGTCCTGTCTTTCCATTACCCACAAATCGAAAACCGAGCGTGGAAGCCGGAGCGGCCCTTATTATCTGTCATCCTGAGCTTGCGAAGGATCTCACGCCATGCCAACCAGCGTTAAGCAACCCTTCACCGTTCTCGAAGCTGACGGCGTCAACCGCATGGGCCGTCAGCTCCGATTACGCGCCGACTGAAACAAACGTTCGGACTGCTTCGTGAGATTCCTTCGACAGACTCAGGACAGGCTCTTCGCAGGCTCAGGATGACAGCATTCGGGGCTCCGTCCTCGCTCGTGCGCCCGGTTTGCAAACTTGTGGGTAATGCTCAGAGTCCTGTGCCGCCTTCGGATGCCGGACCAACCCTTGTACACCGCAAAACTTGGTTCCCACGACCAGCCATGTCTTTCTTCTTTTTCTCAGGGCAAACACGGGAGCCCCATTGCCGCATGTCTGCGAAACATGAATAACAAAGGAACGGCGAGCCCCTGCCTGGGACTTGGCAGCGCATTCGGCGACTCCACGCACAAAGTTCGTCGAGGTGGGCCGCCTCAACCAACATCCGGAACGGGTGTTCTCCCCGAAAACTGGCGCGACGCAGGTTCCCGCCCAACAATCAATGCCGCGCTTTGGCCGCCTGCTAGTCTCAGGATGACAGCTTTCGGGGCGGGTTCCGCAATCCACCGTTCGCCCGCCAAATCTCCGTCGCTTCGTCATAGCAAGCTTCCAGGTTTTCGATGGCTTTGCCCTGTTCGAAGTTCACATGGATGCTCTCGGAGGCGCATCGGCCAACGGCTTGCAGGTACTCGAAAGAATCCGTGATCCTCGACAAGGCCGCCGCGAGGGCGTCCGCGTCGCGCTCGGGAACCAGCAGGCCGGTGCGCTCGTGCTCGACGGCTTCCGGGATTCCGCCGTGCAGCGTGGCGACGACTGGCAACCCGGAGGACATCGCTTCCAGCATGGAATTGGGAATGCCTTCCTGGTTCTGGTCCTCGGTCAGTTCGCTGGGGTGCAGAAAGACGTGGGATTCTCCGTAGAGGGCATTGAGCGCCTCCTGATCCAGAAAACCGGGGAAGAAAACGGCATCGCGCAGCCCGAGTTGCGCGACGAGCTTTTCCAGGTCGCCACGCATCGGCCCCTCGCCGGCGATGGAAAAGGTGGCTCGGGGATGCTTGCGCCGGAACTGGGCAAACGCCTGAAGCGCGGTTCGCAGTCCCTTCTTGGGAATCAGACGGCAGGCTTGAACAAACCGCCATTCGCCATCGCAGGGACACCTGCGGGGGGCAAACGGATACCGTTCCAGCGGGATGCCCGTGCGGTTGAGGCGAATCTTTTCCGGGGGACATCCGATTGCTTGCAGCCGTTCGGAGAGCGAGAGCGAGCGGGCGAGCACCAACGGCATTGTTTTCAAGAGTTGCCGCAACTGTTCATCGTACCCTGGCTTATGCTCGCGCAGCATGACGTCGGCGCCATGAAACGAAACGATGCACGGTCTGTCCCAACGCTCGATGAACGGAAGCAAATGCACGCCCGTATGGCCGAAATAGATGTGCATCAGGTTGGTGGGACGATGCTGGAAGATTTTGGCCAGGCCTTGCAACTCGCCCCGATAGTAAATCGGCGGCAGCTTGCGGATGTGCTTCAGGTAGAAGCGCCGGATGAAGTTCTTACCGGGCTTGCGCGGAACCGTCACGATGTCGTCGAACGGGAAGCGGTCGGCGCATTTGCGTTCTTTCGTCACGATGAAGGTGCGGTAGCGCTGCAAACCGGTCACCTGCCGGTAGATGTGCAGCATCTCCGGTTTCAAAAACGTGGTGCAGTAGCTGGCTACTGTCGGCGTCATACGGCGTCGGATTCCGCGGCGGAGGCGGCGGGAGCAGGGAACAAGTGGCGGTGCAAGGCGTCCTTCAAATCCTCGATGCCTTCGCCCAGTTCCGCCGAGATCGGCAGCACCTCCGCCTTCCGAAACCGCCGTTTGAAGTGGCGCAGGTTTGCCTCCGCATTGGGATCGTCCATCTTGTTGGCCGCCACCAACCACGGACGGTCGGCCAGCGTGGGGTCGTACAGGCTCAGTTCCTTGCGCAGTTGGCCGAAATCGTCGATCGGATTCCGCCCCTCGCTTCCCGCCATGTCGATCACAAACAGCAACACCCGGCACCGCACGATGTGCTTCAGAAACTCGTGCCCCAGGCCCACGTTTCGATGGGCGCCCTCCACCAGCCCAGGAATGTCCGCCACCGGCGCGCGTTTGAATTCACCGAAATCGACGATGCCAATTACCGGGTGCAATGTGGTGAACGGATACGGCGCCACCTTCGGATGCGCGGACGAAATTTTGCCCAGCAACGTCGATTTCCCCGCGTTCGGATACCCCACCAGACCGGCGTCGGCGATGCTGCGCAATTCCAGCAGAAAATAGCCTTCCTCACCATCGTCCCCGGGTGTGAATTGGCGCGGAACCCGGTTGCGTGAACTCTTGAAATGAATATTTCCCTTGCCGCCATCGCCCCCTTTGCAAAGAACCAGCTCCGCGCCTTCATGGTCCAGATCGACCACCAATTCCAGGTCGGCGGCGGCAGGCGGGTTCGCAGTTCCCACTTCAGATTCCTCTTCATCCGGCATTCCGAATTCCGCATCCTGAACTTCCCCTTCCGACTCCATTTCCCAAACCTTCGGTTTCGGTGCGAATGGCGCAACCCCCGGGGGCATGCGGTAGACCACCGTGCCGATCGGCACCTTGAAGAGCTTGTCCGGCCCTCCTTTGCCATAACACTGGCGGCCGCGCCCGTTCTCCCCGCCCTTTGCCCGCAGGATCGGCTCGTAGAAGAACTGCGCCAGCGTGTCGATGTGCGGGTCCGCCCGCAGCACGATGCTGCCTCCCCGTCCGCCGTCCCCGCCGTCGGGTCCGCCTCGTGGAACAAACTTCTCGCGCCGAAATGAACAGGCGCCGTCGCCGCCCTTTCCGGCTTTGGCAAATATCTTAATTTGGTCTACAAACATGGTAACTAGTTCCCGGGGAACAGAGGATACCTAACGCCGATCGGATTCGATTGCACTCCAAAACGCACGGAGGTTCTTATCCCGAAGCAACCCTCATCACCCCTGTTTGAGCCAGCGCGCCACGTCCCGGGCGGCGTAGGTGACGATCAGGTCCGCGCCGGCGCGTTTGAAGGCGGTCATGATTTCGAGGGTGACCGCGCGTTCGTCCAGCCATCCCTTGGCGGCGGCGGCCTTGAGCATCGCGTATTCTCCGCTGACATGGTAAACGGCGGTCGGCATTTCAAAGCGCTCCTTCACGCGCCAGAGGATGTCCAGATACGCCAGGCCCGGCTTGACCATCACCAGGTCGGCTGCTTCGTCGATGTCGAGTTGCGTTTCCCGCAGCGCTTCGAGCGCGTTCGCAGGGTCCATCTGGTAAGTGCGGCGGTCGCCCGCCAGGGGAACACTCTCCGCGGCGTCTCGAAACGGACCGTAAAACGCGGAGGCGAACTTGGCGGCGTAACTGAGAATGGCGGTGTTGTGAAATCCGGCGTCGTCGAGCGCCTCTCGGATTGCCATCACCCGTCCATCCATCATGTCGCTGGGCGCAACGATGTCCGCCCCGGCCCCAGCCTGGGAAACCGCGGTAGCTGCCAGCAACTGGAGGGATTCGTCGTTGAGCACCGTCACGCGATCCCCTTCGAAATGGGCAATTCCGCAGTGGCCGTGGCTCATGTATTCGCAAAGGCAGACATCGCCAATAACGATCATCTCCGGCACGGCCCGTTTGATGGCGCCAATGGCGCGCTGCACGATTCCGTCCGAACGGTAGGCTCCGCTTGCCTGTGTGTCTTTTTCAGAGGGAATTCCGAACAGAAGCACGGCTTGAATGCCTTCTTCAAAGGCTGCCGCCGCTTCCTGGGCCGCTTCCTCAACGGTGAGTTGGGCGACACCGGGCATCGACTCCACCGGCGTGCGCGAGGCGATGTTTTCGCTGACGAAAAGCGGGAGAATCAAGTCCGCTGCGCACACCTGCGTTTCACGCACGAGATTACGCAGGGCGGGAGTGATCCTCAGACGGCGGGGGCGGCGAAGCAGCGGTTTCATGAGAGGAACCTGGTGGTGTGACCCATAAGTACTGGACATTTGCTATCGGTTATTTTGCTATTTCTCAAGGCGCGAACGAGGGGCTCTATCCTCTGCGATCTCGCCCGCGTGAGCAACGCGGAAAAACGAAAAGAGCCACGGCCCATTGATGGGACACACCGCTGGCACCAAGAATTTCCGATGTGAAATGCTGATTTCGCATTTGACAGGTTGCAGCGGTTTATGCTCATCATGCCCCCCGATCAGCCTATGATACAGGTTCTTGCATTCTTGCTGCTCGTGGTGCTCGTAACTGCCGGGTGGAAACAGTCCTACAGGGACCATTACCGGCGCCTGTCCGGACCGGACTCCCCGGCAGTAACCGCGTCGATTGCGGCGACATCGACTTCCGCCCCTGTGACCCAAGCAAACAACCCGATTCCCGAAGCCACCCCGAGGAAGTCGCGCAATTGGATGTTCCAGGATAATCTTCATATGGACAAGCCTTTCGGCCAATCGAAAGCGATGAAATGAGGGCGCTTAGTGGAATTGTCGGTTATTTTGCGTTGGTTGCTTTCATCCTCAGGGTGGGATGGTACGAACCGCTCGGCAACCTCTTCAAGAGCCCCGCCGAGGTGGCGGCCATTAATGCACCTTTGCCCACTTCAGTTCCCACCCCCGTGCCGACTCCGCGCCCAATCGACCGCGGCCACACCAAGCTGGATACGGGCAGGCCTTATTGACCCCATGCCCATCTGCGCAGCACGAAAGAGATTTTTTCTAGTTGAGTTTTGTCGAATCCAAGGCCAAATCATAGGCTCATGGAACCAAATCCCCAGCGTCAACCTCTGCCCGCCTACGCAGCGCTCCCGCGACGGAACGACCCGCGCAGGCGTCGAATCCGCATCAGCATCTGGTGGGGGCGTATCTGGCTGGTCCTTACCTTCGGCGCGCTTCTGGTGACTTATTACGCCGCGGTCCGTTACTTGCCGCCGAACAAGGTCAATCACACCTGGTTGAAAGTGGGCTGTGGGATCGCCGTTCTCTGGGAAAGCCTCCTGGTCATAGGAATTTGGATGCGCCATAACTGGGCGCGGTTTATTCTGATTTTTCTTTTGACCGTCACTGTCCTTGTTTTCGCCGTAGTCGTTCCTGTTCTTCACTTGCAGCGTCCCCGCAACCCGAAGCCGTTCATGGACAAGGTCGAAGCCTGCGTGGCGGTTCATGTTGCCGCGCTGGCAATGCTCCTCGCCTGCAAGCCGATCAAGAAGCTGACGAACCGCTCTTTCCAATAGCGGCAGCGGGAGCCACAGACCTCCTGACCTCTACCTGGAATGGACGTGAGACCATTCGGGGCGGCGAAACCGTGGCGCGTTGTGGTCGCGCCAGCGCCTTATAGGACTGCGGCGAGGCCTGTTTGCCTCCACAGCGACGAGTCGATGGGCGCAGGAAACGCTTTGGGTAATTCCTGAGACCAATCGCTTCGAAAGCGGTGGAGATTCCTTTCCATTACCCACAAGTTTGCAAATCGGGCGCAGGAGTGAGAACGGAGCCCCGAACGTTGTCATCCTGAGGAGCTAACCTCGCCAAAGCGCGAGGGTGATTGTTGGGCATGAACCTGGGAGC
>Ga0316220_1001594_pt1 | contig 24323 bp, 26 predicted proteins | sample TBH18005metaG_FD_203632 | JGI IMG/M metagenome (GOLD analysis project Ga0316220, IMG submission 203632) | Freshwater microbial communities from Trout Bog Lake, Wisconsin, USA - TBH18005 | ecosystem: Environmental > Aquatic > Freshwater > Lake > Hypolimnion/Profundal zone | place: USA: Wisconsin...
TGAAGGTCGGCCTGTCGACTCGGCGTCTTGGCAAGATGGGCAAAGGGTTGGTAATGGATCTGGCGACCATCGCCAGAATCCATGAACTTGCAGCAGTGTATGGCTGTGTAGGTTTGGATCACGATGAGAATAACCTACACTGCGCGTTATGCTCCGAAAACAGGCAAGTTATGTAGGAGGTGTAGGTTATGCACGATTTTTGACTGGGCCCGTGCATAAATTTTTCTCCTCTCCGACAATTTGACCGCAAACCATTAGGAATGGGCGACCTTCACCCTATTGTGTACCATTTTTACCTTATGGTGTACGAATTTCATATTATTCGTAAGCCCGCATGATGTGTAAGGTTGGTAGCGTTACCGGGGCTCGAACCCGGACTCTCCGCCCTGTATAGTCCACGCGCGACGCGCGAAACAGGTCTTCGCCGATGGTCTGATAGTCCGCGCCTGGGGCGATACGCCCAGTATGACCATGAATATCACCAACGCCAGCAGCCAGCCGGACACCGCGCGACAGACCAGCAGCAGCTTCGATGCGGACACACGCATGTACATGACGCACGTCATCCTGGATGACCTCAGCAGCGGTGGCCCCATCTCCTCTGCGATGAAGACGGGCAGCTAGGGTTTTGCCGTGAAGTAATTGCAGACATCCTTCGCAGTGTTGACCTCGCGCCATGCACTTGAGCTAAACACCGTCTTGCCGGTTTTGTCCTTTAGGTCCCATTCGCTATTGTTTGGAGTGGCGCTGAAAAGCTTTTTCTTATCCTTCGGAACTGGCTCCGTAGTATGCGGCACGAGCAAAAAATCTGCCGTCTGCCGTATTGCCGCTGTGACCGCGACTTGGCAGTTTTTCTGGAAGAACCGATTCACGTCGAAGGACGAACTTCCTTAGATTCAAGCACAAAGGGAGCTGATCCAAACGCGACTGGAATTGCTACCGCAGAGAAACCCTCCTTCGGCATCACAAATACGCTCGGTAGGTGGTTTGGATTCGGCTGCGGCTTCTCAACGTGAGAAGCGCCGTGGCTGGACACGCTAGGGACAAGACGATGATGGCCTGGACTATCTCATATAGGCGTGGGTCATGCTGCGAGGTCCATCTTGGGCTTGGCTATGGGCGTGATCTTCTTCCGTTTTTTGGAGTGCTCGGCCTGCCAGAAGTCGTAGTCGCCCTGTATCCGGAACCAGATATCCAAGGTTGGCTGGCCGAAGGCCTGGGCGAGCCGGATCGACATCTCCGGAGTGATACCGGCGCGCTCGTTGAGGATGCGGGACAAGGTTCCTCGGGCTATGCCGATGTGCTTGGCGAACTGGGCAAGCGTCAGCGGGTGACCCTCCAGGAACTCCTTGATGATTCTGCCAGGGTGGGGTGGGTTGTACATGCGCATCGAGCTTTCTCCTTTAGTGGTAATCGTCATAGTCAACAAGAACGGCGTCCTCGCCATCGAAGGCAAAGATCATTCGCCAGTTGCCATTCACTTTTATCGCCCAATGGCCCTTGAACTCACCCTTGAGAGCGTGAAGCCGCCAATTAGAGGCTCCCATATCGAGAGGCCCTTTGGCGTGGTTCAAGGTTTGTAGTTGAACGTCCAGCTTGTTTGCGTGGGCCGGTTGGATGCCTGCCTTCGAGCCTGTCTCAAAGAACTTCTGTAGTCCCGCGTGCCTGAATGACTTGATCACTTGTCTAATGTAACGTGTCACGTTCCACATGTCAAACTAGAACTTTACGCTGAGGCTGGTGCCGCGCAGCGCATCGTTGACGGCGACCTCAGCGGTGGCGCGGGTGAAGTTGGCTTCAAAGTTGGCAGCGACTATATGGGTTCATGCATTCCAGCTCGATCCAGTCGCAGAGCATGTGCCCGGCTAGAATGTGCACCTCCTGTATGCGCGCTGTTATCCCTCGTTCTGGAGACGCTTGCTGACAAACAGGCAGTTGACGGCGCGAATATGAGTAGCCGGATCGCGGCCTTTGATGATGGAGTCCAACGACGAGGTGCGTGAGGCGCTCCGACTCAGCCACCTTGCTTTCAGCAATAGAAACATTGTGAGGGCACGGCTCAAGCGTCCGCTCTTGTTCTGGAACAGGTATATCAGCCTCAAGCGTTATCCCAGCCATCTGCGCCGCATCCGCTTTCACGATGCGGAGACGGACAAGCACCTTGTCTTCCTGACCAACCAGTTCAACCTGCCGGCCGCCACCATCTGTGCCCTCTACAAGAGCCGCTGGCAGGTCGAACAGTTCATCAAGTGGATCAAGCAGCACCTGCGCATCAAGGTCTTCTATGGAACCGGTGAAAACGAAGTCAAAACCCAGATCTGGATCGCCGTCTCGGTCTAACTGCTGGTCGCCATCGTCAAGAAAAGCGCTTTTGCCTGCCCGGATCACTTTACACTGTGCTACAGATTCTCTCAGTTATCTTGTTCCAGATAATGCCCATTTCACAGCACTTCAGCAAAAGGACTACACAAACTTAGAGGCAACTTACTCAAACCAACTGACTCTGTTCGAGTTCTAGACAGACACAAAGTGGTCCCGGCTAACTTCTGAATAAGCTCAGCGATATACTCTATTTGGAGATTCGATGGCTCGTTACTTGATTACTGGGATCGCAGGTTTTATCGGCTCGACCCTGGCTCACGCGCTGCTGGAGCGGGGAGATGAGGTGCGCGGCTTCGATAATTTCTCCACGGGAAGCCTGGACAACCTCGTCGGGATTCGCGACCGAATCGATTTCCAACAGATGGACCTGCAGGATGTCGCGGGAATGAAGTCCGCATGTGACGGTGTGGACTACGTCCTGCATCAGGCAGCCCTGGCCAGCGTGCCACGCTCGGTCAAGGACCCACTCGCCTCGCATGAGTCGAACATCAACGGAACGCTGAACCTGCTAATCGCCGCTCGCGACGCCATGGTGCGGCGTGTTGTCTACGCGGCCTCTTCGTCGGCATATGGAGACCAACCCACCCAGCCCAAGCAGGAAGATATGTCCCCGCTTCCGCTGTCGCCCTACGCGGTGCAGAAGCTGGCCTGCGAGTACTACATACAGTCCTTCTACCGGACGTATGGGCTGGAAGGCATTTGCTTGCGCTACTTCAACATCTTCGGCCCGCGTCAGGCTGCCGATTCGCCCTACTCCGGCGTTATAGCCAAGTTCACCACTGCGATGATGGCAGGTGAGACGCCCACCATCTTCGGAGACGGCCTCACCAGTCGCGACTTCAACTACGTGGAAAACGCGGTGAGTGCCAACCTGCTGGCTTGCCAGGCGCCCAGCACTGTAGCTACCGGCCGCATCTTTAACATCGGCACCGGCGAGAGCCACACGCTTAACCAGGTCTACGTCGCCATCGCTGGTCAGCTCGGCTTTGCTAGCAAGCCGAGCTACGGGCCGCCCCGTGCGGGCGACATTCGACACTCGCTGGCCGACATCAGTCGAGCCAAAAAGGAACTGGGCTACCAACCCAAGGCGCACTTCCACGATGGCCTGCAACTGACCGTTGCCTGGTACCTCGCCGAGAAAGAGAAGAAGGCAACCGCGGCGCGCTGATTGGGAAAACCACAACTTCATCATGGATAAGTGCGTTTCGCGATAAGCTGAGTCGTCGAGACTCCTTCGACCAACGGCACAATCTTCACCTGTCCGTCCCAGGCCATCACTTCGCTGGCATCCAACAGCCGCAATGGTTCACTGATAAGTTCACTGGTTACCGCCAGCTTGCCGTCGCGCAGAGCTCCCAGTAAGCCCTCCCCTGCATGCGCCAGCTTCTCTAACCGGTGAAGGTCCAGAAAGCCCGTCGTCCCCTTGATGGTATGGACAGTTCGGAAGATCTCCGCCACTAGTTCACGATCGCCTGGTCGCTTCTCCAACTCGGTCAGGCACAGATCCATCCGCTCCAGTCCCTCATGGCTCTCCGCTATAAACTCTTTGGTTAAGTCTTCCACCTCTCCCTTATCGGGTACTATGCGCACTACCATGAACCCGAAACCTGCCACCCCACCCCCACTTGCCTTCGTCGTTCATACCCTTTACGCTCATTCATCTATGCCACTCAGCCAAGCCGAAGTCGCCGCTCTTCAGCAACGTGCCAACGAAGCCGCCCACAATTCATACTCCCCATACAGCCACTTCCGTGTTGGTGCAGCGGTCCTGCTGCAGCCAGACCAGAAGCAGGATGGTGCCATAGTCGGCGGAACCAACGTCGAGAACGCCTCCTATCGCCTCACCTGTTGCGCCGAACAGGCCGCCATTGCCACCGCCGTCACCCTTTACGGCCCGCAAATTCGTATCCGCGCCATCGCCATTGTCAACCTGAATGGGGCAGCCTGTATGCCTTGTGGTGCCTGTCGCCAGACCATCTTCGAGTTAAGCACGCCGGAGACCGCGGTCTTCTATCCCAACGAACGTAACGAAACTGTCTCCACCACACTCGCTGCTCTTCTCCCCGATGCATTCCGCATCACCCTTAGTAGTCACGACTCATAGCTCACCACACATGGTTTAGGGCTGGAATGCAAACCTATCGATTCACGTCAGTGGATCAACTTTCACGCATAGAATCAATCTTGTGAGTATTCATACCATCGACGTGATCCAGCACAAGCGAGACGGCCTCGCCCTCTCAGATTCCGAAATCCAGTTCTTCATTCGCGCATTGGTTGAGCGCGAGTCTGCCACTACCTCGTCCTCAGACTCACCCACAGATGCCCAAACTGCGGCCTTGCTGATGGCAATCTTGCTGCGCGGACTTAACCCGCAGGAGCTGGCCGCGCTTACCCAGGCCATGCGCTTCTCCGGCGAAACCCTCGATACAAGTTCTCTCAATACATTCACCGTCGACAAGCACTCCACCGGCGGCGTTGGCGACAAAACTTCACTCTTGATTGCGCCCATCGTCGCGGCGGCTGGACTGATGGACCCAATGATCTCCGGCCGCTCGCTCGGCCATACTGGCGGGACTTTAGACAAGCTCGAAACCATCCCTGGCTTCCGTACTCAGCTCCCAATGCCGGAGTTCCTCTCCATCCTGCGCCAATGCGGCTTCGCTATGGCCGGCCAAACGCCTACGCTAGTCCCCGCAGACCGCATCCTGTACGCTCTGCGAGACCACACAGGCACGGTTGAGTCGCCCTGCCTCATCACCGCTAGCATTATGAGCAAGAAGCTTGCCGCGGGCCTCAACGCGCTTGTCCTCGATGTCAAGACAGGCTCGGGCGCCTTCATGTCGCGCAATGAGGATGCACAATTGCTGGCACGGCTGATGGTGGAGACCGGCGAGCTAGCGGGAACGCGCACCGTCGCCCTGCTCACCTCCATGGACCAACCTCTGGGCCGCTTCGCAGGCAACTGGGTCGAGGTCCAGGAGTGCCTCGAACTCTTCCAGTACTTCTCGCCCGACTGCACCTTTACCCTCCCGCCGGAAAAACTTCGCCTCTCCGCCGACCTGCTCGCACTCACGCACGCACTCGCAGGCCACATGCTCCACCTCGGCGGCAAGGCTGCGACACCCGAGGCCGGTGCCGTCCTCTCCGCGCAACTCCTCACCGACGGCTCCGCCTACAAGCGCTTCCTACAGATGGTCGCCCTGCAATCGGATGACTTCGTCGCAGCGCAATCCGCCTTCTCCAACCCAGCAACCTTCCACAAGCCAGCCGCGACGCGCACTCTCACCGCTAGTCGAGCGGGCTTTCTCTCCGCTATGGACTGCAAGCAGATCGGCTGGGCGGTGCAGCGCCTCGGAGCGGGCCGCACCCAGCCCGGCGCACCAGTCAGTGCACACGCAGGTATCGAGATGCACGCCAAACTCGGTGACCGCATCGCCGTCGGTCAACCCCTCGCAACCCTCTTCACCGAGAACCCCGCCCTGCTCGACGAACCCGAAGCCATGCTCCGCGAAACCCTGCAAATCTCCGACGCCCAACCCACCCCCATCCCCCTCATCCGCGAGATCATCACCGAAGACCAGCTCGGATGACACCAGCCAGAAGATGCGATTTTCTTCGCTGTAAGATACTCAGATTCGTTACACTCAACCCACACTTAACCAGGCCGTAGCAGACGAACCCAACGGAGCGCACCGTGGCACGATTCACCGGACTTCTCGGACTCATCACATTCCTTGGCCTCGCCTACGCGCTCTCCACCAATCGCCGCGCCATCCGCTGGCGCACAGTCGCCTGGGGACTCGGCCTGCAGATCACATTCGCCTTCCTGGTCATCAAATGGACTTATGGACAGCACCTGCTGCAGATCGCCAGCAATGCCGTCACCTCCATGTTGGGCCATGCCGCCGACGGTTCCACCATGGTCTTCGGTCCGCTGGGCGATCCCAATAGCATCCTCCATGTCTTTGCCTTCGCCGTTTTGCCCACCATCATCTTCGTCAGTGCGTTCTTCGCCATCCTGTATCACATCGGAGTGATGCAGCGCGTTATCCAGGTGGTCGCGTGGATCATGCAGCGAACCATGGGTACCAGCGGCGCAGAAAGCACCAACGTCGCCGCCAGCATCTTCATGGGCCAGACCGAGGCCCCGCTCACCATTCGCCCGTTCCTCGCCGGTGCCACCAACTCCGAGTTGATGACCATCATGACCTCCGGCATGGCTCATGTCTCCGGCGGAATCATGGCCGCCTACATCAGCTTTGGCATCAACGCCAAAGACCTGCTCTCCGCCGTCATTATGACCGCACCGGGAACCATCCTGGTTGCCAAGATGCTAGTCCCTGAGACCGAAGTTCCTGCCACTGCGGGCACCGTCCATATGCCGCCCTCCGAAGAACATGCCAATGAGAACTTTATCGGCGCGATTGCCCGCGGCACCATCGATGGAGGCGCGCTGGCCTTCAACGTGGCCATTATGCTCATCAGCTTTCTGGCTCTTGTCGGCCTGTTGAACGCCATGATGAACGGTATATCCAACATGGCATGGGCGCATGGCCACATCCCGTTTCCGCATTCGCTCAATGCCATCCTGGGCTTCTTTGGCGCACCAGTCGCATGGCTCATCGGCGTTCCCTGGCGTGAGGCTTCAGCCATCGGCAACCTCCTCGGAACCCGCGCTGTGCTCAACGAATTTGTTGCCTACACCCAGCTTGGCCTGCAGAAGGGCGCTCTCTCACCGCGCACCTTCTCCATCGCCACCTTCGCCCTCTGCGGCTTCGCCAACCTCGGATCCATCGGCATGCAGATCGGTGGCATCGGCGCGCTGGTTCCCAACCGCCGCAACGACCTCGCTCGCTTAGGTTTCCGCGCCATGCTCGCAGGCACAATGGCCAATCTCATGTCTGCCGCCATCGTCTCCATGTTGATCAAATAATTGGTCGCCGTTACTCGGAGGGAAGGCTTTCCTGAATACTCTGTGCCATAACGTCAATGGAGGTGCGTTGGCTGAGTTGCTCAATTTCTTTGTCCTTTGCGACCTGTTGTAGTCCCACACTTCTTGCAATCTGCCGATCCAGACCCAGTACAGCCGTGATCTCCTTTTCGGTAAGAAGTAGGATCTGCAGCATAAGGTGGTCGCGCTCATCCGCGCGGCGGCTCATGCGGGTCTGACGCATCAGGATGAAGCTGGCCAGCAGAATTGCTTCAAAGGCCAGAAAAGTTCCTAGTAGAGAAAATGGGGCTGGATCGAAGTGATGCAAGTTAGGCATTCGCAGCGTGTTCACCGCAACCCATCCGGCGATGACAGCGATGTGTAGCGAAACGTAGATAAGGCTGCCGGCGAATGAGGCGACTACATCGCCGATGCGCTCCGTTCGCGTGCGCCGAGCGAGGAATTCCTGCTCATGCTTGGCAATGAGATCGACGTGTTCCTGAACGTGGTTTTGCAACATAGGGCATACTCTCCATCGCAGCCGCACCTTGGTTTGATGCAAATGTGGAGGTCACGTGGAGATACCCCGCATTCTTCCAACCTCTGCTGGACGAATCCTGCGTAGGTAGTGCCAGGCCGCCACCTTCTCCATGTTGATCAAGTAGTCCGCGGTGGTTGAACTTCAAGCGATAAGTTTCAGATAGTCCGGTTCATCTGCGATGCTTTTGTACACGAACCGCCGCTCAATCTTTGCGTCCTTCAGATAGAAGAGTCCCGGCATCTGGTATCCATCGCCTTGAATCTTGCCAATCCCATGCTTGATGAGCGAGCCCTTCAACCATCCCAGCCAAACCATCGGATTGACAAGATGTCTCCACGGATTTACCCGCGCCAACGCGAACACCGGATGCCGATAGATATTTGCGCCGGGGTCGTTGACTCGTTCCACATCGTTCAGTCCGTAGTAATCGAAGTGCGACTTCGCGATATCCGACGTGCCCAGATGCACAAATACTGGCCGTACTCCGCGACGTGCTAGCTCGTGCTTCAACTCCGCCACATCGCTGATCGCCTTTCGGCAGAACGAACAGCCGAAGTGCCGCAGGAATACCAACAGCACGGGCGACGCCTTCGCCAGTGACATTAGGCTCGCGCCCGATTCCGTTCGAATCGAGAGTAATGTCTCAGCCAAAACGTCGGCAGACCCTGTTTCGCAGGTTGTCATCGCTTGAGTGTAACGTCCACCTCTTTCGTGGGCTAGTATTCTAAGGGAATCAAGGAGTTCAATTGTGAAGAGTCTCTACGCGCTTGCCCTCTGCATCCTCACTGTCTACCCCGCCTCAGCCCAGTCCAACGAAATCCCCCACCTTCAGAAGCAGGATGGGCACTTCTCCCTCATCGTGGACGGTAAGCCCTTCCTGGTCCTCGGCGGCCAGATCAACAACTCCAGCGCATGGCCCGCAACTTTGCCCGGGGCGTGGAACGCCGCCGAAGCCATGCACGCCAATACCGTCGAGGCTCCGGTCTACTGGGAGCAGATGGAGCCCACCAAGGGAGCCTTTGACTTCTCCAATGTGGACCTGATGGTTAACCAGGCGCGCGAACACCACCTCCGCCTCGTCCTGCTCTGGTTCGGCTCATGGAAGAACGGCCAGAACCACTACGTTCCAGAGTGGATCAAGTCCGACACAAAGACCTATCCGCGCGAGGAGACCGCCTATGGCAAACTGCTCGATGTCATGAGCCCCAACTCGCCCACCAATCTTGATGCAGATAAGACTGCCTTTGCCGCACTCCTGCGCCACGTAAAGTCCATCGATGCAGCCCAACACACAGTCATCATGATTCAGGTGGAAAACGAGTCGGGCTCCGTCGGCTCCATCCGCGACTTCTCTCCTGCCGCGCAGAAACAATTTGACGCTCCCGTTCCCGCGGACTTCGCGCGTGTCATGCATCTGCCCACCGGCAGCACCTGGAGCAAGACCTTCGGCCCTGACGCAGACGAGAGCTTTGCCGCCTACTCCACCGCGCACTACATCGGCGAGGTCGCCGCTGCCGGCAAGGCCGAGTACCCGCTGCCCATGTACTGCAATGTCTGGTTCGCCTATCCCGTCCACGCGCTGGAGAATCGCGACCGCCCCAGCGCCGGGCAGGAGTATCCCTCCGGCGGCCCGCAGCAGGCCAACATCCCCATCTGGAAGGCCGCCGCACCCGCCATCGACATTCTGGCGCCGGACTTCTACTCCGACGACTTCAGCCTCTTCCGCAGCATAGTCGCCACCTACAGCCGCGCAGACAATCCGCTCTTCATTCCTGAGAGTCAGTTCGGCCCCAACTTCGGTCGCTATTTCTTCTATGCGCTGGGTCACGGAGCCATCGGCTTCTCGCCCTTCGGTATCGACCATGACCAGACGCCGGAAGTCCCCAATCCTCAAGGGATCATAGCCTCCGCTCCGGTACGTCCCGTTGGCCCCGCCGAGAACTACGCCCTCTTCAACCCTCCCGGCAGCCAGATCGCCCAACTCAACCTGGACGGCAAGCTACTGACAGCGGTCGAGGACAAGGGAGCAGCCCGCCAGTCCATCCACTTCGCAGACGCCGATGCGGTTGCCTCCTTCGGCTTTCCTCAGTCCGACGGAACCTTTCCTCCAGGCACGCCGACGCTACAGGGCCGCACTGTGGTCGCGCAGCTTGGCCCGCTTGAGTTCCTGGTCAGTGGCTTCGACGTCAGCGTCAGCTTCACCCTGCCTGCCACCGTGCTGCAGCAGACGCCCAACCTGCAGCTCGAAATCCTACGCGCAGAGGAAGGGAAGTACGTCGATGGAGTCTGGCAGACCACGCGCATCCTCAACGGGGACCAGACCGACCGCGGCCTCAACTTCCGCGGCGGCAATCCAACGCTGGTACGCATCCGCCTGCATACCCTACCTCTCTACGATGAAGCCCTCCACCGCAATGCCCAGTAAAGGTGTTGCCCTATGCATGGCAACTTAAGCCAGCGTGATCTCCAACGTAGTAACGCTGGCCGGTGGGAAGCTGTGGATCAGCCGTCCGCCGCTGGGCGTGGCCGCTGTTACAGCCGACGGCTTGACGGCGTTTGGGTGCGCGAAGTCGTTATGCGCATGGACGTCGGGCTCTGCCAGCACCTGGCCGCTGTAGCTGGCGATCCTGACCCCGCCGACTGCGATCTCCGCAGTGATGGGCTGATCGATGTGCGGATTTACCACAGTCAGTGTGACCAGCTTCGGATTGCTGGCTGACATCGACGCCGAGCCGCTGAGCCCAGCCAGCAGCTTGACCGCCTCCAGCGAACCTGTATAGCTGTTGCCACCCACCGGGATGGGTGTGTTTGCCAGAGGATTGCGTATAGCCTGTGCGGAGAACTCAGCCCGCACTGCCTGTCCGCCGCGGTGCGGCATGTACATCCGGAAGACGTGGTAGGTTGGCGTGACGCAGAATTTGTCTTCCTGCGCCATCATCAGCGAGTGAATGCAGTTGATCGATTGCGCGACGGCGGCTACGGCGACCTTGTCTGCGTGGCGCTGGAAGATGTCCAGCGTGATGCCGCTCAGTAGTGCATCGCGCATGGTGGACTGCTGCGACAGGTTGTACTCAGGGCCGAGCGCGGTGCCCTTGCCATACCACGCACCCCATTCGTCCACCACCAGCTTCACAAGGTTCTGACCGGACTGTGCGGTCTCAGTGATTGCGGCCCAGTGGTCGGTGACAATGCGCTCCATAATGCTCGCGCGGGTCAGCAGGTCATAGTACTCGTCGGTGCTGAAGGCCAGTGCGTCACCAGCGGCGAACTCCGTCGGGCTACCCGAGGTGTAGTAATGAACCGAGAGGCCGAACAGGTGTCGTCGCTCGGGGTTGGCATAGAGTGACTTGAACAGGCGGCGAGTCCAGTCCACATCGTCCCCGTTTGGCCCGACGGCGACAAAGCGCATGGGGGTACCGCTGTAGCTGGGCGTCCAGGCGGTAAACTTGCGGAACTCCGCAGCGTATTCCTCAGGCACAAGGTTGCCACCACATCCCCAGCTCTCATTGCCAACCCCCCACAGGTCCACATTGAAAGGTTCTACATCTCCATTTGCCGCTCGTTGCGCGGCCAGCGAGTTAGGCGTAGCCCGTGCGGCGGAGTTCGACGGTACAAGCCCAGCCGGAGCGTTGCAGTACTCAATCTCCTGGTAGAAGTCCCGTGCCGGAAGTGAGCGCATATCGGCGGCCAGGTATGGCTTGCATCCAATGGCGCGGCAGGTATGCATGAACTCGTGCAGTCCGAACTGGTTGGGATCCTGCTGCCCCCAGAAACCGGTGCGCGCAGGGCGGTTGGCAGCAGCACCGAGGCCGTCGCGCCAGTCGTATGAGTCGGCGAAGCAGCCACCTGGCCAGCGCAATAAAGGGGCCTGAACCGCCTTCATTGTGTCAATAAAGCTCTGGCGTATCCCATTCGTATTCGCGATCTTCGAACCTGGGCCAACCCAAACACCGTCATAGATCACACCGCCCAGATGCTCAATGAAGTGGGAGTAGATCTCAGGCGATATCGTCGCAATCGGCTCGCTGGGTAGTATGTCGATGTGCGCATCGACAGAAGCTGACCCCTGCGAGAACAGGCGTGGGCCTTCAAGAGCGAGTGCTGTGGCGGCAAGGGCGGAGGACTTCAGAGCGGCACGACGTGTGATTTTCATGGTGCGGAAACGATAGCAGATGTCAGGTGTCAGTTCGAGAGGTGATATACGAGATTGAGGCTTGACGAACGTGTGGTGTAGACATTAGACATAGGAACCATGACTCCCATCTCTCCTTCCCAATCTTCACCCCGTCAGCATTCGTCGCTTACACTTTCTCTCCTCCTTGTGCTGTTGCTTTCGTGTGTCGCATGGCACAGTTCAGAGGCACAGCCCGCGACTAATGCTGCACAACCGGCTGCGGCCGGTGCTAGTGCGGCCCAGACGCCGCCGACAGGAACTGCCGCACCTGCTGCTGCTGCTCGCCCGCGGATGGGATTGCCGGTTCCAGCGGACCCTAAGCTGCCGACGCTCTTCCTGGTGGGAGATTCAACCGTGCGCAACGGGCAGGGAAATGGCGCAGGAGGGCAGTGGGGATGGGGTGAACCACTGGTAGACGACTTCGATGCCACCAAGATCAATGTCGTGAACCGCGCCATCGGAGGGCTCAGCAGCCGCACTTATATGAACAGGCCAGGTGGCGATCCATGGGCGTCGACGCTGGCAATGGTCAAGCCGGGTGATGTGGTTATGATCCAGTTTGGCCATAATGACGAAGGTAAGCCGGACGATCCATCACGTGCGCGCGCTACTCTCCCAGGTGTAGGCGAGGAGACGGTGGAAATCGAAAACCCGCTGCTCAAGATGCACGAGACCGTACACACCTACGGGTGGTACATCCGGAAGATCGTTCAGGATACTAAAGCAAAGGGTGGAATCCCCATCGTTTGTTCGCTGATTCCACGTAAGTTATGGCAGGACGGTAAGGTGATCCGCAATACTGCCAACTACGCTGGATGGGCGCGTCAAGTGGCCACCCAGGAGAACGTCGGCTTTGTCGACCTGAACGAGATTATCGCGCGCCGTTACGACGCACTGGGCGAGGCAGCCGTGGAACCGCTCTTCGGCGATCCGCACACCCACACCAGCCGCGCTGGTGCAGAGTTGAATGCTGAGTGTGTAGTCTCCGGGCTGAAGGCGCTCAAGAACGACCCCGTCGCGAAGTATTTTTCCGCTAAGGGTGCGGCAGTAAAGCCCTATATAGAATAGGGATCCAGCCAGGCCGCCTGTGCCTAAGCAGTGTTGCGCCCGCTAAACCTTCTCCGATTCGGAGGCATGCAGGGCAGGGGATTCGCCGTGCGCTTCGGCTGCCTTGCGCGATTCATCGAAGGCTCGGGTGGAGTGCTCGTGTGCCTGGCGCGAGAACTCATGCGCAGTGGGGTTGCCTTGCGCATGGGAGGCAGCGGCTGCTGCGTGGGCATGTGCCGCTAGATTGTGGTATTCGGCGGCTCGGTCATGGATGCTTTGGGGCATTGCTATCTTCCTCTTTGCCGTTAGATGCCTGGGGAACCGACTAGGTTCACGCTTCAAAATAGCTCATTCGGCGAATCGTACTTCAGTCAGTTACCCTGCGTAATTTACCTCAAAATCAGCGCGATTAGCGGCCATGAATGGTAAAATGAAATCAATGACCACTCCCCTGAAGACCCTCTTCCTGAACCCGCCCTCCTTCGAGAAGTTTGATGGCGGTGCAAGCAGCCGCTGGCCCGCCACCCGAGAGATCGAGTCCTACTGGTACCCGGTATGGCTCACCTATCCGGCGGGTATGCTGGAGGGCTCGCGCCTGGTAGATGCGCCGCCTCACCACCTCAAGTGGTCAGATGTTGTGGAAATTCTCAAGGATTACGAGTTCCTTGTCCTCTTTACCAGCACCATGGGCTGGGAGGGCGACCAGAAGATGGCTACGGTCATCAAGCAGACCTACCCAAAGATTAAAATATCGTTCGTTGGGCCGCCCGTAACTACCTCAACCGATAAGGCTTTGAATGAGTGTCCAGCCATCGACTTCGTCTGCCGTCGAGAGTTCGACTTCTCCATCGTGGAGTACGCCAACGGTAAGCCGCTCAACGAGATCCTCGGCGTCAGTTACCGCGACGACAATGGGATCATCCAGCACAATCCAGACCGTCCCCAGGTCACGCCCGAGCAACTTGACGAGATGCCCTGGGCCACCGAGATCTACGCGCGCGATCTGGATGTCACCAAATACAACGTGCCGTTCCTGCTGCATCCTTTTGTCGCGCTGTACAGCACCCGCGGATGCCCCGCGCAGTGCACCTTCTGCCTGTGGCCGCAGACGCTGAGCGGACACGCATGGCGCAAGCGATCCACCGATGATGTGGCCGCCGAGATGGCAAACGCCAAAAAGCTCTTCCCCCACGTCAAGGAGTTCTTCTTCGACGACGACACCTTCAACATCCAGAAGGCGCGCACCATCGAGCTGTGCGAGAAGCTGAAGCCGTTGGGCCTCACCTGGTCTTGCACCTCGCGCGTCACCACAGACTACGACACGCTCAAGGCGATGAAGGAATCCGGATGCCGGTTGCTGATCGTCGGCTACGAGTCAGGCGATCCGCAGATCCTCAAGAACATTAAGAAGGGAGCCACCGTCGAGCGCGCGCTGGACTTTACCCGCGACTGCCATAAGCTCGGCCTGGTCATCCACGGCGATTTTATCCTCGGCCTGCCAGGCGAAACCGCAGCGTCGATCCGCAACACCATCGAGTTTGCCAAGCGGCTGGACTGCGAGACCATCCAGGTCTCCATGGCCCACGCCTTCCCTGGTACAGAACTGTACGACTTCGCCAAGGAGAAGGGCTACATCACCAACCTCTCTATGAGCGATGACGCCGGCCACCAGATGGCCCACATCGAGTATCCCGGTCTGCCCGCCGAGTACGTTCTGGAGATGGTGCATAAGTTCTACGACGAGTACTTCTTCCGTCCCAAGGCTGCCTTCCGCGTCGTCTGGCAGGCCATCGTCAATCGCGATGTCCCGCGGCTCTACAGCGAGGCGCGTTCCTTTATGAAGTTGCGCGGCGAACGCAATCGGTCAGCCCGCGCCACCAAGGCCGCCAATGCCCTCAAAGCCCAGGCTTCCTCCAGCTAATAACGTCGCATGCTCATTTATGCAACCAGCGGCTGGCTTCGTCTGGCCGCTTTTTCCTGTGAGGTATGCTTGGAACGATGCGATATCGTCTGCACGTTAGCCGGGCCGAGCTTGTCGCCGCAGCATTCCCGTTTATCGATGGCATTAGGCGGCTATTGGAACACACCAACCGCACAACCAGCGCCAGTGGCTCACTTTGGCACATGACGATGCCTTATCTGCTTCTTAGTACCCCAGTGCTTATCTGCCTGCAATACTTCTTTGGATATGTAGAACTGACGCCATCGTCCCTGGAGTACCATGCCGTTTTGGGAAATCGCACTATCCCATATCCTCAGATCGAACGAGTTGTTTGCAAAGTGCAGGGTAAGGGCTGGAGCAGTGTTGAGACCACGCAGATTTCGGGATTGGGTATGAAGAAGCTCAGTCTCAAGCTGGAAAGAACCAAAGACTTCTTCCACGAACTGAAACAATACGCACCGCAGGCACACATGGAAGTACCGGATCCCTTATGAAACACACTCTCACTCCGCAGCGCTATCTAATTTTGCTCGCCGTCATGCTCACCGCCTCGGTAGGCGACACGCTTCTCTTCCATGGCATGACGCAGGTTGGCCCGGTTTCGATGGCGCACCTCGGACTGCTTTTGTCAGCGCTGCGCAATCCCTGGGTCATCACCGGAATCCTCTGCCTGCTGGGCTTCTTTGCCAGCTACCTCACCGCACTCTCCTGGGCCGACCTCACCTTTGTGCTGCCATCCACTGCGTTCGGGTACGTGGTCGTCGCGTTTCTTGCCAAATACTGGCAGCACGAGACGATCACCATCTACCGCTGGCTAGGAATCCTGCTGATCGTCTGTGGCGTCGGATTTGTCGCCAACGGACCTTCGCTTACCCTGCACGAGTCGCAGCATCCGCCCGAAAAACCTGCCCCCGCAGCCGCGCCCACGGGGGACCATCGATGATCGTTCCCACGCACATCTATACTGGCACCGTCGAGACTTGGGCCACCATCATCACGGTCGCCGCCACTGCGGTCGCCGGTGACGTGCTGACCGCGGGAGCTATGCGGAACATCGGCGACCTCGACATCATCCGCGCCAAGTCCGGACTCGGCGGAGCCATTCGCGCCGTCATATCCAGTCCCATGTTTCTACTGGGAGTGCTGTCCATGGCAGCTAGCTTCTTCTCGCTGCTCTTCACCCTCTCCAACGTGGAACTCTCGCTGGCTGCACCTGCCAGTGCTTCGCTCACCTTCCTCGGCAATGCCTTTGCCGCCAAGCTCTTCCTCAAAGAAAACGTCAATCCACGACGCTGGATGGCCGCACTCTTCGTATGCGCAGGCGTCTTCCTGCTATCAAAGTAGACCGTGTCACCGTTGGGGAGCACTGGGAGCTGGTTCAGAAGCTGTCGCGGATGTAGTGGACTTGAGCCAGGTTAGCAGTTGTCCCGTCTCACGCATCAGGTGAATCTCCGCCTGACGTAGCTGATAATTGGCATCGATCACACCGAGGTACTTCTCGCGTTCTGCAATCCTCGCGTTCTGCTCGTCCTTGGGGTTCATCTGCGGGCCACCGACAGTGCCTGACTTGAGTTGCTGTTCCAGTATGTCGAGCTGCTGCTGGGCGTATTGTTGCTGTAGACCAGCAACCTCCGCTTGCAGTTGTAGCTCAGTGATGGAATGGCGCAGGCGGCTCGTGTTATCTAACGCCATAATCTGAGCATTTTGCGCGTCGTGAAAGGCATGCGCAGCGTCATTTGCGGACTCTCGTGCCTTGGACGATCGTGCTCGGTCCATGATGGGGATATTGATCTGCACCCCGAAGGCCCCCTCGCTGGAGTTCAGGGTGGTTTGACCGGTGTTTGCCTGGTAGACCTTCTGCAGTTGCGCGAACGAGTCGCTAAAGGTGGCATAGAAGTTGAACTGTGCGAAGAGGTTCACCTGAGGAAGAAAACGGAATCGTGCATCCCCGCGGGCTTGTTGCTGCTTGGCCTCGGCGTTGGCAAAGGCGGAGGCGACTGCAGCATTGGCATATCCGTGGACTATAGTGTCGGTGGCGGTATCCTGCGGCATGGGATTTGCCGGGAAGTCGACGCTGAGTGCGGATATGGGAATGCCAATGAGTCGCCCCAGATGCTCGCGGTCGACTGTAATGTCATCCGCGGCATGGAGGTTAGCGAGGTCAAGCTGCGCGGCGTTGAGCCTTGCCCGGGTAAGTTCGATCGCAGGGTCGCGACCTGCGTCCACGCGGCTCTGAACAATAGTGACAAGATTTTTGGCAAATTCAGCCTGCTGACTGACGACCTTCTCACGTTGTTGGTCATAATCCAGTGAGGCAAAGGCAAGGGCGGTATCCTCCGCGACTGCAGCACGAATGTCATCCAGCGCAAGTTGTGCGGCGTCCACCCCTGCACGGCTCGAGCGGATGTAGGATCTCTGCGATGCACTGAAGACCAGGGATCCTCCCGTTAATGTGAAAAGTGTTGGTGGATACGGGCTGTATCCATACGATTGGCCTATTCCTGCACCTGCGTTGATGGAGGGGACGTATGCGTCGAGTGCCTGGGAGAGTTCGTTGTGCGCCTTCGCAACATCGTCCTGTGCTCCTTGCACGCGAGGATTGCTTCGCAGGGCCATATCCACCGCAGTGCTCAGAGATATCTGCGCATTGGCCGCGGACGTTACCGTGAAACTAATGCAGATCGCGAGGGCGCAGGTTACAGGCGCAAAAAAGCGATATTGGCAGAGCTTGAACGAAAGCATCGAAGAGGAGTGTGCGTTCATGCTCATTTATAAATGGTCGTGACTTCAAGTCCGTCGCTCAACTCGCGATTGCTCGTTGCGTTGAGTGCAACTGTGTCGCCTTCGGCAATGCCGCCTGTAATTTCGGCTTGGGTGAGATTGACGATAGCCGGTCTTGCAGGTGACCCTAGCTGAACCAGAGTTCGTTTAAGTTTGTTGTTGATAATTCGAAAGACATACGGTTGTAAACCCTCGTCATGCAGAGCCTCACGAGGAACACTGAGTACATGCGAATGCTGCGCCGTGGTAACTGTGACAATTACATTTGCGTTGGGTTGCAACACGCCGTCAGCATCGTCCACGTCGATGAAGCACTCGCCCACATTGCGTGTTCCGTAGCTGATGACAGTGGTGGGAGCCTGCGTGATATGGCCGTGCCAGGTGACCCCGGGTTTGGCCTCCCAGGTAATGCTGACTGGCTGTCCCGCGGCAAGATTACCAATCTCCGGCTCGTCGAAGTAGGCCGTGATGTGCAGATGTTTCAGGTCCGCAACGTAGACCAGATCGTTATTGTCGAGGCTGACGTAATCGTATTCAGAGATTGGGAGGTAGTAAACAGTGCCAGAAATCTTGCTGCGAATGTCGACACTGGCATAGGCGCGTTCGGCTGCGGCAACGGCTGCGCGTGCGTCGGCTAACGCTGCCTGGGCACGGGCGCGATCGGCCTCGCCATAGCGCTGCGTGCTGTGCTGCTCGATGCTGTGCAGCGTGTTGTCGTCCAAATGGAGTCGGGCATTGGCAGCGTCGATTTCGGCCGGCGAGGCGGCTCCCTTTACTTGAAGTTGTTGCAGCGTGGCCAATGCGGCAGCATCCTGATCCCGCTGCCACTTGGCGCGGCTTTCATCGGCGGCGAATGTGTTACGTTCGTCCTGAGTCCCACCGTGTTCGATGTCGCTGGCGGCCAGTTCAGCCGCGCGTAAGGCGGAGTTCGCCGAGGCAAGGCGGGCTAGTGCGTCCGCGTCATCCATCTTCAGCAACAACTGGCCCGCACGAACCTTGTCGCCCACGTTGACGTATATCTCCTGTACCTGGCCGGCTAACTGCGCATGGGCCTCGAAGTCGTTTGTCGGCTCCACTTTTCCGTTGGTTGAAGAGGACTTGATTAGATCCTGATAGCTAACCTGTGCGGCCAGAACGCTGACTCGCTCTCGTGTAAGTCTGCGAACTGCATACAACGCCAGTAGGAGGACCACGAAGGCAGTCGCCCAGAGGATAAACTGTGCTGTTCGATTTGGTTTGCGAGTAGAGGACATGTCTTCAAGTGTCAGTATATAAGACGTTTTGCCGTGTCGGACGAGCATAATACTTCTGATCGAGTTAGGAACTATTGATTCTAAACAGTCAGCGGAGGATCCAGCGGCAAAATGCTGTGATTTGGGCCGTATTTATCCAACTACACCGGTGTAATGGAGAGTCGTAGACCGTGCAGTTCGAGTTCGATGCCGTTGAACTGCCGGCTAGCGAATGGGCCGGCGTTGTGTCGCAGTCGATAGAGAACGTCAACCACAGTACCCTTGATGAGCCCCAACTGTTTGCAGCGCGCTGGCCAGCCTACCGCTTCGCGGCTCCAGCCCAGGGCAGGGATGATTGCCTGCGGATTGCTTGCCGCGCGCTGGCTGCCCCCGGCTACCGGTTGCCCTGGGTCGTCCTGCATCAATTGCAGTGCTACATGCTTCTCCTGAATCAGGCGAACGGTCGAAGCCAGGGTTACGTTTCGTGACAAGAAGACCGGTTCAGGGTTGCCAATTCCAAAAGGCGCGAGGCGTGCGATCCAGGTCAGCAAATCAGGCGTAATCTCAGACAGCGAGAGCTCCGCATCGTATTCCAGTTGCTGAGTCAGAAGCGACGGAGTGAGTTGCGTAGACGCGTAAGCCTTCATACGCGCGCGCAACAAGGGGAGTCGGATAGATGGCAGCGAAAAGCCGACCGCGTGAGCATGGCCTCCGAAACGTTGAAAAAGCGGCTCAGTTGGATCCTCTGCATTGACGGCGGTTAGAGCGTCTAGCAAGTGGAAGCCGGGTACAGAGCGGCCGGAACCATGTGCGCTGCCCTCGGCGTGCGTCACTATGAGCGCGGGGCGTCCCGTGCGCTCCACCACACGCGAGGCCAGAATGCCCAGCACGCCGCGATGCCACTCGGGGTTGTCGAGGACCAGGCACTCGGGCGGGTACGCGCCATCGGCGTCGACCATCGTAAGAAGCTCGTGATCAATGGCGTCCAGCGCGTGTGCCTCGGAGGCGCGGCGTTCCTGATTCAGGCGGTCTAATTTCTGGGCCAGTTCGTGCGCTCGGGCGGCGTCGCGGGTCAGCAGCAGTTCAACCACGTCATCCGCAATGTCCATGCGGCCCGCGGCGTTGATGCGCGGCGCCAGACGGAAGCCGACCTCGCCCGCCGTGGGTGCTCGCTCCAGCGGAATCTTTGCCAACTGCATCAGCGCGCGCAGGCCGGGTTGCACCGGATTGGCAAGTTCCGACAGCCCCAAAGACGCGATCATACGATTTTCATCCGTCAAAGGTACGGAGTCTGCGACCGTAGCAATGGCCACCAGCTTCAGGAACGAGGGCAACAGCACTCCGCGAGTGCGCGCGCGGAAGGCATCGGCATCCACCGTGAACGGCGCCGCCGCAGCCAGTAGTGACTGCGCCAACTTGAATGCAACCGCCGCTCCACAAAGGTTTTTGTTGGGATAGGGACAGCCGGGCTGTGCTGGATTGATCACGGCGTATGCATCTGGAATCGCTGCGTCGTCGGGCAGATGATGGTCCGTGACAATCAGGTCCAGCCCAAGGTCCCGCGCTTCCACCGCCTCTGCCATGGCGCGAATCCCGTTGTCCACGCTGATCACCAGGCGTACGCCGGCCTCCGCCGCCTCGCCGAGGATGGCGTTCTGCATCCCGTAACCCTCGCGGATGCGATGCGGTAGGTGATAGCTCACCTGCGCCGGGCATTGTGGTTCTAACGCCAGTCCAATGCGCTCGATGGTTGTCTTCAGCAGCACGGTTGCAGTTGTGCCGTCTACGTCGTAGTCGCCATAGATTAGGATCGGCTCGGCGTTGCGGATTGCACGCAGGATTCGCTCGACGGCTGTGTCCATGCCCAGCATCTGCGTCGGATCGTTCGCCGAATCGTCGAGCAGAGCTTCAAGTTTGGGATTGAGATATGCCTCTGTTGACGCTGGCGTGTCGATGCCTCGCAAAATCAGAATCTGTGAAATTGCTCGCGGGCATTTCAGTTGCTCAGCCAGGACATCGGTGGCCTTATTGTCCGTGGGTCGGGCTGTGGATCTCAGCAACCAAATGGGCGGCATAGCTAGACAGGGTGATTTTGCTCCGAAGGCTGGTCCTGATCCTGCAACATCCACGGCACCTGCGCTAGTCCTCATCGTGATCGTGGTCGTCCACCACGATGCCACCCAGGTCTGTTACCGTCTCGATCAGTTCCTGGAACTGCTCGTACCACTCGGTCGAGGTCTCAAACAGGAACATTACGCCTTGGTGCGCAAACCCTAACTGTAGGTAGCCGATCTTGCCCACATGCTTCACCAGGCATTCGGCTTCTTCAATCTCAATCGCGTCGGAATCGGGATAGGTCTGGTCGCGTAGTTGTTCCAGCAAGATTGCGACGTCAGACTTCTCCAGCGTCACATCGCTCATGGTGATAAAGCTGACCCCGCTGGCCTTAGCGTGCTCTACAAAATCCTTCCACGAGTCCGGCTCCTCGTCTTCAAAGATTACGGTAGGTACTTCGTCTGTGACATAGCCGCTAAAGCGGCGCAAACCATGGCCGGCGATGAACGCTACCATATCGTCTTTGAGCGAAATTAAATTGTCGGATTGCATGCGCTGTCTATTGTCTCAGAAACTAGTACGGATCGCACATAATGTCGCTCCAATCCGCAAAATCGGTGAGAATCGCGCCCCTCTTCCCGTATCGCTCCGCCCGCGATAGCATCGAAGCACTATGCGAGCGATCGAGATCACCCAGACCGGAGGAGCTGAAGTGCTTATGCTCCGCGAGCTCCCCACCCCAACGCCGGGCCCAGGAGAAGCACTTGTCCAAATCGAGGCCTGTGGCGTCAACTTTATCGATATTTACCTGCGCGAGGGGCGATACCCATCGTCGCTACCGTTTATTCCAGGACAGGAGGCGGCAGGTATCGTTGCCGCTCTCGGCCCCGGTGTCACCGCCTTCAAGGTTGGCGACCGCGTTGCCTGGTGCGGCATCCCCGGTACCTACGCTCAGTTCGCAGTTGCACCCGTGGCCCGCATGATCGCCATTCCAAACGGCATTACCACGCAACAGGCCGCGGCCGCCATGCTGCAAGGCATGACAGCCCACTATCTTGCTTACTCTACCTACCCTATTCAAATGGGCGATGCTGTACTCATCCACGCTGGCGCTGGCGGTGTTGGACTGCTACTCATTCAGATGACCAAGAGCCTTGGTGCACGCGTCTTCGCTACGGTATCAACTGAAGAGAAGGCTGCGCTGGCGCATGCAGCAGGGGCCGAAGAGACGATCTTATACAACCATGTAGACTTCACCGCCAAGGTCCGCGAGTTTACCAACGGCGCGGGCGTTTCTGTGGTCTATGACTCCGTCGGAAAAACTACCTTTGACGGCAGCCTCGCATGCCTGAGTCCGCGTGGCATACTCGTCCTCTACGGAGGATCTAGCGGCGCAGTCCCACCCTTCGACCTCATCCAGCTCTCCGCGCGCGGTTCACTCTTCATCACACGTCCCACGCTCAAGGACTATATCGCTACCCGAGAAGAGCTGGTGATACGCGCTGGCGATGTCTTGCGTTGGGTCGCCGAAGGTACCCTCAAGCTCCGTCTGGAACATAACTATCCGCTGGCCGAAGCAGCCCAGGCACACCGCGACCTGGAATCCCGCAAGACCACCGGCAAAATACTGCTCATTCCGTAATGCAATGTGGCCCCAGCAAATCGCCAGGGCCACATGACTCTTCGTCGTGCGCCGCCACTCTATCCTTGTGGCAATGGTGTGCTCGGAGTAACGGGGGTAGGCTCTGCGGCAACGGCCGCTGGTGGATGACCGTTCTTCACCTCGTTCGGCTTCCGGATGTCAATCCCGCCTTTGAAGTACGCGCCGTCCTCAATCGAAATACGCGCGGCAGCCACGTCTCCGGTCAGTGAGCCTTCACTGCGAATGTCAACGCGGTCGCTGGCTGTCACATTGCCTCGTACTTTGCCCAGTACTACCACCTCCCGTGCCAGAATGTTGGCCGCCACCTGTCCATTGCGGCCTACCGTGACGCGGTTTCCTGGTAGGTTGATCGTGCCTTCCACCTTGCCGTCAATGTACAGCGACTCGGATCCGGAGACCTCACCCTTTACGACCAGCGACTTTCCGATGGTGGCCTGTTCCCCGGTTATAACAGCCGGGCTGGCAACAGGAACTGTCGCCGGTCTTGCTACGCTGGTTTCAAAAATGGTCGGTGCCGGAACCGTCGGTCGCGTGGGCTCAGGGGGGGTAGGCGGGAGCGGTCCTGTCTGGTTCGGTTTCCACATAGGTTGCATATTTCCTTTCATGATTGCCTGAATAGTTGGTGCGGTTGGTTGCTCTGATTCGCCGGTCTAATGCCGGTCAACGTCAGCCGCAACGCCGTTGCTGGCCGCAAACATCCTCTCACAACGATACTACTCCGCAGCACTACACAGAAACTCCGTGACTCGGTAAATCTCACCGGTGAATCCGCTGCATTAATATTTCGGCGGCAAGCCCCTTTGCCCAATCCTCAGCGTGGTCGATCAGATGCCTCGATGGATATTAAGGTTGTCTTCATTTTTTCACGCAATCAGTACATTTTGAAATCTCCCCTTGCTTCCGTTCTCCATACGCGCTAGTCTGCCGCGCATGCAGATCTTTCGCTTCGCTGTTGTGCGTCTGCGTGGGTGGACACTTGGCTTTTTGCTTCTCGGCGTCCTGCCGCTCTCGCAATTCATCACCCTCGCTGCCCCTGCCAAGGTCCATGTCGTGGTCCTGGGAACTGTGCGCAAAGTGCCATTTGTGCCACCCGAGGCCGCCTCCGTATCAGGCAAACCAACTGAGCCAGTTGTGCTCAAGATTCGCGCACTTACCCTCGACGGTCACCAGAAGGAGTGGACCACCGGCGACGCCCACGACGTCACCGACCGCAGCTTCACCATCCGTCGAGCCCTCCGCCTCAACGACGCGCTACCCGGTGAGCCCCCGCGCTGGAGCTGACAGCCCGGCCCCTGGGTGCTCGTCGATCGCAGCACCGGACACATCACCGCGCTCCACCTGCCGGACTTCGACGCAGAGGTCTCAGATGCCATCTGGTTTCGCGATTACGCCGCATATTGCGGTACCGCCGAGACCATTAAAGGTGGACTATTCGTAATTGTTGCGCAGCTTGGGGCGCGCCGCGCAGTTGTTCAGCAACAGATTGGCAAGTGGCCGCAAGCCACCCCCGCCACTCCTGTCTGCAAGCAGGCTGTGTGGCAGCGCGAACCTATGCGTGTCACACTTCAGCCCA
>Ga0316220_1001600_pt1 | contig 24267 bp, 19 predicted proteins | sample TBH18005metaG_FD_203632 | JGI IMG/M metagenome (GOLD analysis project Ga0316220, IMG submission 203632) | Freshwater microbial communities from Trout Bog Lake, Wisconsin, USA - TBH18005 | ecosystem: Environmental > Aquatic > Freshwater > Lake > Hypolimnion/Profundal zone | place: USA: Wisconsin...
GTCATCCTGAGCTTGCGAAGAGCCTGTCCTGAGTCTGTCGAAGGAATCTCACAGTAGGCCAGCCGGCGTTATGTCACCATTCAGCGGTCTCGAAACTGACAGCGCCGCCCGACGAGCCATCAGTTCCGATTGCGCGCCGACTGAATCTAACGTCGGGGTCGCCTCGTGAGATCCTTCGCAAGCTCAAGATGACAGCAATCGGGGCGCCGTCCTCGCTCGGGCGTCTGGTCTTTAAAGTTGTGGGTAATGGAAAGACAGGACTGCCGCACCAAGACGCTGGCGCGTTTCTCGGAACTCCCAACGCAGTTTGTTGTGACGGTATTGGGCAGAATGCCCGCGCTCGCCCGGAGTCCATTCGGCGGGCACCGTTGACAACACCCTGAGGCCTTAGTAAGGGTCTGTGCCATGGCTTTCCTCCGGAAACACATCCTGCCGATCTTGCTGTTGTTGGTCACCAGCGTGACGGTTCACGCCCAAGCCGGCGGGAATCCCGTGACCTCGTCGTCCGCATCGAAACCCTCCGAGACGTTCGCCGACGGCTTTCCAAATCGAAAGTACCTGCTCGGCGACTTCGACGGCAAACGAACCTCGTTGGAGGACAAGGGCGTCGTGCTGTCGGCGTTCTATACCGGGGAGGTGTTTGCAAATCCCTTCGGCGGCGTTGACCAGGGCGCCATTTACGAAGGATTGCTCGAACTCGACCTGACGCTTGACCTTAAGAAGATCGCAGGCTGGAACGGCGCTTTCCACGCCTGTTCCTATTACCCCATGGGCTCCAGCATGACCAATATCTATACGCACGATCTCATGGTGATCAGCAACATCGACGCGTACGACACCTTTCACCTTTTCGAGCTCTGGTATGAGCACAAGTTCCTTGACGATAAAATCGCCTTGCGCATCGGCCAGATGGGAGCCAACAACGAGTTTGTCATCAGCAACGGCGGGGCGAAATTCTTGGCCGGAACCTACGGCTGGCCCGCCTTTCTGGCATCGAATGCGCCGACCCCGAACTATGCCTATGGCGCGCCGGGCGTGCGCCTGCGCGTCGATCCGAATCCGTCGTGGACTTTTCAGGGCGCCATTTACGCCGGGAATCCCGCGCCCGACCGTCTCGGCGATCCGAATCCCCACCGCCGGCCCGACAGCCAGTTCAACAACTCCGGGACCGAGTTCTATATGAACGCCAGCCAGGGCGTTTTCGGGATTTTCGAACTGTGGTTCAACGGAGACAAGGAGAGAGCCGACGCGCAATCCTCCGGAACGTATAAATTGGGCGGTTGGTTCCACACCGACACCTTTTCCAGCAAGCGGTACGACGACCAAGGCCGACCGCTGGCCTCCCCCGCAAGCGACGGCACGCCGCTTGCCCTCGACGGAAATCTAGGCGTTTACGGCGTCGCCGACCAGGCGATCTGGCGGAGCTGCGGCGAATCGGGCAAGGGCAACTCGGGCAAAGGCGACAAACCCGATCAGGTGCGGGAGATCGATCTCTTCGCCCGCACAGCGATCGCCCTCGACGACCGGAGCCTCTTGAATTTCTACTGCGATGGAGGGATTACGTTTAACGGCTTTGTGCCCGGGCGCCCGGCGGATTTCTTCGGAATCGCGACGGCGTATGGCTCCATCTCGTCGTCCGTGGAGGGCTATACCGAGGACTTCAACCGTTACAACGGAACCCACCGACCGGTTCCCGATTTCGAGTGCAACATCGAGCTGACTTACTTTGCGCAAATCGCTCCGTGCTGCACCTTGCAGCCGGACGTGCAAATCGTGGTTCATCCCGGGGGCTCGTCGGCGATCGACAACGCGCTGGTTGTGGGCTGCCGCATGGTGCTTAGTTTTTAACCGGCGGAGCTTTCATTTGCGCCCGAACAGTCGCTCAAAATTCTCGGCGACCTGGTCGGCGAGCGTTTCGACGCTCCATCCCCGGAGTCTCGCAAGGCCCTCGTAGACGACGCCAAGGTTTGCCGGATGATTGACCGGCTTGCCTTCCGGGCTATCCGGGAGAGTCCATCGCCGGAGTTCCGCCGGCAGCGGCATCGCTGGCGCGTCGGTTTCGACCAGCAGGCGTTCGGGCGGAACCTGGCGGAACGCTTCGCGCCGCCCGGCTTTTCGGGCATCCAAGAACGATCCTGAAAACGAGAAATAACCGCCGCGCCGGGCAAAAAGCTCGATCATTTCGACCGGGCCGCCGTAGGCATGCAGCAGGAAACCGCGAGGCGGGGGAGGCTCGTCCCGCATCGAATCCCACAGCAGGCCCCACGCTTGAAGGCAGTGAACGGTTACCGGAAGCTCCAGCGCAGCCGCGAGGCGAAGCTGCCCGGCATACACCGTTTGCTGGTCGGCAATATCGAAATCGGGAATCCAGCGGTCCAAGCCGATTTCGCCGATGGCACAACCGGGACTGCGTCGGAGCGTCTGCTCCAGGCGGTCGCGCCACTGCGGTGTGCGCGTCTTCAAGAACCAGGGGTGCAATCCGTAGCTCGGGACGATCCATGGATGCGCGCGCGCCAACTCCGAAACGGCGTCCCAGTCGTTCTCGGCAGTGCCGTTGACGACCGCGCGGGCAATGCCCGCCGACTTCAAATCGGCCAGGACACCGCCAAGATGCGGCTTCAGCGAGTCATCCTGGAGATGATTATGCGCGTCGATGAAACCGGGGCTCATCAGGGAAGGGTGCCACGTTTCGCGCAGCAGCGCAAAGCCGTTGGGCGCTGGCAGGGAAGTTGCTTTCCAAATGAACCTCGCGTTTGCGGCATGCCGGGCTTGATTTGCTCACAGTTGACCTGCGGCGCGGATAATGCACAGTTACTTATGAAATATTTCCCTCTTGTTGTTATCTCCGGAATCAGTCTGGCCGCCATGACCTTTTCCGGTTGCCAAACGCCCGGTGAAAGCGCCGGAGCGGGCGCCCTTACTGGCGCGGCGATCGGCGGTCTCGCGGGTGGACCCCGCGGTTTTGTAGCCGGAGCGCTTGCCGGGGCGGTGACCGGAGCGGTCGTGGGCAAGATCGCGGCCGAGCAACGCGGCGATTATTATTATGGCGACCGCCCGTATCACCACTACCGGTACGCACATTTGACGCAGTACCCCGGGTACGTGAGAAGCCCATACTACCCGAACGCCCTGGTGGACGTGCGCGGATTCCGAAGCGGCGACCGGATTATGGATCCGCAGAGCCGCCGGATATTTATCCTGCCGTAAGAGCCAATTGAGTTGCCAGCGGGGCCGAATGGCGGTAATCGAAGCCGACCGATGAGCCTCGCTTCCAGCGGCCCGACCGCGGGCATTCAGAACGGCGCCACTGTTCGCCGGGTGCCCGTGTTCGGTCCGGATGGCAGGGGGTGGGTTCTTCTGTTCCTCGCAGCCCTGCTGTTTCTAGGCGTCTGTCTCGGGCGGACGCTGCGCGACCCATGGGTCGAAGAAGACACTTGGTACGGTGCGGTCTATTCCCAGGCGGCGCATAATAATCTGCGCGCGGGATTGGGCGTCACCGCGGGCGTGCCCGTGACGCTGTACTTCGGGCCGCTCCCGGTCCCTCCCGATGCGTTCTATGTGCATCATCCCACGCTGTTGCCGTTGCTGGTGACGGCTGCGTTCGCCGTATTCGGGGAATCCGAAGCGGCGGCGCGGACGGTGCCGATCTTTTGTTCGCTGTTGAGCGTTTTTTGTGTGTGGATGCTGGTCCGGGACGCCCTCGGGCGGCGGGCGGCGGCGTTTGCGGCGCTCATTTTCGCAACGTTTCCGATGCAGTTGCACTACGGGGACATGGTCGATTTCGAGCCGCCCCTGCTGGCGCTGATGCTGGCAGCGCTGGTTTGCCTGCGACAATGGCGCAAGCCGGCGGGAAATCCGGCCTGGGGGTGGACTGCCGCCGCGTGCGTGTTGCTCTGCCTCTGGATGGACTGGCCGGCTTACTTGTTCGTGTTCGCGCTGGCTGCCTGGTTTTGGCGGCGCGGAATGGCCCGCGACCGGCGGTTTGCGCTGGCGCTCATCGCAATGGCGGCGGTTTCCGCGACGGTTTTCCTGCTTCAGGTCCGGCATGTAAATCCGTCGGGACTGACCGATCTGGTAACCGCGGTGAAGATGCGGCTGGGCAACGGGACGACGGCGGGGTCGTCAACGACGGCCCACCAAAACCCGGTGCATTTTACGTTCGCGCAATGGTGCGGGACGGTGGCCGGCGGGCTGGATGAAGATTTCCTGCCCCTGCCATGGCTGCTGGCGTTCGCAGGGTTGGGAGTCGTTCTCGCCCGTGCGAAACAGTCGCCCGGTTTGCGCCGGGCCGGGGCGGTGGCGCTGCTCATCGGGTCGGTCGGCGGAAGCTACATGGTCATTTTGCGCAATTGGTCGTTCATCCACGATTGGGCTTCCTTTTACCTCACGGCGCCGGTGGCGATCCTGGGCGCCGTGGCGATCGATGGCGCCCTGGGGTGGGCTGGGAAGGACCATGGGGACCACGCGCGTTTCACTCGTGCGGCAACGGTGGCGGGGATCGTCGCATTCGCTGTCGGAAGCGGCGTGGCCGGGTTGCGTCAATCGGAATCGATGCGTTCCCAGTTTCTTTTGCTGGATGGCGAGACGCCGGAACCGCGGACCCTGGCGCCCGACCTCGGCAGGTCGCTGGCTGCGATCTTCCCGCCTCAGACCAGGATTCTCTGCAATTTCGACCCCTACGGCAGCACGCTAACCTATTACGCCCAACGGATGATCCTGACCGGAATCGCCACCGCCGACGACTGGCAGACGCTGGCCGGTGACGAACCGGGACCGGTCGGCGGAGTTGTGTGGCTGGACGCGCCGGAAGCCGAAAGGCTGCTTGCCGTTCTCCCCAAAGCGGAATTGCAGCCGATGAAGGTGGACGGAGTGCGGTTGATGGTTTGGAAGGGCAACGGGAAATGAACCAGGACACCATCGCTGCCATCGCAACCCCGTTCGGGGAGGGAGCCATTGCCATCCTCCGACTTTCCGGACCGGAGGCCGTTGCGATTGCCGGCACGGTTTTTCGCGGCGGCAAGAGGACGCCGGAGCTTCAACCGCGCGTCCAGCATTTTGGCCGGGTTGTCGATGGCGCTACTGTGCTCGACGAGGTGTTGCTTTCCGTGTTTCGGGCGCCGGCCAGTTATACCGGCGAAGAGATGGCGGAGATCGCGTGTCACGGCGGGATCTTGGTAACCCGGCGCATTCTTTCGTTGCTCTTGAACCGGGGCGCGCGCATGGCGCACCCCGGCGAGTTCACCCAGCGGGCGTTCCTGAACGGGAAAATGGATCTCACCCAGGCCGAGGCGGTCATGGACCTGATCCAGGCGCAGACCGAGCTCGCGTTGCGCGCCGCCGCCGAGCAATTGGAAGGCCGGCTCGGGGCAAGGGTGCTCGAAATCCGGGAATCGCTTCTCGGCTTGCTGGCTCACCTGGAAGCGCACATCGATTTCCCGGAGGAAGACATCGAGCCGGATACGACCGCGGCGATGCTCGAACGGTTGACTGCGGCGCGGACAAAAATCGCGATCCTGCTGCGCACGGCGGATCAGGGGCGGGTCTTGCGCGAAGGCGTCCGCACGGTGATCTACGGCGAGCCCAACGTCGGAAAGTCGAGCCTGCTGAACCTGCTGCTCGGCTACGAGCGGGCTATCGTGCATGAAGCGCCCGGCACCACGCGCGACACCATCGAAGAGACGATCGATTTGCGCGGAATTCCGCTGCGGCTGGTCGATACCGCGGGTGTCCGCGAATCCTCGGACGCCGTCGAGCGCGAAGGCATCGCCCGCACGCTGCGCCATGTGGAACGCGCGGACCTCGTCTTGCACCTGGTCGACGCCAGCCGGCCCGCGACCGTCGTTGCGGACCCCGACCGGCTCCTGGTACTCAATAAGACGGACCTCGGCGAACACAGCGACTGGCAAAATGCCGATGGCGTCCGGCTTTCCTGCCTGACCGGCCAGGGGATGGATGCTCTTGCGGACGCCATTTTCGACCGGGTGATGGGGCGCGGCCTGACGATGGCCGACGCGACGGTGGCCATCAACGCCCGTCACCAGGCGTGTTTGCAAGAAGCGGACCGGTGCGCGGAAGCGGCGTGGAAAGCGCTCGCCGGCGGGCTGTCGCCGGAACTGGCAGCCATCGACCTGAGGGCCGCGCTGGATGCTGTCGGCGACGTGGCGGGCCGGGTCGATTCCGAAGCTCTCCTGGGCAGGATTTTCTCGACGTTCTGTTTGGGAAAGTAGCGCGGAAGTTCGAGCGGGAATCCGGGGAGCACACGCGCCCTCGCATGTTGGCGTCGGCGCCCTCGCCGACGCGAACTTTTGCTTTATCGAAACCACGGATTTCACGGATTGGCACGGATGAAACCTATCCGTGTTCATTCGTGTAATCCGTGAATGATCGGTTGAATGCGAGCTTCTTGAGCGAAGATGCCTTTGGCGGGGCGCCAAAGGCCGCACGCGAGGGCGCGTGCGCTCCCCGGAGCCCGGTCTCCGATGTTCCCCGTTTTCCGAGTACCGGGAGGGCTTGCCCCGCGGAGCGGGTGGGGAGAGGGGCTTCATCCTTGAAGCCCTTCTCCTCCCGCTCCGCCCCCCGCGCCGGCCCGGATCGCCGGGGCGCTCCCTCGCCCCGGTTCGGCTGGAAAATCCTTTTCCTTCGACCGCACTCCTTTGCAGCCGCGCGAATCCTTCGCGTCCGCGGTTCTCAACGGCAATCCATTGCCGCTGGCACTCCTTTGCCTGAGTCGAACATCCGGCCAAAGCTTGCCGACACAGCGGATTAAAGCCGATGACTGCGCGTCTGCCTATCGGGGCAACTCCCTGATCTTTCGGGAAACCGATCGAATTTTGAGGTTGTTCTCATTATTGAAAATGAGAGGGAGCGGCTGTCGTTTTTGAGAAACTTTGGGCATTTTTGCATTCAGAAACGTCCTCGCTGCATTCTTGGCTCGATTCATGCTCGCCAAGAGATATGCTTCTTTTCATTGAACAGAAGACAGAACCAGAATCTCGTAAAGTGGGGCGGGCGCTGCTGTCAGCGTCGCGCCCCGGCGACATTAACGCGGCGGAGCCCGGAGGCGTTCTTCAAAACTATTTGAACGAACCGCGGATTTCTGTGTCAAATGTCGCTACCAAAAATCAATTTTCCAAATCGAGTGCGCCAGAGACGCTTCCGCAAGCGTATTTCATTTTAGAAGATTTTTCAAAGACCATTTCTATGCCGGTTGAAGATACAGATTCGGGGATAAAGATTTATCTCAGAGAAATAGGACAGATTTCGTTGCTGACTCCCGAAGAGGAGATCACCCTCGCCGCGCGCATCAAGCGCGGGGACAAGGAGGCGCGCACGATCATGATTCGCGCCAACCTGCGGCTGGTGGTGAAAATCGCCCACGATTACGCAAATTTGGGATTGCCGCTGCTCGATCTCATCTCCGAAGGCAACATCGGTTTGATGAAGGCCGTCGAACGCTTTGACCCAGCCAAGGGCGGAAAGTTGAGCACCTATGCGGCGTGGTGGATCAAGCAGTCCATCAAGCGCGCCCTGGCCAACCAAAGCAAGACCATCCGCCTTCCCGTGCATCTGGTGGACAAGATCTCCAAGATGCGGCGGGTTTCGCTTCAGATGAGCGAGGAACTCGGGCGGGAGCCGACCGACGATGAATTGGCCGAGGAAGTGGGGCTTTCCAGCAGCAAGGTATCTCACCTGAAGACGGTGGCGATTCGTCCGGCCTCCCTGGACGCGCCCATCAGCGACGACGATTCCACCGCGTTCGGCGAGATCGTTGGCGACGAGGAGGCGTTGACCCCCTTCGAGCTGCTGCGGGACAAGAACCTACGGGACGAAGTGGGCGATTTGCTCGCTGTTCTCGACGAGCGGGAGAAGAAGATCATCTTTTCGCGCTTCGGACTGGACGGCGGCAAGCCGCGGACGCTGGAGGAAGTCGGCAAGAAGTTCGGCGTTACCCGCGAACGCATTCGCCAGTTGCAAAACATCGCTCTGTCCAAGCTGCGTCGGGCCCTTCAGAAGAAGGAACGCCCGGCAATCCAGGCCTACTCCGTGGAAAGCCCGGATTTCGAGTTCTCCGAAGCCGATGCGGAGGCGGTGTAGCCAAGGGCCGCGAGATTTCGGCCAAGGCGTCCCGCCTCGGCCAGCACCCGGGACGGGTGCGCTCCCCGGAACTCGCATTCCGACGCGATCAGCCGCGAAGATGCCTTTGGCGAGGGCGCCAAAGGCCGCACGCGAGGGCGCGTGCGCTCCCCGGAAGCTGGCGCGACGCAGGTTCATGCCCAACAATCACCCTCGCGCTTTGGCGAGGTTAGCTCCTCAGGATGACAACGTTCGGGGCAGTGTCCTCGCTCGCGCGCCTGATCTGCAAAGTTGTGGGTAATGGAAAGAGAGGACTGCCGCCCTCCAAGACGCTGGCACGTTCCTCGGAGCTCCCAACGCAATCCTTTTTTCCGGACAGACTCAGAAGTTCTGAATCCGCGAACCCTTTTCTTAATTTGGCGTTACTTCCTTCAACGGCACCAGCGATGCGTCCCTCATGATCGTCTGGCCGCGCTCGCTAAGCATGAAATCGACCAGGACTTTGGCATTCAGAGTGGGGCGGTCGTTGGTGATCATCCACAGTTTGCGGCAAAGCGGATAAGTCCCCCGGATGAAAGTCTCCGCGTTGGGTTGGACCACATTGCCGTCCTGATCGCGGATGCCCAGTGCGAAGAGGTCTTTGTTGTCCACGCACGAACAGGGGATTTGGGAAAAACTTCCCGGAGTAAACTGCACGGCGGAGCGAATGTCGTCGTAGCTGTTGACGACGGCGTGCTTCATCCGAACGGGCGCTTTCCTGGCCTCGCCGTACAGCCATTGCGCAAACATCTCCCACATTCCCCGTCCCGGCGCGCTCATGTACACAGTGATCTTCAGGTCCGGGCCGCCCACCTGCTTCCAGTTGGTGAATTGTTCCTCGTAAATCCCGCGTACTTGTTCCGGCGTCAACGCATGCACGCCGCCATCCCATACGTCTTTGGACACGACCAGCGCGATCGCCTGCGCACCGATGGCGGTCTCGTAAAACACCACCGAGGGAGCGGCCGCGCGCTCTTCCTGGGTCACCGGGCGCGTGCTAAGGGCCACATCCGAAGCCCCGTCGCCAAGGGACCCGATCCCCGACGGGCTGCCGCCGGAGGTCATAATCCGGACTTCCAGGCTCCGCTCCGCCCGAAGGACGCGGGCTGCGTCCGCGATCGGCAGCGCGATGGAAACCGCCCCGTGCACCCGGACGACATCGAGCATCTGCGCCGGTGCGGTGGCCTGGCAAACCCAGCAGAACAGGAGACAGAGAAAGGCGAGTTTCTTCATTGACGCCATGGTAAGGGAATCCCGGCAAAAGCGCAACCGGTGTGAGCACGGCAGTTAAACCGCGGGTTCAACTACCCCAATCCAGCTTAATGCGGCGTGATGTCCGCCAATGGCAATAGCGCAACGTCCTTCACCATCTTCTGGCCGCGCTCGCTGAGCATGAAGTCGATCAGGACTTTGGTATTAAGGGAGGGGCGGTCGTTGGTAATCATCAATAGCTTCCGGCAAAGGGGGTAAGTCCCCCGGATGAAAGTGTCCGTGTTCGGCTCAATCGCATTGCCGTCTTTGTCGCGAATGCCCAGGGCGAAGATCTCTGTGTTGTCCACAAACGAACAGGGAATTTGCGAAAAACTGCCGGGCCAGGACTGCACGGCGGATCGGATTTCGTCGCAGCCGTCGATGGCGGGGTACTTCATTCCGACAGGCGCCTTCCTCGCCTCGCCATAAAGCCATTGGGTAAGCATTTCCCACATTCCACGCCCCGGCGCGCTCATATAGACGTTGATCTTCAGGTCCGGGCCGCCGACTTGCTTCCAGTTGGTAAGATGTTCCTCGAAAATCCCGCGCACTTGTTCTGGCGTCAGCGAATGAACTCCGCCCTTCCAGACGTCCTTGGACACAATCAGCGCGATCGCCTGCGCGCCGATCAGCGTCTCATAAAAGGCCACTGTGGGAGCCGCCGCGCGCTCCTCTCCCGTCACCGGGCGCGTGCTCAGGGCGACGTTGGTCCATCCCTCGCCCAGAGATGCGATTCCCGCCGGACTCCCACCGGAGGTCATCATCCGCACTTCCAAATCCCGCTCGGCCCGGAGCACACGTGCCGCTTCGGCGACCGGTTGCGCAATGGAAACAGCCCCATGCACGCGAACGGTAGCGGACTCCTGCGCCGGCGCCGTAGCCGGGTAAAACCAGTAAAATACGATCCAGATGAAGGCGAATATCTTCATGGGCGGCATGGTAGGGGAATCCAGGGGAAAGCGCAACCGGGGGCCTTTTTATTACCCACATCTTTTGACGTCGCTGCGTTTGAAAACGCGTCAAAGTCTGTCCCGCTTCCGGTCCTATTTCTTCGCCGGAACAGCGGTGCCGCTGGTGGCAGCGGCGGGGCTGGCCGCCGCCTCGACCGGCACGGCGAGCAGATCGGCTTCCGTCCACGGTTCGGCGTGGGCGGCTACGGCCTTGCGAACAGCGGCCACTTGGTCGGGCGTAATCTCGCCGGCTTTGTTGCCCCATTCGGAACGGACATAGCTCAGCACCGCGGCAATCTTCTTGTCGGTCAGGTTGACGCCCCAGGCGGGCATCGCGCCGTTGAAGACCTGGCCTTTGACATGCACCGGCCCTTGCAAGCCCTTCAGCACAATCATGCTGACCCGTTTGGGCGATCCCAGCACCCAGTCGGACTGCACCAGCGGCGGAAACGATCCCGGCACGCCGAGCCCCGTGGCCTGGTGGCAGGTAACACAATTCTGCGCGAACACTTTCTTGCCGAGCTGCGCGAGCGTCTCCGGGGCGGCAGGCGCCGAAGCGGCTCCGGTTCCCGCGGCCTGATCTGCGCCGATAAAACCGACGCGCTCGTTAAAGACGTTGCCGCTGAAACCGCCGCTGAAGGCGCCCAGGTAAAACGCGGCGCATCCGATGAGGACCATCGTCAAGACAATCAGCCACGCCGGCGCTTCCAACTCCCCGGCGCCGGGTTCGGGATGCTCGCGCTGAACCGCACGATGGACTTCCGTGACCGCGGCGGTCTCCCGGTAATCGATATCTTCGGCTTCTGGTTGCATGGGTCTGAAGTGTTTCACTTTGCGGCGGGGGCGGTTGCTCTGGCTTCCTTGAGCGGATGACTCTTGTCGAGCGAGAGCAGGAAGGCGACAAGCGCGCGAGCCTTGGCGGTCGGCACCACCTCGTACCCGCTCCGAACGGCATTGGCGCCCGTCAGCGGCAGCGCCTCGGGAGAGGGTTCGCCGGAAATCTTCCGTTTCTTGAAGAGGTAGCGGTATGGCGGCATGATCGAATCCGCCTCGTGGCTGCGCGGGCTGTAGAGTTCCAGATACAACCACCGCGGGTCGTTGATGTAGCGGCGCGTGGAATCCTCGGACTTCGCCGCGCCGACATTGGAGAGATCGGGGCCGTTGCGCATGGAGCCCAGCGTCACCGGCGTATCGTAGATGTAGTCGCGCGCGACGGTGCGGCGGGCGCCCCACTCGCGCTGAATGTCCGGCCCCATGTGCGCGTCGCGGATCAACTGTGTGTGGCAGGCGCCGCATCCCTGGGCGACGTAAACTTGGCGGCCCTGCTCGGAGAGCCCGGAGATGTCCACCGGGTAGACATCGGCGTTCTCCTCATCCACCTGCGGCTGCAAATTGCCAATCTGCATTTGCGGAATGGCGATCACGGCGCACCACGCCACGGCGAACGAAGCGAACAATCCTGCGAAAAGTAACGGTGTGGATTTCACGATTTGGCTCCAAACAAAGTGGGTTCATCAGCGCTCGGGCGGCCGAGGCGCAGCAGCAGTAATGCAAAGTGGATCGCAAACACCAGGTTGCCGATGCACAGGAGAACCTGCGCCATCACGCGCCCGATGAGCAACGGCAGCATCGCGGAGACCGAGAGCATGAAGTCAGCCTGCGGGTTGGCGCCCTCGCCGATGCGAATGACCGATTGCGCGCTCCCCTGCGCCACCCCGGCGGCGAGCAGCATGACGATGCTCATGCCGAATCCGTAGGCCGCCCCCCAGTAGTGGATGCGAATCAGGTTGCCCGAGAGCCATTCTGCGACAACCAGCCGCGGAATGATGTAATACATCGCCCCGAACATCGCCATCGAGAAGAACGCGTTGATGAAGAGCTGATCTTCCGCCACCCCGAACCACGTGAACTGCGTGACGGCGCCGACCGACCGGAACGAGCCGATCAGGAACACGACGTTCGCCACGAAATAAGAAAGCGCTCCGAAAAACGCGAAGCGAAGCGTGGGGCTGTGGTTGAGCAGCGAGAAGCTCTCGCGCAACGTCAGCAGGTAGTTAACCATGACGATGACCACCGGGATGAGCAGCATGATCGTCGCCGAAATGCTGACAGTGACCAGCCACGCGGGGACCGGTCCGCCGGAAAGCCGCTGCATGCCGGTCCATCCGGACAAGATAATGAAAGCCCAAAAACCGAGGCCGGCGAGCGATGCGCTGTACACCGGTTTGCCGCTGACCTTGGGGATGAAATAATAGATCGTGCCGAGGCCGAGCGCCGTCAGCCAGACGCCGAGCAGGTTTTGCGCATACCACGCGCCCACGACCGCTTGCATCACCCCATGGACGCCGTGCCAGCCCAGCAGCGTGTTCGAACCGGCCAGCAGCCACGGAAACCAGAGTAATGCAGCCACAAGGTAGAGCGTCGAAATGAAGACCTCGCCCGGCCGCCGTTGCAGGAATATGACAATCCCCCACACCGCGATGAGGCAGTAGCCGAGGAAGAGCACCAACATCGCGCTCTTCGGAAATTCGAGAAACGGCAGGACCCGCCCGTTGCCGAAGAGAATCCCAAGCGTGCCGGCGACCACGCCGAGATTCCAGACCGCCCCGCCAATGATCGGCAGTGCGGGCCGGGGCAGGGCCACGCGGCAAAGACGCGCCAGAATCCAGAGCGCTGTGCCGAGCCCGGCCATGCTGGCCCAGCCATAGACGGCGATATTGCCGTGAGCGGCGACAACCCGCCCGTACGTCAGGACCGGGCACGCGGAAAGAAACTCGGGCCACTGAATCTTGATCGAGGCGATGAGCCCGAGCGCGTTCTGGACAAGCAGCCAGAATACCGCCGAGGCATAGAAAAACAACACCGGCGCGCGCGCGGACCGGTCGATCGTGACGCGCTCAATATGCTCCAGCCGAACGGCTTCGGCGTTTTCAAGAACGTTCTGCGGAAGTTCAGTGGAAATTGCGCTCATTGCTTTGCGGGTGTGGGAGACATGGGAGACGGACTCGGGCTGGCCGCCGGCGGAGCGCTTTGGGTGTAAGGCGGGACGATGTTGGTGGTGTTGGCTTCGGCCTTGACCGCGGACGGCACGGCGACGCGGGGCAGCTCGCTGCGCGTCAGTTCCATCGCGCGTTCGATTGGAATTCGCACCGCGCCCTTGGCTTTGTCGACCCACGCGTAGGTGGTGAGGCTCTGGCGCTCGGCCCTGCGCAAAGCGGTCAATCGGCTCGCGCGAAGTTCGGCCCGTTTGTCGTCGTAGGTCTGGCCCGCGGTGAGTCCCGCCCGCATCGCCACGATCAGCACCCCGACCAGGCAGAACGCCAGAATGCCAAGGAAAAACGAAGCGCCCGCGCCTGCTTTCGGTGTCGAATCCAGTGGAGATGTCGGTTGCATACTAATTGCTGAGGCGAATGCTTTCCTGGATGCGCGGGTCGCGCACCGGGATGAGGCTCGATTTGGGCAGGCTGTTCAGGAAGAAAAACCCGAGCACGCCGCCGATGCCGAGCAGGGCGGTGAAGTCCAGCGGATGGAAAGCGACGCCTTTCTGATGCAGCATCGGCATGACGACGATGTACATGTCCAGAAGCTGCATCGCCAGAATCCAGCCCGCGACCGCGCACAATACCTTCGGGTTCTTCTTGGTGGACTGGAACAGCAGGAACGGGAACGGCAGGAAAAAGCGGAAGACGACCAGCGCCATGCTTAGATACCACCACGTCTCCGTATTGCGCCGGATGAAGTAGATCGTCTCTTCGGGCATGTTCGCGTACCAGATGAGCATGTACTGGCTGAAGCCGATGTAGGCCCAGAAGACGCAGAACGCCAGCATCAGCTTGCCCATGATGTGGTAGTGCTCGAGGTTGACCTGCTGGAGGTAGCCGGCGCTTTTCAGGGCCGCGACAATCACCACCAGCAGCGACATCGCGCTGCCCGCGCCGCCCGCGAAAATGTAGACGCCCCACATCGTGGATTGCCAGTGGAAGTCCAGGCTCATCAGCCAGTCCACCGCGGCGAAGGTCAGCGACAGCGCCAGGGCGGGAATGCCCATAAACGCAAGCCGGCGCATGGCGATCGTGAAGCCGGGATGCCCGTCGGCGTCCTGGCGCACCGAGTTTTCACGGATGCGATACGCCAGCATTCCGAGCGCCGCAAAATAAACGATGGCGCGCAGCGTGAACGCCGTCGGATTCAAGAAGGCGCTCTTCTTGTCGAGCAGCGCATCCGCGCCGTGGGGAAGATTCCACCATTTGTAGAGGAAGGGCGCGTTGATGAAAATGGTGGCGAAAAAGAAGACCGCCAGCACGGGGATCAGCGCGCCGACATTTTCGAGCTGCCGGCGCACCAGCACCGACCATTCCGCGTCCGTCGCGTGATGAACCAGCGTCCAGAAGAGCGCGCCGACGCAGACGGTGAAGAAATAGATGAATGCAAACAACCACGAAAAGGCGAACTGCTCGCGATGATCGACCGCCATCAACGCGGTGGAGACCAGGCCGAGAATGCCCGCCGCCAGCGACAAACGAGACCAGTAGCGCGCTTTCTCGACGCTGAATTGCTCGGGCTGCACTTCGGAGGTATGGGAGTGATCGCTCATGGCTTGTCCAAGTCGGTGCGACGATTCGCCGGCACATCGTCGAGTTTGGCGTTCTGGCTGCGTTGCAGTGCGCGCGCGTAGGCGACGATTGCCCAGCGGTCTTCCACGGTGATGTTCGATCCGTATGGCGCCATGTTGCCCTTGCCGCGGGTGATGGTTTCGAAGAGCTGCCCGTCAGGCATCGTGCGCAGGCGGGCCTGTTGCAGGTTGGCGATGCCGACCAGCCCATACTGGGAGACGATGCCGGCGCCCGCTCCGACAGCCCCATGGCACGGCGCGCAGAAAATATTGAAACGCTCGCGGCCGCGTTCCATCAGCGCCGGCGTGACCGGGACCTCCTTCGGCAGGCCGTTGCCCCAGAATTCGCCCATGCGCCCGGTGTCCGCATACTCCGTGGTATTGGAAAACCCCGCGGGCCCGGTCAGGTTTCGCGCGTTATTGGCGTTGTTGATCGAATAACGCCCCGGCAACACATACCCCTGCGGCACGGACCCGGGCACGAGCGGACGCGCCGCGCGGGTGTCGGCGTAGAACGCGTCGGTGTGTTGCGGATCGAACCGGGGTTGATCCTTCATGTCCGGGAAAATCTGGATGGGTGTTTTCGTGGTGTAATCCCCCCGGAACCCGGCGAGTGCGACCACTGCGATGACGGCCAGAAAGAACCCGGCGAAAAAGTATCGGAGTATGGGCATTAGTCGTGAACCAGTGAAATATGGGCGCCGCCGATCTCCTCCATCAGGCGGCGGGTCCTGGCCTCGGAGAACTTCGGATCGCGCGCCTCGATGACCAGGAAGAAGCCGTTGTCGGTGACCTGGGCGAACCGGTCCCAGTTAAAGAGCGGGTGATACCACTTCGGCAGCCAGGTGAAGAAACAGAGCGCGGCCACCGTGGTGAACGCGGTGAACAGCACCGTCAGTTCGAACATGATCGGGAAGAACGCCGGCACGGTCATGAAGTCCGTGGGTTTCCCGTGGACGATCATCGGATAAAGGAACGACGAGGGAATAAACTCCAGCGCAACCGCCGTGAGCAATCCGACCAGCCCGCCGATGAATACCGGACCGCTCAGCCACGATTTGCCCAATCCCATCGCCTGGTCCATTCCGTGAATGGGGAAGGGTGAATGCACATCCCAACGCCTGAACCCGGCATCGCGGATTTTCTCGGCTGCGTGGTAGAGCTCGGCGGCGCTCGAAAATTCCGCCGCCATTCCGTAGAGCTTTCGGTATTCGGCCATTAGTGATGAACCTCCTCTGTGGCTGAAGCGGTTTCTGCCGGCGGTTCCGGCGCGTGGTGAGGATCGGACTCAGGCAAGACAATCTTGACTTCGGACATCGCAACCATCGGCAGGAAGCGCATGAACAAAAGGAAGAGCGTCAGGAAAATGCCAAACGTGCCGAAGAAAGTGAATCTCTCGACCCAGGAGGGGTGAAACATTCCCCACGACGACGGCAGGAAATCGCGGTGCAGCGAGGTGACGATGATGACAAAACGCTCGAACCACATCCCCGCGTTCACCAGGTTCACGATAAGAAACACCACCCAGAGATTGTAGCGGTTCTTCTTCCACCAGAAAACCTGCGGCGCGATGACATTGCAGGAGATCATCGACCAGTACGCCCACCAGTACGGCGCGCGTGGGATGCCCAGCAGTCTCTCGCAAATGAACGGGTCCGCCACGCGGTTGCGCAGGAACACCCAGATTTCACCCGGATTCGCGCTGTACCAGGCGATGAAGAATTCCATCGCGTAGGCGTACCCGACGATCGAACCGGTCAGCAGGATGATCTTGCACATCTTGTCGATATGCTGCGGCGTGATGACATCCTTGAGTTGCGGGTAGAAGATGCGCGCCGGAAGCAGGATCGTCAGCACCATGGCGAACCCGCCGAAGATGGCGCCGGCAACGAAATACGGCGGGAAGATGGTCGCGTGCCAGCCCGGCAGGATGGAGGTGGCGAAGTCGAAGGAGACCACCGAGTGAACCGATAACACCAGCGGCGTGCTGATGCCGGCCAGGATCAGGTAGGCCATCTCGTAATGACGCCAGTGCCGGTTCGCGCCGCGCCAGCCGAGGGCGAAGAATCCGTACAGATACTGGGCAACCTTCGATTTCGCGCGGTCGCGCAAGGTCGCCAGGTCGGGCACCATTCCGACATACCAGAACAACACCGAAACGGTGAAGTAAGTGCCGACGGCGAACACGTCCCAGAGCAACGGGCTGCGGAAGTTCGGCCAGATGGCGTTGCTGGTCGGCACCGGCGCAAGGAACCAGGCCATCCAGATGCGGCCCACGTGGATGCCCGGGAAAATGCCGGCGCAGATGACCGCGAAAAGCGTCATCGCCTCCGAAGCGCGGTTGATCGACGTGCGCCACCTCTGCCGGGTCAGGAAGAGAATGGCCGAGATCAGCGTGCCGGCGTGACCGATCCCGATCCAGAACACGAAGTTGGTGATGTCCCACGCCCAGCCGACCGGATGGTTTTCCCCCCAAACGCCGACGCCCGTGGAAATCTGATAGACGATGCAGCAAAGCCCGATAAGGGCGAGCGTGGAGGTGAAGGAAATGGCAATCCACCACCAGATCGGCGTGCCTCCTTCGACAATGCTCGAAATGTTCTGCGTAATCCACGGGGCGTTGCGCCGGTTGGCAACCAGCGGAACCCGGGTCACCGCAGCCTTCTGCTGCTCGTAAAGAGTGGTGGCGTTGGACATTGCTTCTAACTCGCTTTCAACGTTGGCGCGAACGCGGACTTCCGGGGAGCGCACGCGCCTCGCGTGCGGCCTTTGGCGCCCTCGCCGAAGGCCACCTCGTCGGTCTTAAGATCCCTGGAATTCGAAGTTCGCGTCGGCGAGGGCGCCGACGCCAACACGCGAGGCGCGTGTGCTCCCCGGAACGCCCTGTTCGGCGTATTTCCTAGTTTGTGAGCTTTTTGGGTTAATCTCATCTCGGAAGCAACTTAGGGTTCACGAAGCTGCTGGCGCGGTGCGCTTCAAGTCGGGCATTTTCGGATTCGGGTTGCGCACCCGCCCGAGATAGCTCACGCGAGTGCTGACGTTGAGGTATTCCAGGAGACGGTAGTTCTTCTCCTGTTTCTTGATCTTGGAAACGCGGCTCTCCGGGTTCGACACGTCGCCGAACACGATGGCTTCGGTTGGGCACACCTGCTGGCACGCCGCCATGAATGTGTCAGGCGCGATGCGCACGTCGTTCGATGCTCCGGCTTTCACCTTCTGCGCGATGCGCGCCTCCTGGATTCGCTGGACGCAGAACGTGCATTTCTCCATCACGCCGCGCATGCGCACCGTGACGTTCGGATTCTTCTGCATCTTGACGATGTCGGCGGCGCCTTTCTTTGTCAGCGGCCCCAGATAGAGGCCGGAGACTTCGCCGAGGACGGGCACATCCACCGGGCCGATCGGGCGCTGGTTGTAATCGAAGAAATTGAACCGGCGCACCTTGAACGGGCAGTTGTTGGCACAATACCGGGTGCCGATACAACGGTTGTAGGCCATCACGTTCAGGCCGTCCGAGGAGTGAACGGTGGCGTTGACCGGGCAGACGGTTTCGCACGGGGCGTTCTCGCACTGCTGGCACATCATCGGTTGCATGGCCATTTCGGGATCGGCGGGATACTGCCCCAGATCCTCCTCCAGATGGCCGCTGCTGACGAAATAACGGTCGTTGCGCATCCAGTGCATAAACCGGCCCTTGCTGACCTGCTCCTTGCCGACGATCGGAATGTTGTTCTCGGCCTGGCAGGCAATGACGCACGCCGCGCAGCCGGTGCAGGTGTTCAGGTCGATCGCCATGCCCCACTGGTTGGGAGCGTCCAGCTTGGGATGCGCGTAGAGGCTGGGATTCCCCGGCGGCACTTCCTCGTCCGCTTTCTTGACGAAACCGGGATCGGCGTTGAACTCCGCCAGCGTTGCTTCGCGGACGAGCGCCCTGCCCTCCATGTTGAAATGCTCCTGCGTGTGGGCGACCACATACGTCCGGGCGAGCTTGGCGACCTTGGCGCCAACGGCGAAATACGGCGCGTCCTGGGTGCGCAACGCGTAAGCGTTGACGCCGGAGCCGAGGCCGACGCGGCCCGTCACCGAACGGCCATAGCCGAGCGAGAGGGAAATGGAGTTGTCCGCGTGCCCGGGAACGACAAACGCCGGCGCCTCGAGCTTGCGCCCGTTGACTTCGATTTCGAGCACCGGCTGCTCGTGTCCGCGATAGAGGATCTGCCGGATGTTCAACTCGTCAGCCATCATCGGGCTGATCCACGCCACATTGTCCCAGGTGGTCTTGGTGATCGGATCGGGCAATTCCTGCATCCAACCGTTGTTGTTGTACCGACCGTCGTCCAGCTTGGAATCCGCCGGGAAAACCACTTCGATGAAGTTCGCAGCCGCCGGCTTCGGAAGCTCCGTCGGCAGCCTGCCCGAGAACGTGAGCGCGACAGGCGCCGCAGGGGCGCTTACAAAGCCGTCGTGCAGAAACTTGTTCCAGCCGGCAGCGAACTCGCCCTTGAATCCAAACCCGCGGTAGGTCTCCTGAACCAGCTCGGGGCCGGCCGGCTTGGGCCGACCGGCGATCTTGGCCAGCAAATCGAGCTCGGACCATCCGCCAAAAAGCGGCAGGATCATTGGCTGCACGGCCACGTAACTGTAATCCGCGGCGATGCCGTCGCCCCAGTTCTCCAGGAAATGCGTCGCCGGAACGTGCCAACGGGCGGCGTGCGAGGTTTCGTCGGCGTAATACCCGAGCCGGATCGTCTCCGGGACGCTCTTCTGGAGCCCGGCCCAGTCGAGGTCGCTCGGCGCGTTGTAAACGGGATTTCCGCCGAGAATGAAGAGCGCGGTGATCTTCTTCGCTTTGATCTCGGCGGCCAAATCGGAAATGGTGAGCGCGGGAGCGGTCGTCTTCGGCGCGCCGATCAGTGTCTGACCCAGGGCGCCGAGCGCGCTGTTGATTGCGGCGGCGAGTTGCTGGACCGCCACCGGCTGCCGGTTGCCGGCCAGAACGAGGCTGCGACCGCGCGCCGATTTAAGATCCGCCGCGAGTTCCGCGATCCACTTGTGCGGCAGTTCGACGCCCGCAGGCTGTGCAATTCCGTCGACGGGGACGCCCAGGTCCCGGGCGAGCGCCAGCGCGAATGCGCCGACATGACTGGCGGGAATGCGCAGGCGATGATCGGCCATTCCGCCGGTAACCGTGAACCGGTTCTCGACGACATAGAGCCGGTTCATTTTGTCCCCGGCCTTCTCCACGCGGCGGCGCTCGGAAAAAGCGCGCACGGCGTTGAGCGGATACTGGTCGGTGCCAAGAAAATCGCAGTCGAGGGCAAGCACCACGTCGGCTTTCTCAAAAGCCGGAATGACTTGGACGGCCGGCCCGAAGGAAGCGGCGGTCGCGGCGTCGGCCAGTTCGCCGCCGAGCGGCTCGTACACGGCCCACTTCGCCTTCGGGAAGCGGTTCATGATCTCGCTGCGCAAGCGTTCGCGCGTGGGCGAGTTGTTTTCCTCAAGCAGGAACGCCAGTTCGGAGCCGTCCCCGATGGTCTTGAGCAGTTTTTCGACGTAGGCCTCGAAGCGTTTGACATCGGACTGCTGCTTGCGATCCACGATGAAGCGGGCGCGGTCCGGATCGTACAGGTCGAGGATCGACGCCTGGGCGAACAGGTCCGTGGCGCCTTTGCTGACGGGGTGCAGCGGATTGCCCTCGATCTTGGTCGGGCGCCCGTCGTGGGTGGTCGCCACCAGCGGCAGGTACCCGGAGCGGCGCGGCATCGACGTGGCGAAAAAGAGCGGCTTGCCGGGGATGGCCCATTCGTGGCTTTGCGTGAAGGGCACGAGGTGCTTCTCCGGACGATGACAGGCCGTCAGGCCCAGCCCCGCCAGCGCGGTCGAAGCCCCCATCAGCTGCAAGAAATTCCGCCGGGAAACGGCGTCGAGGCTCAGTTCGGAAGCGCCCGCCGGAAACTCGCGCTCCAACCAGGTGCGAAACTCGGGTGTCTCCGCGAGTTCGTCGAGGCTCCGCCAGTATTTGCGGCCCGTGGCCTTCTCGGGTGGATGATGGAAGATTTGTTTCATCGATGACAGCCGGAACAACTCGTCGGCGGGTTGACGTTCCACTTGTTCTTCAGCTCCAGGCCGACCTGCCGCTGTTCCGCGGTGGAAGCCGGACGCCAGTCCAGGTTAAATACCTGCTCCTGGGGCCGCAGGTAGTCTTCAGGCGCGCGATGGCAATCCAGACACCAGCCCATGCTTTGGGGCTTGGCGTGGTAGACGACCGGCATGTGGTTGACCGAGCCGTGGCAGCTATAGCAACTGACGCCGCGGTTCACATGGACGGAGTGATTGAAATAAGCGAAGTCGGGCGTCTTGTGAATCTGCACCCAGTCGATCGGCTGCCCGGATTTCCAGGAATCGCGCACGGCGATCAGCTTCGCGCTGTCCTTCTGCACCTGCGAGTGGCAGTTCATGCAAACCTGCGTGTTCGGGACGTTCGAGTGCGCCGCCACTTCGACGAAGCTGTGGCAGTAGCGGCAGTCCATTCCCAGCTGGCTGGCGTGGATTTCGTGCGAGAACGGCGCCGGCTGCACCGGCCTGTAGCCCACCCGGGTGTACTTCGGCGTGAAATAATACCAGACCCCGGCGGTGGCCGCCGTGCCCAGCATGGCGGCGATCACCACCAGCTTGATGGGAAGGAAGTTGGTCCAGCGTGGGAAGAGATTCGCCATGGGGGCTTCAGTCGGTGACAGTATCGAAGATTTTGGTTTTTTCCAGCCGGCAGGCGGAGCCTCGCGGAAAACGGAAGAATTCGTGGCTTATTATTCGAAATCTGTCAATTGCGCACATTGGCAATTCTTGGCGATTCCTTACCTTTTTTTGTTATTTCGTTTTGAGGAGGTAAAATTCCCGCCTGCCTTTGGACCGCAATCGCTCCGACTCGAAACGGCCCGGAAACGCCCGCCGCACCTCTTCGGAGTCACTGTCGCAGGCCAGGACGTACCCGGCGTTCCGCGGCAGGTTGCCCGCTGTCGGAACGAAGGCGCACGGGCGATGCACATAAAAGAGCGCCGGTTCGTAGTCGCGATCGATAACGTGCAGCACGGTGCCCGCCGGCATGGCTTGGTCGATTCCCCGTCCCACCGAGCGAAATTCCTCGCGAACGCGCATTCCCGGCATGAAATCGAGCGCGAAAACGAGGATCCCGCACACGGTGACGATGCCGCTCCAACCGGCGAGACGGTGCGTCTCAAGGCGCCAGGCTTCGATGCGGTTCGCCGTAAAATCGCCCACGACAAACCCGATCGTAAAGATGAACGGCAGCCAGGGCCGAAAGCCGGCGTCGCGGACAATCGCCAGGCTCACGGCGGAGACAACGAAGACCAGCTTCAACAAATACTGATTGCAGCGCCACCAGACGATCCGCTGGCCCATGGTGAGTTGCCCCGCCGCGAGCGCGAACAACAGCGCGGCCACCGGATAAAGCGGCAGCGTGTAGCGCGGGAGTATCCCGGGGATCAGCATCAAGCCCACGAAACAGATTGCCAGCGGCCACCGCGCCGCCCGGAGCAAAAGCCGCAGCCGGTCGCCGCCGCCATTGCCAGAGGCATCGCCGGACCCGCCGATCGCCACCAGCACCCGCGGGTTCCACCAAAGCGGGGCAAAGAGAAGCCACGGCAGACCGTTCACGAGCGCCCGGGGAATGTTCGGAAGCCACTCCCGCAACACCCGGCTTCCGCCGCCGACGTGTTCCTTCAGTTGGCCCGCCCAGACGCTCTCCGCATTCAACCGGGCTGTTGCGAAATGATACGGAACCGCCCATGCGCCGAAGATCGCCACCGCCAGCGCGAGGGACGCCAGGTGCGCAACGCTCCAAAGCTCGGACAGTTCGCCGGCTTCGGCCAGAACCGGCACGACGATCGCATAGAAAAAGAGCAGGTGCCCCGGACCCTTTGCCAGCAGCCCCAGCCCGAGCAGGATCTCCGGCACCAGCCAGAGGCGCCACCCGGTCTGCCGTTTCGCCCATGCCGCCAGCCACCAGGCGAACGCCATTCCAGTCAGTGCCACGTAATCGGCTTCGATCTCCGCCAGCCGCCCTTTCTCCACAAGCGCCACGCTGGAAAGAAAGAAAACAGCGGCCGCGAACCCGCCTTCCACCCCGAGCCATGCACCGCCTGTTTGCGCCAGAACGAGCGCCAGCAAAAGCGTCATCAGCACCGACGGAAGCCGGGCGGCCAACTCATCGCGCCGGCCCGTCAGTTTCATGGACGCGGCGATCAGCCAGTTCACCAGGGGCGGCTTGCTCAGATACGGTTTGCCGTTGAGATGCGGCACCAGCCAGTTCCCCGTGTCGAGCATCGCGATGGCCGGCAAGCTGCGGCGCGGCTCTTCACCCTTGAGTTCCAGCGTCCCCAGGCCGGGTAAATAAATCCCCGCCCAAAGCAGGAATACGAGAGCGAGCGCGGCGAAGCGGTTCATTGTCAATACGAGTGAGCATGAGGCAACATGGGTGGAAAGCAAGTCGGCATGGCGTTTCGCAAAGACCAATAGAGCGGCATCTTCCGGAAACCATCGATTTGATTTGTTCCACATCTCCGGGTGTGGCACGTTTGGGTCGGTTGCGATTTGCAGCCAGCGCGAAAGAACAGCCATGAATCTTCGGTGGAAACGGTTGTTGGGATTTTTGGATGCGAACGGATGGTCACGCACTCCGGGCACCGTGTCGGCAATCTGAAAGCTTTTTGATGACACTGCGGTTGGCGCTTCAAGCCGCGATTTCGCAATACGCAGCCTCAGACCTCCTGACCTCTTCTGGAAAGAACGGCCGGATTGAAGAATGAAAATGAGCCCACCTCCGGCACGGTCTGAAATGAATGAACCTAAAACGGCAAAGGAGGCTCGTGGACTGCGGTGAAGGGCTCTTTCCGTTACCCACAAATCGGGAGCCGAGCACGGAAACCGGAGCGGCCCATATTATTTGTCATCCTGAGGAGCTAACCTCGCCAAAGCGCGAGGGTGATTGTTGGGCATGAACCTGGCATCGCCTGGCGCCTTTCCGGGCCAACGGCCCAGCGACAATGTAGCCTAGGGGCGTTGCCCTAGTGTGCTGTAACACGATAACTTTCGCGTTACAGGAGTTGCGATGGAGCCGAGTGGGGCTTCCGATAAGCGCGTCAGCGTCTTGGAGTGCGGGCAGTCCTCTGCCGCTTTCGCAAGCTGGAGAGTCCCCCGCCTACGGAAGATTCCCTTTGCCATCAGAGCTTTCCGCAACTCTCCGACAGAGGATGTTGCGCTTGGAGTTGACGCCAGACGTAGCCAGGCGCACTGCCAAAGCGGTAGAGGACTACCCGCACTCCA
>Ga0316220_1001607_pt1 | contig 24180 bp, 36 predicted proteins | sample TBH18005metaG_FD_203632 | JGI IMG/M metagenome (GOLD analysis project Ga0316220, IMG submission 203632) | Freshwater microbial communities from Trout Bog Lake, Wisconsin, USA - TBH18005 | ecosystem: Environmental > Aquatic > Freshwater > Lake > Hypolimnion/Profundal zone | place: USA: Wisconsin...
CATTTCTTTTTTTGTACTTTTGAGACCTTAAAAGATCCATCTCGTTGGGGTGTCCAAACGAGAAAATCTCCGTCCTTCCAGCTTAACTTATCCGTCAAGCTGGTTGGTAAGTTGACGAACATTTCGTTCGATCTTAGATCGTGTTGAATAGCTAGCAACCAACTCGGTGTTAATTCTTTTTCTTCTTTCACAACCGAATTTTATTTAGGCCTTCCAACTCTTTCTTGGCTTGGATTTGTTTCTCTTCTACAAACTTAATAATAGTACCGCCTTTCTCTAAATCCGTAACAACAATATCAACCCAATCATCCCCGTACTTGCCCTTCAGGTATGCATTACCGTACAGTTTATTGAATGCTTCTTTGGTTACTTCTAATGTTTTAGGCTTCATGTATTAGTATAAATAGTATTTCACTGTGAAGTGTACCTTATATAATGTAACAAAACGGGATATATTCAAGCTATTTTTGGATATAATAACGTTTATTATTAAGTCCACTCTACTTCATCTATAAGAGTTTGTGTTGTTTTTTCGGTTAACAGTTCTGGTTTAGCTTTATTATCTTCGTTGTATTTGTCGTAAAGAGTGTTAGTAAGCTTAAGAGCTGTATCAGCTATGTACGTGTAATCGATACTTGATTGAGTGGGATATTTTTGTGTTATAGCTGCGGATACTGCAACGAAAATTTGGGACTTTAAATCTGATTTCATAAGAAATATGTTAACTTATATTACGAGTTAATCAAGCTTTTAAACTCATCAACAGTTAAAACGTTTACTAAATCCTTCTTGTTTTCAGCAAAGTATTTGTACTGTTTTGCTTCCTCGTAATAGGTTTTTGTATACAGATTATTATTGCCTCTTCTAATGATAGCACAACCAGTATCAGTATCTACAACTTGTACGGTTACGTTTGCAACACTTGTTCTAAACCAAATAGGAGCCATATACGAGGTACCACACAAGCCTGGATTTGTTGCACCTTCACTATCTGGTAAACAATCATGAACTATAATAGTACCACCTTCATTAAGCACTACTAAACTACTAGCTATATCTTTAATAGTCTGTTCTTCGGTATGCAATCCGTCTATGAATATGATATCAAACTTGTCATTATACTTCTTAAAATAATCATCTGATGACATTTCATGAGTTAGTTGATCGAAGTTCTTTTTTATATCTACACATACTTTATGTGCACATTTAACTTCTTTATAACAAGTACCGTGTTGGGTACCTATTTCAAGATAGCTCTTATAGTTGTACTTTTTTATAAAAGCATTAATAATATCCCATCTTGTCATATGTTTATTTACTTAAAGTTCTTTCTATCATCTAGCTCTGGTTTGTTCTTTTCCGTCCACATAGCACCCATTATGTTCCAAAGAGCAGCAGCCATATGGTCTTCTGAAGCATCCCCTTCCCACCATTTGAATAAGTGTCTTTGTGCACTATCATAGAACACAGATGTAGTCATACCTTTCATCCAGTTGTTCTCGCCATACTTCTCTGCACCTTCTTTATACCTGTGCATCAATCTAGTAAGCTCTTCATGAGGTACTAAGCTCATTCTAGGCTTACCTTCACCGGTATCTCTTTGTGCGCCAGTTTCGAATTTTCTGTTCATTTTACCCAGTTCGCTAATGCTTTGTCTAATACTTCGTGTACCTCTGTTAACTTAATACCAGTGCTTAGTATTTTATTACTATCAAGTACACAGTTACTACGAGGCGTTTTAGCAGCTACTTGCATAAACTCTGATTCATCTTTAAAGAACTTAAACTCTTTATCAGATACTTTGTTCTTCTTAATAAGCTCTACTACCTCTTTAGTAGTTACTTTGCCTGGGTTAGTTACGTTATAGATACCATAAGGTATTTTATTAAGATAACTATCTAAACAAGCACTAACAAACTCATTTAAGTCTGATAGGCTATTAGTAGCATCTAAGAGCGTGTTATAGTTTAATAGCTTACTAAGATAGTTTCTCTTATTGTTAATATTATTAAACGGAATACGTAAACGCCAAATATAAACATTATCATAATCAGCTAGTACCTCTTCTCCTAAGCCCTTTGTACCACTGTACCAAGAGCAACCGCCTTTGCTTCTAAATGTAAAGTTAGGTTTATCTTCTTCAGTCCAACCATTAGAACGCCATACATGACCACTACTAGTATAGATACACCCAGAAGATACATGACCCCAGGGTATGTCTAGAGGTTGACAAGCACGAGCAATAATACCTGGTAGTACAGCATTACCTAATAAGCACTCATCTTTATCTATCTCGCAAGCATCAACGTTTGGTTTGCCAGTATACCCAGCACAGTTGATTAAGAACTCTGGCTTATCAACGCACATTGCGTTAAAGAGCTTGTTAGAAGAATAGTAATCAAGTTCTTTTCGGCTTATATTTTTATAAGCAATGCCACGAGCTTTTAGTTGAGCTTGGAACTCTTGCCCAACATAACCAGTTCCACCTAATAAGTATATCATAAGTTTGTTTAGTTGTGTAAAACGATTTCGTCTACTGCTTTTGCCTCTTTACTACCGTCGTCATTAGTCTTACGTCTACCGGCAGTATGCTTTAAGTTATAGGTTTCGATTTTTAATTCACCTTGTAAGTTCTGAAAGAAGCTATCACCAGTATCATCATTACATAATAGAACTTTACTCTTATTGCTAACACTCTTAGCAAATGTAACTAAATCAGTTTGATCGGTATCGTTAAAGGTTTGGCTATAACTTGTAAAGCTACCTCTATAAGGTGGGTCTAAGAAGTAAAACGTATTAGGTATTTCTGGGTTGTTCTGCATTACCGTACGCCAATCTACATTAGTAATAGTAGCATTCTGTAATAATGTATGCCACTGTCTTACGATATCTTCTTCATATACTTTATCAGTCTGGTTTAACAAACCAGCTGGTGTAGCAAATCTACCGTTACTTGCTTTAGTAGTTTGCCAAATACCATTAAAAGCAGTCTTCATTAAGAAGTATAAGTGAGCAGACTCTTCTGTTGAAGTCCATTTGCTATAGTCTGAACCATACTCTTCTCTTAACTCATAGAAGTATTCTTTACGTTTTGTTTTATCTAACGGTAAATACCTTGCTTGTAATACGTTTAAGGTAGCAATAAAGCTACCAACATCGGTCTTAATAGCTGTATACAGATTAGTTAACTCTGCATTAATGTCGTTAATAACTACCTTAGAAGGGTTATACGTCTTCATTACATGCAAGAACATAGCACCACCTCCAAAGAACGGTTCAATATAAGTATCTACTTTATCTGGCATAATGCCACTTTCCTGGTAAAACTTAATCATCTTAGTCTTACCACCAGCCCACATAAAGAGAGGTTTAGTTATATTTTTATTAGTTTTAGACATTACTAATAATATAACTTATTTCTGTATTAAGTCAAGTACTATTCTGAGTATGTATTGATTGTTTCTACCAATGCATTAGCAGTGATAGATTGACCAACTAGCTTATCTACTAATGTACCATTCTTGAATACAACAACTGTTGGAATGCTTCTGATACCTAACTGTGAAGCTATATCAGGATTCTCATCAACGTTGATCTTGCCAAATGTAGCTTCTTCTTTGTATTCATTTGCAACACTCTCAACTAGAGGCATTACGCTCTTACAAGGCCCACACCAAGGTGCCCAGAAATCTACAACCACTAATGAGCGGTTAGCTACAGCTGCTTTAAGACTATCATCAGTAAAGTTAATCATGTTGTTATTTACCTCTATACCTTAAAATACCAAATAGAAGTCCCTTCTGGGTTAGTTACTTTTTGTTTTAGTTTGTCTTCCAAGTATATAACGTTCTCTTTTACTGCATCCCATTTAGATCCTGGTTTAGGTGTTGCATGATAATCATGTCCAGATATTATACCACCTGGTTTAATTTTAGGCAAGTAAAAGTTTATATTATCTAAATCGTTTGGGTTATAATGAGAAGCATCAATAAAAACGAAATCTATTAACTTGTTCCAATCCTTTATAACCTCTGGACTATAGCCCTGTATCGGTATAATGTTATCACAATCTTTAGTGTAACGAAGAAAGTTATTTAAAGTAGTTTCTATTTGAGTAGAAGTCGCTACCCCATTCCACGGGTCAATACAATATAACTTACCTTTATTAATAGCCTTAGATATGATATAGCTACTTCTACCATGTAAACATCCTACTTCAATACCTATAGCATCTTCTTTATTATAAGGACTGAACAGTTCATACAACACTTTAGGTTGTATACCGCCCATAAAGCCTGGAATGGTTTCAACTACTTTGAGGTAATCGAGCATATTTTATCCTTTATTAGTTTATACGTTAGAGCATTGCCCTCATCAGACATATGATTAGCTTTACCAGGGTATTTTAAACATATATCGCTTATGTCAAGTACGTGCTGTTCGGTTTTAAACTCTTTCAAGGTACTAAAGTTAGTTACAACAATGTAAGGTACATCTTTAATACAATCGTTAGTAGCCTTTCTTAACAGTTTATAAATATCTTCTTGATATGGTATATCGTAATGATCAGTGAAGTATCTGTAAGCAGAGCGTAACCGTCTATTAAACCAGCCTTTAAATGTGTTTAAATGATATAAAATATCGTTATATATTAAATCAGCATTTCGATGTAGTAGGTCTTTACTGTGTACCGGGTGCTGTCTAGTGTGTACTCTATAAGGACTTGTATGAGAAACTATAACTAAATCATAATCTTCTACTTTAACTGAACATATCTGCTTGTATATTTTATACTGACTTATACCTGCTTGTGCTAGGTTAGTAACTTTATGCTCTTTAGCTAATAGATTAGGCCAACCGCTAACGTTGTATTTAACACTCCAATCAGCTGCAAAACTATCTCCTATCACGAGTATGTTCATAAGTTTATATTCTCAGCTATAACTTTAGCTACATCTCGAGCAGTCTCTCTGCCTTTATGTAATAGGTCTCTAGCTTTCTCGTATTTAGGGTTATTAGGTAGATGATAGCATTTCAACACTTCACGTGTTTTCTGGAAAGCAGTCGCCTCAAAGAGCTTTGTATTACTCCATAAATGTTTAGTGATCATACTGGCAAATGTAGCTACAGCTGCAGAGTGGTTAGGATCTCTTATCCATTCATCAAAGTATGATGAAGTTTTTTGTGTAGGCCACCCCCCATAACTTCTATGTCTTTCTTCTAAAAAATGAGTAGTTCTTTCTGTACTGGTCCATAAATGTACTACTGCCTTAGGTTTGGTACAAATATTTTTTAATATTACAGAGTTGTATAAAGAGTAATCTATAGCAGAGCCCGGACAACCCATATTAATAACAGGACATTTAATCAGTTGTTCTAGCTGAGAAGTAATGGTATCGTTATCATCTAAACCGATACCAAACACATTAGAGCAGCCAAACACCACAACTGATTCTGCCCAGTTTATGTTTTTAAACTCTGGCGCTCTATAACCATAAGAGTTTAGAGTGTAGTTAACTGGATGAGTTCTATAATACCAACCTTCAGGCTGAGTTTTTAAATGGCTTTCAAATAACTCTAATGTATCACTTGTAATATATTGCAACACTCTCCCTTGCCCGGTATAATCTACCCCCACAGGCCAACTCATAATACTATTGTTGAATAGAAAGTTGTTGGCTCTTATGTTATCTAACAAGTTCATTAATATATGTAATTAGTAGCATATAAGGAAAATACAATAAATACGGATATGGGTATGTATTTAAACGCTATAAGTGCATTAAACGGCGAGATAGCTTATTACAGAGGTTACAAAGTAGGTAGTAGCACTATATTGACTTGGATAAACCTGATGAATAGCCCGGAACTAAGAACTACTCATCCAGATTTATATGATTCAAGCTATTGGCGGTTAATTAAAGAGCGGGGTAGTTACTCTCATAAAGACAAAGCAGAGATACGTAAAAAAAGTTTAGTGTATTTGCCTAAAACAAACTACAAAGCTTCAACCGGGCAATCTTTCGACATGCCTGTTGTGCCTGATAACAATAAAGTTAGGTTTTGTGTAGTGAGAGATCCTGTAGAGCGTTTTATAAGCGGTTTTGCAAATAGAGTTGTTAGAGAAAAGGAAACTAGTGATTTAACTATAGATAAATTTATAGTTAACTTTGACTATTACTACTGGAAGTTTCAAAATGTTGAGTCTCATTTTGCTCCACAAACTTACACTTACGGGCAAGACCCGAGCATTTATACTAACATTTATAATATCAGGCAAATGTCTGAAGTCAAGAAAATGCTAGAAAGCTATTCCGGCCCTCTACCAGATATATCTATTAACAAAACTACTGATGAAGTCAAGCAAACTTTAAAGCTAACTGATGACCAAATAGCGTCTATTAAAAAGAGATACGCTATTGACTATGAGGTGTTTGGTAAGTGGTTCTAATACATTCAAGTTCTGGTATTACTTTAAATGTATCTTCAGATCTAATAGCGTCTAGTTTATACGTATGATCTAAGAAAAGTTTAGCATTCTCTGGTGAATGAGGTTGATCTAGTGCTTTTAATATAAAGCCGAACTTACCAGTTAAGTCTGTACCTGCTAGCATCTTAAAGCTATCTATAAAGTTTAATAGCTTTTCTTTTGTTTCTTGTTTATAATCATCTGGCAAAATGTTAATGTTTAAACGAGCAGGTGTATAAACCATTCCCAATGTAAAGTTAGCTTTACTTGTTATTATTCCTTTATGATAAAAGAACAGAAATAGTTCAGGTAAACGATTAACATTCAATGCACTTACAGTAATATTAGGCTGTATGTTAATACCCTCTTTAAGTAAAGTTTCTAGATTAGCTTCTATCTCATCCCACACTGTACCGCTTCTTATTAACTCAGCCCTCTCGCCTGTTTCGTCTATACTAGGCCACACTGTTAGTTTGTCTTTAGGCCACTTCTTCCACATCTCTACAGCGTTCCATTCCTTGTACTGAAGTTTGCTTAAGTTAGTGTGATAGTTAAGTTCGCAGAAGTTATTGTTAGCTATTAAATGCTCCATTAACTGGTAGTGCTCATCCATGATAAGAGGTTCACCACCAGCAAATAATATTTGTTCAACCTTATTAGCGTTTTCTTTTAAGTAAGTTAAACTATCTTGCCCGTCGATGTTCTCTAGTTGTGCTAGCTTAGCAATCTCTCTTTGATTACTTGAAAGCTTTTTAGCATCTGATACCCAAGCAGAACTAGAACCAGGCCCACACATCCTACATTTAAAGTTACATTTATTACTAAACCTTACATCCCAGTATATTAAGTTAAAGTCTTCATAGCGACCATCTGGTGTAGTGTTACGAACGTACTCATCAATATGATCTTTGTACATTTCATTAGATATAATGCGTGCGCTTCTCTCTCCACCGTTCTCCTTATTGTAACACTTTGCACAAGCAGCTATTGGTTTACCCTCTAGCATATCTTTACGAGTCTGCATCATAGCTGGGCTGTTCCAAAGCTCTTTTAAGTTAGATGTTTTTGTGTTACCTAATGTACTACCTCTTCTATTCATCATCAAACAACACATACTCACATCCCCGTTGCACTCAAACATTAAATGCGTCCACAATCTAGCACAAAAGGATTTATTGTTGGTAATCGACATTTTATTACTGTATAATACTTAATAAAAGTTTAGCAGCATTATAGGTGTTTTCTCTGCCCCTATGTCTTAAATCTCTAGCCGTTTCTCCTTGAGGCGATGGAAGTATATTGTAACAGTTTAACAGTTTTGCTGTTTCTTCAACGTTGGAAGCTTCAAAAAACTTAGTATCCCTCCACATATGTTTGATTATCATGCTTGCAAATACTGCTTGTGTTTGAGCGTGGCTTGTTTCCTTTACCCACTCTTCGAAGTAAGACTGCTCTTGTTTTTGCCAAGCACTATGTAATACTATTTTATTGCTTAAAAAATATGTGGTCCTGTACACACTTGGCCATGTACATATAACCGTTCTAGGCTTTACGCCTAAGTTTTTTAATATTATAGAGTTATATAATATAAAATCTATACCAGTACCTCCTGTACCTAGATTTATAACCGGGCACCCAATCATTTTTTCTAAATGACTAGTAATAGTATCTTTATCATCTAAGCCCACTCCAAATATGTCCGAACTACCCAACACTACTACTGATTTCGCCCAATCGATTGTCTCAAACTCTGGTGCTCTATAACCATAAGAGTTTAATGTATAGGTTACTGAATGAGATCTATAGTACCAGTCTTCTGGCTGTGTTAATAAGTTCTTGTTAAAGTCTTCTAATGTATCATTGTATACAAACTCTAGTGTTTTTCCTGGACCTGTATACTCAAAGCCTCCATTCAGTAAAAATTTATTGGATCTTATATTGTCTAATACATTCATTGAGATTCTTATTTAACAATATTAACAGCATATATTGTAAATGCAAATAAAAGTTGACTTTATTAAGTTAGCTTTTAATTATTAATACAACCCTATTATGATTAACTCTGAGGCTAACAAGACTAATACTGATTTAAATGTAGCTATACTGTCTTGGTGGCGTAGCGGTACAAACTTACTTGCAGCTTATTTCAACGAACACGGTTGGCTGTATTTTAATGAGCCTTATAGTATGCTTAGAGAATACCTCACAAAGCCGTATCAGGATGTAGAAACTGGACAGATGCACCGTTTTACAAATAATATAACCATTTTTGAAAAATGGTTAGAACAAATTATAACCACATCTCGTTCTCCTAGCTGTATTAAAGTACAGTTACCTAACTTGTTTCATACATCTAAAAATCTTGGAGAAGTAGTGGCTAATAAAAAAGTATTAGATACATGTTTTCCGCAATCAATAATACTGTACCGTAAAAACGTATTTGATCTTCTCGTTTCACACTTACTAGCAGATGTAAAACGAAAATGGGTCATGACAGCACAGGAGAACTTAGAAAAAGATATAGAGTATATGGCCCCTGTAAAGCTTGATTTAAAGCTTTTTAAAACTAGCGCGGAACACGCATACGAATATTGGAGCGATCTTTTATCCTTACCCCATTACGACACTGAAAAACAAATATATCTATTACATAGTGATGTATCAAGTCTACCGGTTAAGACATTTAAAAAAATGCCCCCTAAAAAAGATATCATAGAAAACTATGACGAACTAAAAACTTATTATGATAATAAGTATCTAGATCTTTTTAAGAGCATAGATGCTGAGATTGAGTCTCGCAGAAACAGAAGTTACGAGAACTGGATAGCTCTTAAAAAGAAGGTAGAAAGTTATAGCCTAGAAGGTAACTTATCCTAAACGTTTACCTAAATCGCCAAAGCTACCAGTCTTATCTTTAAACTTGTTGATAAGAGGGTTCTTCTTAAAAGGTACCTTATGTGTAGGTTGTGGTGGTACTGGCTTTGGAGTTGGCTTGCCTGCTGGTTTAGCCATTTCTTCTTTATAAGGATTGTTATGTGGCTTTAGCCATTCTTCTGCAGTACCTTTTACAGGTCCGCGAGAACCACCGAAACCTTTTACGCCTTGTTGACGGTTAGCTATAGCTTCTAGTTGTTCAGCTGTTGCATTTCTGCATAGTTCAAAGACCCATTGAGGTGTACCAGCTGGTAAATACCAAGTCGATTCAGGGTAGCCTGGTACCTGTACAGGTGTTTTATGAGCTAAAGAAACTAATCCTGTTTCACCAAGACTAAAGCTTGCTTCATCTACTTGTTCGGGCTGTTTAGCTGGAGGCTGTGCTGTAGGCATATCCATATCATTGAGATCTTCTTGAGCTACAACCTGTTGATAGCTTTCAGCTAGTACCTTGTAAATGTCGCGTTTCATATGTATATATACTTAGTCTATCTGCTTAGATAAATCCCAGTAATAATCTGCTGGGTGATTAAATGTAATGCTTTTAGGAGCTTCTGGCCATGTACGTGTTTCTAAAAACATTTTAACATGTTGTGCTATCATTTCATTTATTTCTGCAGGAAAATGACAAACTGTATTTTTTTCCGGATAAGCTATCCACCCACGTTCTTTTAAACTATCTTCTATTTTTGAGTTATTTAAACTTAGTAATAGTTCCTTATAATCGCAAAACATATCAAGTACATCAAAATAATGCTTAGCTGTGGTGTCTCTTTTGTAGTTGCTTGTGTCCATTAAAAACACATCTGGGCGTAACTGTTTAATTTTTTCTGTCATTAGAGTACATAAATCAATATTTGTCCGATTGTTTTCTAAGTAAAGATAGTATTGCTCTAATGCAAACAGTTTATTTTTTATATCGATATCTTTAAGAAGTTCAGGCTGATTTTTATAACAAGAGTATATCGTAAATAGTGAGTTAAAGCCTTTTTTATCGTTATTTATATCAATAACACAGTTATGATCTCTGCTCCAGTCTGCAGATAAAAACAAACACTTGTCATACATATGGTGTGTGTTTAAAAAGATACGATAACTGTAATATAAACTACTACCGCCTAGGGCATAGTTAGTTACATTGTAATGAGCTTTGAGTAAGCTGGGCCAGGCAACCGCTCTTAACACGCTTGTATTACACGTGTTTGGGTCAGCAAACGAATCCCCGTATATGCCTAATGATTGCATTAATAAAAGGGTCCGTTATAATACTTAAAGTTCTTCTCGTATACTTTATTATCAATATCGTTATAGCCTCTCTTCTGATATTTTCTATAACGATAGTACCTTGGTACCATCCAACTTACTGAACCGTTATCTATTTCTGCAGTCTGTAAGCCTAATAGCTTTTCGTCTTTACTGAAAGGATTCTCTCTAAGAACTCTATTCTTAACATCAGATATTGCTCCAGCAATAGTAGTAACCACTTTACCATCTGTAGCAAAAGCAGCTATAGTCCAATCAGCCCATTTAACTCTTTCAGTAGCATCTACATCGTGTACGATAGCCGCTACACTTAAGTTGTCTCCTAAGTCCCAAGTTGTTAAAGGTGCACCTTTATTAATAGTTATAGAGCTTAGAGCTATATTTTTTAAAGCTGCATCTATCACCTTTATCTGGTCTTCATTACGAGCTACTATATCAATATCGTTTGGAGTCCATTCCGAATCACCAAACTGTAGTTCAGTTTGATATGTCAGTATACTACCAACTATATACGGCCCTTTAAGTACGTCAAACTCTACTACCTTTAGTAGATGATCTAAAGTAGTTTTAAGTTTGTTATGCATTTATATTATTTCTTTTTAAGAAACACGTCTAGCGGGTTAGCTTTAGCAGGGGTAGCAGCAGGTGCGGGTGCAGGTTGACTAGGTTGTGCAGGAGCTGTACCCTTTAATGTCTGTAATATCTCCCAAAGCTTCCAATCCATGCTTTTAAGTAGCTCTATAAGTTCTGTTTGTTGGTTATCGGTCATATGTTAAAATTATATTTTATTCTCTAAAAAGCCACTACACCAAATCTTATTTATAGTGTCAAAAAGATTAGATTTACCTTGCTGTACTTTAAATAGTTCTTTGTTGTGTTGCAACACCTCTTTCATATCGTTTCTCATAACTATTAACTGCTCTCGGGTAAACTTACTAAGCTTAACTAACTCACTTACTATCATATTGATTCGAACGTTTACATCGTTTTCATTATCATACTCTTCCGACCACCATTTGTCAAAGGTTTTATAGCCTAGTTTCTTTAACTCTTTTAATGCTCCTACACTTGATACAAGCATGAACGGATGACCTACAGCAATAGGTTTCCACGTTTTCTCTGAAAAGAACAAGGTATCTGAAGTAGTTAATGTTTCCGTTGTTATAGTAAGAAGCGTGTGTTCGTAATGTTCAAGCACTAGACTATTAGCAGGATTATAGTTTACATCTGTTATGTCCAAAACTATAGGTTTAATACTATCAAGTATAGTAAGACTATTATGTAGGTTAGATAAACCGAATCTACTTGAATAATCCGAATGACTAAACATATCAGGTTTGTCTTTATAGTTAAAATTTAAATAGCTTATAAGACCTCTATTTAAGATATTACTTTCTATAAGCTCGCACAACAGTGCTGCTCTTGAATATGTCCAACGCCTGTTATAGCTTAAGTACAGATCTTTACTATCTACTGGCTTGTAACTAACATCATTTGGAACACTAATCCAAGATAGAAAGTTATTAATAGGTATATAGGTAAAGCTATTATCACTTACAAGTTTGTGATTACCGTGTATGAGGTATACTTGTTCTTTAGTAAAGTTTACATCTTTACACCAACCTTCTAATATACTAAGCTCTTTTTGAGTCCATATTCCTTCATTAGGAAATATAATAACTATTTTAGCTCTATTGGCTCTTACATCATTAATAACACGTTCGGGCAATGTCTTAAAGCCGTCCTTGTATATAGTGAAATATTGTTTATAGATGTTTTGTTTAGCTACTACATTAACAGGGTAGATGTATTTTTCATTTACTCCTATATCTGTTAAATGCTTGTAGGTTACGGTCTTAAGCAAATACTCTTTACCGGAGAGTTCTCTGTCATAAGCAAATACCATATCATGTCCAGAGTAAGTCTCTATTTTGTACTACCCAGATACATAGTTCCGTATCTTTATTTTTGATCTCTTTATTTATTGCATCAGTTTCATTGTAACGATTCGGATCATACTCAGTAGCTATTTCTACTTGTTCATAAGCCATATCAAGCTTTTCTAATAAGAACGGGCGTTCGTACTTAACATAGTTATACAGCTCTTTAAGTTTCTTTCCTTTCTCAGTCATACTTTCCTCAGACCAATCTGTTACTTCAAATGTCTTTTCAACTTCTACAAACTCAACAATAGCTTGAAAATGAAAACGCGGTACAAGCTCTACTAAGTCCATATATTGCACCGTGAACACAGCATTACGCATTCTACGACGAGGATTAATAATGTAACACTTTAATCTTTTAATGGTGCGATAGTAATGTCTAAATGTATATTGAAAGTTCTCTCTTAACCAATGCTGAATAGGGTACTTTTTCTTGATATGCTTCTCCCAGTTATGCCAATCATTCATCATCATAACAAAAGGAGCCTTATACCAGCCAGTAGGCCAGTACCACTTACGAGGTACTCTTTCTTTGCGGGGTAACTTCAACCACTCTTCAGTTGTAATAGCTATCTGTTTTTTGTTCATTTTTCTTTTCCGTTAATACTTCAGCGTAATGTATCGCTCCGTCAACATAATAATGAAAAGCCGTATTTAAGTTTGTCAAATGCGGGTATTTTTTAGTTTCTAACAAGTATTTTGTGTCTGCACTATACTCTAAACGATAGTAAAAGCGTAACGTACCGTACTTCTCTTTCACCTGTTCGGCTATTACTTGCGGACACTCTACGCTATAAATGTAGTTATCTTCATCTCTATATCTAACTGGTTTTATACCTAAGTGCTCTGCATCCTCTTTATCTATATCCAGATATGTAGTATAGGTATTAGTTAAAGCTTGACACAACGTATCAATAATATCGTACCAATCATCAGGCGTTTCAATGCCCCAGCACATAGCGGTCTCTTTCATTGATTTGTCTTTATCAGCAAATATCTTTGGATACTTGCTGTATAGCCGTTTTTGTAGTTCTGGGCTCATTTGTTTGTTTCGTCTTTATCGATATTCTTTTGTATCATTCTGTAATAATCAAGAATATCATAAAACAAATACTCCTCAAACACAAGCTCTTTTTGGAATTTTTTAAAGTATTCTTTAACTACTTCTCGTAGTTTATCTTCCGGGAAGTGTTGCTGCTCAGCTATCTTCTTAATCGACTCGTCGGAAAGATTGAGTACGATTTTCATACATTATCCCATTTAGGATTCCAAGGCGTGTTAGGGTCAGTTTGTGGTCTGTACTTTTCCCCATACTGTCCATATTTTGCCTTAAACTCATCTACAGTGTAAGCTTGTTTCGGCCCTGTTTGCCAGTTCTCTTTTGGATTAACAAAGGTCTGATCTTTACCATACTTAATACCTTCCATAAACCAATCTTTTGCACCACGAATATCTCCATCCGTTTCAACCTTGCGTTGAAAATATTCATCAGCAAGTTGTTCCCATCTCTCTTTAGGTGGTTCAGGTATTTGGGCTGGTGTCCAAGCTTTTATTTTAAAATAGTCAAGTGCGGTTGGTTCTCTTAATAATTCTACAGTATAGGTACTGTGTTCGGTATCATCAAGTACTGCCCATATAGGGAAGTTAAATGGTTGAGGAGGCATATTGGTCCACCAGAAAACGTTAGTGCTCATATACAATACATATAGAGCTTTCTTAAGAAATCAAGTTCTAGAAACTATCCCAGATTTTTTTAACAGGTATATACAAATAACTATCTGAAAGATGTGTTCCTGGTATACCGTTAAAGACGTTTTTCTCGGTATTTTTTTTATTATTAAACAACTGCAAGTTATGTTGTAGTACTGGTTCTATTTGTTTTCTCAAATCTATTAGTTGTTCGTCATTCAACCTACTAAGCTGTAACAAATTATCGATTACTATTTCAATACGTTTTTCTAGTTTTGCTTCTTTATCGTAGTCTTCAGACCACCATTTATCAAATGTTTGATAGCCTTGTTTTTTTAGTTCTTCAAGATAGTTTGGCCCTGCTATAAACATAAACGGTTGTCCGGCGAGTATAGGTTTCCACGTCTTTTCGCTAAAAAAAACTATCTCTGAATTAGTATCAGTTTCATTTACTATAGATAAGAACGTACTAGTGTGATGGTCTGGGTTTATAAAAGTCACCGGGTTGTTGTTCATCAAGTCTGCAAAATCCAATGTCAGTGGCAGTACTTTATCTAGCTCGTTTGCTGCTTCTGATAGGTGAACAATATCACTATCGTTTTGCTTCCAACCCCAGTTATACTCTTTTAAGGTTTCATAACTGTTTTTTTTATTATCACTATAGGTTTTACCTGAGTAGCTAACTAACCCACGGTACAGTAGCCCAGTTTTAATAAGCTCTAAAATGAAACGCAACCTATGATAATCTGCGCGTCTATTATAACATAAGAATAGGTTCTGACCATTCACAGGAGTGTACGGAAGTATGTCTTGTTGAACCGTTTGCAACCAATGAGGAAAAGCATCAACATCTACATACGTAAAATTGTAACATGCAAACTTATCTGTAATTCTATGATTACCGTGTATGAAGTATACTTGATCTTTTTTTAAGTTTTTATCAACACACCAATCATTAAGTACCTCGAAATCATCTCTAATATAATCCTGACCCCACTTTCTGCCTGATTGTCCTTCTACAGAATGTATAATAACTATTTTAGCTAAATTGTTCTTCACATCATTTAACACTCTTTCACTCACGCAGCTAAATTTTATATTTTCGTGCTGCTGAAAATAACCCACACTTCTAACAAACACAGGGTAAATATATTTTTGCTCTAAAGGTATAGCTGATAATGCTTTATACTCTACCATTGAAGGCGAGCCCGAAAAATAATCATATTTACATGCCGTGTTATTAAACAGAGCTTCATTACTTGAGTAAGCGTGTAAACCTCGTGCTATGTTAAAGTACTGTATACCGTGTGTGGCTGGCCACATCTTTACACCATTTACAACAAAATCCAACGGTACAGTATTTGGATGCCACCAACCGTACCTGGTACTCCAGTCTTGTATAGCAAATACTATTTTTTCTCTTTCCATTATTATTTGTATTTACTTTTGAGTTGAATATAATATACTAGAGTATAAATATTTTTACTATGACACCTGAACAAGCTTTAAACGTATTAGCACAAATTGCAGCTAACCATCTTTGCAACAAGCAAGATCGTCTTGTTATTGACCAGGCTATTGAGACTATTGCAAAGCTCGTTAAGACTGGAAGCTAATAGATGGCTATAGATAACTATATCTTCTACAAAGGGATTCCGTTACAACAGAATCCTAACTATATAGACATCTTTACTTCCTTTTTAAAGGAACAGCGCTTCACACACATACTTGAAATAGGTACAGGTAGCGGTGGGTTTACTCTATTCTTAAAAGATACATTACCTGATGCCAAGATATTAACATTCGATGTTGTTAAAAGAGATACCTACGATTTTCTTAACTCAAATGGTATTAATGCACGAGTGTCTGACATATTCAGTGCTGAAGTTAACAACACTGACTGGAACATATGCTATAATCAAATAGATGTTACTACTGTAGAGAACTTACCTATACCTAAGTTATTAGATATAGAGACTAGAGACTTTTTAAATGAACCTGGAAAGAAGCTTATTCTCTGCGACGGTGGACATAAGGTAGAAGAGTTTAGATGTCTTGCACCTTTCTTAAATGCAGGAGACTTTATTATGGCTCATGATTATGCTGAGTCGTATGATAAGTTTAGCACAGAGATTAAAGGTAAGATATGGGATTGGTGTGAAATAGAAGAGAAGTACATTGACCGTGCTTGCAAAGAGAACGGTTTAGTATTCTATCAACAACCTATATTTGAGCTTATAGCTTGGGTTTGTAAGACTAAACCTGTCGCTTAAAAGGCTTCCAACCAGCCTTTTCTAGATTGGATAGTTCATTCTCTCTATTAGAAACAGGCACATGTTTACCGAACATATCAGTAGGTGCATTTACTTTAGAAGTAGGTAAAGTACTATTGGGGGATCCATAACCTCTAATAGCTATTACAGCTGCTTCGTAATGCATTTTATGGGTAGGTGAACTTGTAATAGGAGTACCACTAGCTTCTACATTCTTAATAAGTGTCTCTGCTTTAGCCTTATTAACTTTATAATGCTCTATCAACTCGCGTTGTAGTTGATTAAAATCGCTCTTCGGGTTAGAAGCAGCAGCTTTAGCACCCGAGTTCCTCATTACATTTAAATAATCATTTACACCAGCCATGTATATATTTACTGGATGCAATAAAAAAGCCCTATCTTTCGATAAGGCTCTTTATATGAAGATTTAGTTCTTAGTTGGTGGAGCTTCTTGTTTAGCTTTACCAGCTTTTTCTTTGTGCTTCTTATGTTTAGCTACTTTTGGTTTAGCATTATGTTTATGGCAATTACATTGAGCAGCTCTTAGAGCCGCTAAATGATGCTGTACCATTGCCGGTCTAGCAGCAACTGGACGTGAAGCCAGTCCCTGATGATGACCTAACGCATAGGCTAATACGAGTGCAGCTGCTGCACCAACTATTTTTAGGTATTTAGTATAGTCCATATGTGTTATTTTGTTGTGGGTTGTTGTTCATTAGCAGGTGGTTGTTGATCATCTGCTTTTTTCTTTTTGTGTTTTTTCTTCTTTTTCGGAGCATCAGTTTGATCCGATGGGGCTGTAGAAGCCGCCGTTACAGTTGTAGCAGGAGCTGGAGCTGGTTGAGTTGCTTGCGCATACCCAACATTTACTACTTCGAGCGCTATAGCTGCTGCAAGTACTAATACTAGTTGTTTGTACTGCATACCTTAATATTTACTCAACTCTTTACCTACTTCATCAAACATTCAGTTTAATAACCTAGAGTTGTTGTTCCTTCTCTTTTACCATCAAACCAATAAGGAGCAGTATTGTTAGAATGAAGATCAACCACCATACTTAAAAGGATATCCTCACTTTGTGCTACTTTTTGTTTAATATCCTCTGATATTATTATCTCCGGTAAACATTGTTCAAGGTAACTCAGATGCATTAACGGGGTAGGATGATAATCTTCAAATACATCTTTTTCTAACCATTCTTTATTATTAGGACTCTTTTTCCTAGAAGGCATTTTTAATCCCTGTGCTTTAAGTAAGAACCAATCTTGTTTATAAATAACATTAAAATAGTCCGGCCTAATTTCTTCGATTACATTTTTATAAAGACTGGATACCCTATTGTAAACTGCAATATCTTCCTTTTTTGTAAGATTATTTACAATGTTCCATTGCTCAAATTTGCCTAGAGGCGACATAGCAATCATGTAGTAGGTACATTTTCTACTTTTTAGAAAATCAGTAACTGCTTTTATAATACTCAAATCTCTGATATAGTAACCTAGTGGGTCAGCGTACTTTTTAATAAAATCTCCTTCATAGTAAGGGTGGGTCCAGATATTACCTTTACTCAACCATTCATTATTAAACCATCGATCTTCTCTAGTAACGTTCGTCCATTGTATCACAACTAGATCGTTTTCATTTATATTATGTAGCTGGTCTGCTACCATTAATCGTTCAAATATTCGAAAATTACCACCGCCGTGCACGCCGTAGTTGTAATATTTACCTTTGTACATCTGGCCTACTATATCTGCCCATGTAGGCCAGTTACCATCTGTAAAGCTGCAGCCAAATGCAAAGAAACGCTCTTTTACCATAAAGCAATATTATTTATTTTATTAATAATAGCCGTACCGTCGTAGTTTTCTTTAGTTAAGTTAACATGCGTGGTAAAGTTGTGAAGTAGTATAGGATACATTTCTACCAACATATTACTCAACTCTTCATGGGACATTTCACATATTTTCTCAACCTCTTTTATTATTGCATTTAATCTATCGGTTGGGTGACTGATTTCGTCATAAGATTCATCTATATACCCGTTAAAAGTTTTATAGCCCATTTGCTTCAAAGCCTTTAAACCGTACTGCTGACCTACCAATATGAACGGTTGTAAACATATAATAGGCTTAAATATCTTTTCACTAAAAAACATAGTCTTTTGTGGCTTTTCTCCATAAAAAGACTCTGTTACAACATTAAAATAACATTTATTGTGCGCTTCTACATTTATATTGATAGGGCTTGTCTTAGGTTTTATATTATTTAAATCTTCAATATCATAAGTCATAGGCATTTTTGCCTTAAAACTTATACCATACTCATCATAAGCAGGACGAGGGCCTGTACGCAACTTTGCATACGTTACTATACCTTCTTTATCCAGGTTTTTTTCTAGCAATGTAAATATTAAATAGTGTCTGTGAGCACGAGACATTCTATTAAAACACAAATATTTTTTATCTCTTGTGCGTTGATTGAAAATAATATTTTCTATTTCTTCTTTTGCGTTAATACCCTGCATTAATCGTGACACATTGAATTGCCATGGATTATAATATATGCCGTTATTAAGTGTAGCTTCGACTAAATAGTTACAGCTAATATAAATTATGTTTTTAGGATCAAAGTTATAACCAGTAGCTTGATGTAAGAACATTTTTAACACGTCTTCACTTATAGGTTCACCTTCATCTGTTATAAACACTATACGTGCTTTACCCGATTGTAAATCTTTTACAACTTGATCAGGAATATACAAAAGCTGTTCTTGATACTTCTTATAAAAGCTATTTGAAAAAATGTGTACCGGGAAAATATACTTCTCCTCCGGTATATTACTTCCTGAAAAGAACTTAAAGTTACCTTTTTTAAATCCGTATTGAAAGAAACCAGAGAAAATCTTATGTTTGTTTACATCTGCGTTTTCACTACCTAGAAAAGAGCTGAGTCCTTCATTATCTCCCTGTTGTATACCATTAGGCCAATCTTGAGCAGGCACTCCATCGTCATTTAAGACAGATTCGATTGTTTCTTTATTATAATAGGTGTGTACAACATTTAACATAAGCAATAATATATACTAAGAAACTTAGTATATGCCAGTCTTACTGATAAATGTTAGGATTAAGTTTACCGTATTTTCTTAGTATAACACCAGCAACTGCGTTAGCTTCATTTTCAATATCAGAACCATCTGCTCCAGATTTATCTGCGTTGCTAGTTTCTAGCTTACCATCTTGCTTTTGTTTGTAATGCACTAACTCATGAGCTAAGGTACGCAAGGCATCTGCTAAGTTGCGGTTAGCCATCCCTACAACTATCTCATCATTGCCTACATTAAAGTGTCCAAACGATCTATTTTTACTACCGAAATCGATATCATTGTTTAAAGTTATTTTCGGAAGAGGCTCGTTTATACCAATACCCTTAACTACGAAATCGGTAAAATCTTTAACGATAGCGTTGCGCGAGGTTTGTTTTTCACTGTATTCTTTAAATAAAGGTAAATCCATTCTATATATTTACTATAACGAAAGAGATGTAATAGAACTATTTTCGTTAGTGTTTAAAGCATTATACAGAGCAGCAGCAAACTTTACGTTAAAATCCGAAGGATAATGGTTTCTATACTCTATATTATGCAGTTCATCCATGTTACAATAAGACAATAGCGTGTTAGTAATATTGATACCGTTTTTAAATACAAAGCTAGTAGTACCGTCAAAGCAATGTAAATGTATCACTTTTTCTATGTTTTGTTCTTTTGTAAATTTATCTAACTCTTCAAACCATTGTAGTTGAGCCCACTTATGGAAATCATTTGAGTATAAGTGTTTATAATAAAGATCCCCAGCTTGTGATAGCTGCTTTAGATAATCCATTTCTCGTTCTGGTTGTCCTAACCAATGTAGGTTTTCGTGTCTTATAGAGATGGGGTTAAAACCCCTATCATCATCTCTCCACAGCCTACTATAATCTGTATGACACACTATCAAGACTTTAAAGGGCGCAGTTTCTAGTTCCTTATAGAGCTGCTTTCTAACAGACCACCATGACCCACCTCCAAAGCCTTTGCCACGTGCTGCAGTCTTACTACCAGTCAGCAGCGTGTTCAAATAATATGGCCAATCGGTTTCAATGTTTCTGTGCTGACAGAAACTATCTCCCAATATAACTATATCGTCTTTATTATACAGATTCATCACTATCGTGCGAACCATCACATTGCCCAGCTTTGTGCTTAGTTTTGCCGCATGTACAGCGCACGAAACTATAAACCACATTTTGCTTTACAGCAAACTCTTCTGGTGCGGGTTCTGGCGCTACTAAAGTATCTTTCATTTCAGGTATTACTTCAAATATATTCTCTCCTCTAATAGCGTCTAGCTTTTTAGTCGTCCATAAAAAGTCCTGTCTAGCTTTAGGATCGTAAGGCATTGATAAGTGGTGAAACAAATAGGTAAACTTCTCAGTTAAGTCTGTATTATATTTTACCTTCATTGTTTCTATCCAATTTGTAAGCTTGGTATGTATTTCTGCTCTAAACTTGTCACTGAATATTGAGAAGTGATAGTGTACAGGGTATACAAGCATGTTTATAAACCAGTTTTGATAGTTGTATTTTTCTTTTATAACACCTATAGAAATTAAATGCTCAACTATTTCAGGCAATCTGAACACGTTCATTGCACCAGTAGTTATACCAGGACGTATAAGTATATCGAGTTCTGCTATTTGCTTTAAATTTGCCTCTACTTCTGGCCAGATTGTACCCGAACGTATGAGTTCAGCGCGAGGACCGATTTCATCAATACTCGGCCACACTTCGATTTTATTAGGATCCCACTTTCTCCAATAGTCTAGTACGTTCTTACCTTTGTAGGTCAAGTTACTCGTGTTAGTGTTATACCTTAACTCAACATCATTTCTACCTTGTTCAAGAAGCATATCAAGAATAAAGTAATGCTCATCCATGATAAGAGGTTCACCACCTGCAAAATATATCTTTTGTACATTAGCTGCTTGTTTTTTTAAGAACTCGAATTTACTCTCATTATCAACTGTATCAGTATGTTTAAGTTTTGTTCTAAATAGCCCTTGATAGTCATACTGTTCACCTGGGTCTTTATTGTCGTGATATAGATGTTTAGCATCATTAACCCAGTTCGAACTATATGCAGGACCACAAGACCTACACTTGAAGTTACATTTATTACTAAACCTAAAATCCCAATATTTTAAATCTATCTTGCTACATGAGCCATCTTCAGATGTGATTGTTTTAACTTCGTCTATTTTACTTTTAAACGTTTCATTGTGGTAAACTCTACCACTCTCCCCAGGAGTTACTCTTTCTTTGTCGAAGCATTTACGACAAACATTAGGCTCTACCCCTGTCATCATCTGCTTACGCAGTTTTTTCATGTTATCACTATTCCATACCTCTTCTATGGTCATCGTGTTAAGATCCCCAGAGAAGTAGTTACTATCTGAAGTCAGACAGCACGGTATCACTTTACCGTTTGGCTCAAACGCCAAATGTACCCACGGTAATGCACAAAAAGTTGGACTGATTTTATCTCCGTTATTGATTCTCATATTATGTTAAATTGTTTGCTTTTCTTAAGAGTGATATCATAGATCCTACATCCACGCGTGGATCTTTAAATACAGGATCTCTTAATATTTCTAAAAACTCTAAATGCTCTGGGTGATTATCTTTCCATATAGCTTTAGTGTCAAAATAGTTAACATTATCAAACAGCACTTGCCAGTCAGCTATCAGGTTATACCAAACCTTGTTTAGACTTTTTGCTTGTAAATGATATTTTGCAAAATCAGCCATTTCTTTATAATTTTGTTTTTGTACAACAAAGTTCACACACCAACCAGTCTGTCTTGCAGGACCGTTAGGAGAACATGGAACAGATATTTCCTTGTTACAGATCTTTTCATCAAGCCATTTAAGATTTTTTAACACACTCTCTAGCTTACCACCTTTCCTTACTATAGAGTAAGTGTCTTGAGTGGTGGCATCTACTGAAACGGATATGTAACCTAAATAAGGCCAGAGATTTTTAATCTTCTCCATGCGCTCTGGTGTCATCAATATACCATTAGTTTGTAAATGTATTTGTAACTTTGCGTATTCAGGTTGATGTATTACTTCATTTAGCCTTAATAAACATTCCCAATGTACCTCACTTGCAAAAGGATCTCCTGAACCTGTCATGTTTATGGAAACACTTTCTGCATTATCTCTTTTAAGTAGTAGATATACCATCTCTTCTGCTTTTCTTTGTAGCATGTCTAACTGCTTATATCTTTCAGGATTCTTTTTACTAGAATCGTGTATTAGCTCAGATCTGCATGATGGACACTGTAGATTACAAGAGAAATCAAAATTAAGAAAAACTACATAATTTAGTTTTTTAAGTTGTTCCTTTAACTTTGTATTTGGTATTATTGGAGACCAGTTTGCAGGTGTTATTTTTTCAGGACCGCCACTACCCCCATTTTCTGGTTGGTCTAGTATTAGTTTTGGTAAAAAAGGACATGCATCATTACAGTAAGAGTATTTTCCTTCAAGCATGTCTTGCTGTATGTGAGCCAATATAGGCGAGTTGATTATTTCTTCTGCAGTATTTTCTAATAGCTTACCTATAGGTTTTCTCATCCATGATTGGCAACATACCTCTACAGTGCTATCTGCAAATATTTGAAACTGATAGTAAGGTACCATACATGTGTGCTTTTTTAACACACTTAAATCTAGCTTCTGCGCATTAGAAGGTACTATGTTAAATATCATACTATTATTTACCTATATGTTATAATATGCATCTGAAATATCCATTAAGATTTGGATAAAATAAATAAAAAAGTATTTGATTTTCATAAAAAATACTATATAAATATTATATAGCCTATGAAAAACAAATTAGTACTAACATTATTAACAATTGCTTTGGCAACATCTGTTGTTAAAGCCCAAGAAGCCGCAGCTGGTGCTGCTGTCGGTGCCGTAGCTGGTGCCGCTATTGGTGCTAATAATCACAACCCAGTCGCTGGTGCAGTTACCGGTGCATTGGTTGGTGGTCTTATTGGCAATGCTATTGAAGCAAACAAACAACCACAACCTCAGGTAGTAGTGGTTCAAACACCACCCCCTGCTCCAGTAGTGGTTCAAGCACCACCACCACCTCCAGCCCCTGTTGTAGTGCAGACACCACCCCCACCCCCAGTAGTTATGGCACCAGTGGTGGTACAATCGCCGGTCAATTACGTTTGGGGTCCGCTCAACCGTCATGGTTATCCAGAGTACGTTTATGTACAGCAGTGGAACGGACGTGAATGGATAACAACATACTATGCATATAATCAGTTCTTAGTATGGTATGGTCGTTATTACGGACATCCATTCCGCGAAGGTGAGTACCGCTATCACTGGCATCGTTAATCTTTAACGAATAAAAAACCCGCTTAGCAATAAGCGGGTTTCTTTTTGGACTAATATATAGATTAAAGCTTACTTAATACGGTAACTAAACCATTAAAGATTTCGTTTACTGTTTGTACATCCGCTACTTCACCAGCTTCTGTA
>Ga0316220_1001612_pt1 | contig 24149 bp, 22 predicted proteins | sample TBH18005metaG_FD_203632 | JGI IMG/M metagenome (GOLD analysis project Ga0316220, IMG submission 203632) | Freshwater microbial communities from Trout Bog Lake, Wisconsin, USA - TBH18005 | ecosystem: Environmental > Aquatic > Freshwater > Lake > Hypolimnion/Profundal zone | place: USA: Wisconsin...
GTCCTCCTCTCCAATATCAATGGGTGCCACTGGAAAAGATAGCTGATTCAGTCAAGCTCGCCGTAATCGCTAGCGAAGACCAAACTTTCCTGGATCATATGGGATTCGACTTCAAAGCCATTGGCAAGGCGTTTGAGAGAAACCAAAACACTAAGAGGATTAGAGGCGCAAGCACCATAAGCCAACAAACCGCCAAGAATCTTTTCCTCTACCCAAGCCGAAGTTATGTAAGAAAGGGCCTTGAGGTCTATATCACCGCCTTGATTGAGGCTTTATGGCCCAAGCAGAGAATTCTGGAGGTCTATCTCAACATCGCAGAGTTTGGACCTAAGCTCTATGGGATCGAAGCTGCATCACGCCAATTCTTTGAAAAACCCTCAGCACAACTCACAAGCGGCGAGGCTGCCTTGTTAGCGGCTTCATTACCCAATCCCAAGCTACTGAAGGTCCAGCAACCATCGGCTTATCTAAGACAACGGCAACACTGGATCCAACAGCAAATGGTACGCCTTGGCGGCAGAGGTTTTTTAAACGATCTTTCCGAGTGATGCGAAGAGCATCAAACGCCCATGTTAGCAAGCGCGACCATCAGTTGATTGATGGTCGCAGTAATGGATGGATGCTCTACTTCAAACTGTACTAGGGCATCCTTCATATCCTCAACAAGGTGAAGATGATTCCCGTCTTCACTGGATTCGAGCTTAGCTTCCAATTTGGTCAGCAAGCGCTCAAGACCTTCTTTAAGTTCAGGATGGCTGCCCTCTAGGGTTTCCACTTCTTTGCGAATACTAAACAGAGCTTCTGCGATTTCTTTTTCAGCCATGGTGCGTCTCCTTTTGTAATATTTATTGATCTGGTATCAGCCTTTGGCGATCCGTTCTTTCAAGAAACGTGGAATGGCCAGCGCGGCTTTATGGACATCGACGTCATAGTAGTCGGTTTTGAAGGATCTCGCCTCTGCATCGGACTCTCTAAAGCCAGAGAATGGGGTTTTGCTGACCATCGTTCCACTCCACCATCCCGAAGGATAGATACACTGAGGAAAATGGAAGGTTTGCGCATCGACGAAACCAGCGCCTCTCATCGTGGCATGCATCTCCGCGATCAGGTCAGCATGAAAAAGTGGCGATTCGCTTTGTTGCACCAAAATACCATTCGGACTCAAACAGCGGAAACACTCTCGAAAAAACGCAGCATTGAATAGACCCTCTGCAGGACCCACTGGGTCAGTACTGTCAACAATGATGACATCGACACTGTTATCGGCCGCATCCTTAACCCACTGAATACCATCAATGAAGAGGAGTTGGGCTCGGGGATCCGTGTTAGATGTGCAAAGATCGGGAAAATACTGTTCCGAAAGACGGGTTACGCGCTCGTCGATCTCAATCTGTATGGCCTCTTTAACTTCACCATGCCTTAGAACCTCCTTAAGACTTCCGCAGTCACCGCCACCAATGATCCATACCCTCTCAGGATTTGGGTGCGTAAATAAAACGGGGTGTGTCATCATTTCGTGGTAGAGAAAATTATCGCGATCAGACACCATGGTGCAGCCATCAATGACCATCAGGGTTCCAAACCATTCAGTCTTGAATATCTCAATTTTCTGAAAAGGACTTTGCTCAGCGTGAAGTTTCTCAATGACCTTGAGTGAAAAAGCACTTCCGTGCTTCGGATAGACTTCGGTAAACCAACCTGTATCGTTCATCTTGATGTAACTACTCGAAATGGAAAAACCGATGGATTTTCCACATAATCCCCCAAATTATCAAAGAGAATTCAACATAACCATGAACTGGACCGCAGAACATTCACGAGAAACCTACGCTATTGAGCATTGGGGAGATGGCTATTTCGACATTAATGATTCTGGTCGCGTGGTGGTTTTCCCCAACAAAGATGCGAAATCTGGATCCGTCGACTTGGGCGGAGTGATTGAATCAGCTCAACAGGAAGGTCTCTCCTTACCTGTCCTTATCCGTTTCACCGACATTCTTCATCACCGGATAAAAATCCTGACAGAGGCCTTCGATAACGCATGCACGGAGTATGGTTACGAGGGTCGATATACGCCTGTCTATCCCATTAAGGTCAATCAGCAACGGGGCGTTGTCGAAGGGATTATCCGAAACGGTGGACTCCCTGTGGGGCTCGAAGCTGGTAGCAAACCCGAACTTCTGGCCATACTTGCCCTTTCTGAAGCGAAAACGAGCATCATTGTTTGTAACGGTTATAAAGATCGAGCCTACATACGTTTAGCCCTCATTGGACGCAGCCTAGGACTCAACATCTTCATTGTCATCGAAAAATTTTCCGAACTGGAACTAGTCAGGTCTGAGTCAGAAGCATTAGGGATCGAACCACAAATTGGTGTTCGGATCAGGTTATCGAGCATCAGTGCCGGCAAGTGGCAAAACAGCGGTGGTGAAAAATCAAAGTTTGGTCTTCACACCGGAGAAGTCCTTAAACTCGTCAATCAACTTGTTGAATCTGACTGCCTGAACTGGTTAAAGCTCATGCATTTCCACATGGGCTCACAGATTGCAGATATTGGAGACATTAAATCCGCACTCCGCGAAGCCTGTCGATATTACGCGGAACTCCATGGTCTCGGTGTTCAGATCAAGGTAGCTGATGTTGGAGGCGGCCTGGGTATCGATTATGAAGGCACCAGATCGACGAGCGATTGCTCTATTAATTACAGCGTTGATGAATACGCACACAGCATCATCAGAGCCTTCTCGGAAGCCTGCGAAACCTACGATCTACCTCAGCCCGACATTGTGACTGAGTCTGGTAGAGCCATGAGCGCTCATCATGCCGTTCTGGTCACCAATATCACCGACGTTGAGACTGTATCCGAAGACACCTCACCCCCGCGCTGTAAGCCCTCAAAACCGATCAGTGATCTGGAGGACTGTCTTGAACGGCTCAAAACAGAGTCGGTAATCGGTGTATACCATGATGCCCAATTTGATCTTGCTGAGGCACGAGCCATGTTCATTCAGGGCCAGATCACTATGCTTGAATTGTCTGAAGCAGAACGTTTGAGCTCCGCTATCTGCCATGGGGTTCAACGTCGACTCGACATTCGGTTAAGAGCCCACAGGGATCTTCTTGATGATCTCAATGAGCGGCTGGCTGATAAGGTTTTTTGTAACTTTTCTTTATTTCAATCTATGCCAGATGCATGGGCCATCGGACAGGTATTCCCTGTAATGCCGTTGCAACGGCTCAACGAAGAGCCATCGAGACGAGTTGTGATACAGGATCTAACCTGTGATTCCGATGGGCGAATTAACGACTATATCGACCATCAAAGCCTCGAATCAACCCTAAGGCTCCACGCGGTTAAACCCGGTGAATCTTACTTAATCGGTATGTTCCTGGTCGGTGCCTATCAAGAGATTCTGGGCGATATGCATAACCTCTTTGGCGATACTCACGCTGTCAATGTGGTTCTTGATGGTAAAGGCGGCCACTCTCTGGTGGATCCAATGCATGGGGACGGTGTCGATGACATGCTCCGATATGTGCATATTGATCCAGAAGAGCTTGAGCGCGCTTTTCGAAAAAAGTTATTGGAAGCGCAACTGCCCCCTGATAAACGTAAGCTCTATGAAAGTGAGTTAATGGCGGGCCTTGCAGCCTACACTTATCTGGAAGATGAATGGGATCACGAGAGTCTGACAACATGAAGGTTGGGTTCATTGGCCTAGGCGCCATGGGTAACCATATGGCGAAAAATCTTGCCGCTACCCATCAACTCTCGGGCGTATGGAACAGGGACCTCAAAAAGGCGCATGCATTTGCTAAAGAGATAAAGGTCAAAGCCTTTAAAGACCCTATGGAACTCGCACAAGAGACCGATTTTATTCTGATGTGCATATCGGCGGATCAAGATGTTCTTAACGTAGTAGATTCAATACTTCCAGGGCTTACCTCGGCCTCCATCGTTATCGATCTTTCTACCGTCAATCGCGATACCGCTGTTGATGTAGCCGCGAAAATACGTAACAAAGGCGCTGATTTTTTGGATGCGCCGGTGACAGGTGGGGTTGAAGGCGCAAAGAACGGAACCTTGTCGATCATGGTTGGGGGTGAGTTGGAAACGCTCAATCGCGTCAAGCCTCTTTTACACGCGATCGGTAAACGCATTCTGCATATGGGGACAACCGGACAGGGCCAATCCGCCAAAGCCGTTAATCAAGTGATGTGTGCAGGGATTAATGAAGCCGTTACTGAAGCCTTGGCCTTCGGTGAAAAGCTCGGTCTAGATATGCCTAACCTAATCGAGGCTATCTCAGGAGGCGCCGCGGGTAATTGGTTCCTAGATAAACGTGGCCTCACCATGACCCATGATCAATTTACACCCGGTTTCAAAGTCAGCCTTCATCATAAAGATCTTGTGATCTGCGAAAAGATGGCTGAAGATCTCAAGATTGAAATCCCTTTAACGAAGATGACGCGTCATCATTACGAAACACTGATGAAGCTAGACTTCGGTGACGAAGACATTTCATCGCTGTACCGATTAAAGCGGCTTCTGGGACCTCATAAAGCATGATAAGAAAACCCTAAAGCGACATTTTTTTGGTTATGCCCAACACACCCGTTCTCCAAGTTAGCCGAAAAGCCCCAGACATTTATGTATGGGGCCTTAAAGGTAATTGGATTATCGGATCGTCGCTTCCCACTGTGGAAGACGCTTTTGATAGGATGCAGGCCTCAAACAAACTTGATCGCATTGAGTTTGACTGCACAGGTCTCAAAGGTTGGGATAGCCAATTTTTAAGCTTCCTCATCAAACTCATCAAACAATGTGATTACCGCGGTATTACTATGGACACGGAAGGACTGCCTTCTGGAGTCAAGGGTATGTTGGATTTAGCGAAGGCCATCCCCGAAAGACAGGACATTGGCACCCGGAATGAACCTCAGAGAGGTCTCTTTAATGCCATAGGCCGCTATTCTCTGGATATCTATGTCGATTTTCTTAATCTTGCGACCTTTCTAGGGGACACAACACTCGCATTTCTCAAATTCTGCATGGGCCGCGCACGCTTCCGACAAGAAGATCTTTGGCGTTTAATTCAAGACTCAGGGCCCAGTGCGCTCCCCATCATCAGCCTGATTAGCCTTTTAGTCGGTATGATCCTTGCTTTTGTTGGCGCCGTTCAACTCAAGCTCTTTGGCGCACAAATTTTTATAGCCGATCTGGTTGGATTGGGTATGGCAAGAGAAATGGGCGCTATGATGACAGCCATACTCATGGCTGGACGAACAGGTGCAGCCTATGCTGCTGAATTGGGCTCGATGACCGTCAACGATGAAATTGATGCGCTAAGGACATCTGGATTCTCACCCATGGAGTTTTTGGTGATCCCAAGAATTGTTGCCTTGGTCGTAACCATTCCTCTCCTATGCCTATATTCTGACATTCTCGGCATGATTGGGGGTGCACTCGTCGCTCAGGGACTTTTTGATATTTCTTTTTCCGAATTTTATATTCAATTACAAAATCGCATCAGGCCCATTGATTTTGAAGTCGGTATCGTTAAATGCACTGTTTTTGGCGCCTTGGTGGCGATCGCTGGATGCATGCGTGGCTTGCAGAGCAAACGAAGTGCATCGGCGGTTGGGTTAGCTACCACCTCTGCGGTTGTTACGGGCATCATCTTTATTGTCGTTTCTGATGCGGTGATGACCTTACTTGTGACCTCACTCAATCTCTTTAAGCGATGACAACAGAGCTCAGGGCTTCGAGAAAACACCTCACGCCCCATGTTGCGGTCAGCCATTTGACGATGGCGTATGATGATTTCGTTGTTCAAAAAGACTTAAGCTTTGAGATAAATCGAGGTGAAGTCTTCATCATAATGGGTGGTAGTGGCTGTGGAAAAAGCACTCTACTCCGCCATTTGATTGGTCTCAAGGAACCGATATCAGGTGAGGTATATTTCGATGGCATGGATCTTTGGCACTCTAAACCTAGAGAGCGAAATCACATGCTACTTCGCATGGGTATCCTTTATCAAAGTGGCGCCTTATGGAGCTCAATGACGCTCCGAGAAAACATATCACTTCCTCTTTCAGAACACACGACCCTGACACCTGGGGATATTGAAGATATGGTTGCGCTGAAACTGGCTTTAGTGGGACTGGCGGGATTTGAAGATTTTTATCCTTCTGAGATTAGTGGCGGAATGCAAAAGCGTGCCGCCCTGGCACGAGCCATGGCACTCGACCCTGAAATTCTTTTTTTTGATGAACCATCAGCAGGACTGGACCCAATCAGCGCGAGACGTTTAGATGAACTGATTCTGCACCTCAAAGAGAGTCTAGGCACGACCGTCGTCATCGTAACCCACGACCTTGATAGCATCCTCGAAATAGGGAGCGATTCTGTCTTTCTGGATACCGATGCCAAAACCATCATTGCCCGAGGAAATCCAAAGGATATTCTGGCCAATACCGAACAAGCCAATGTGAGAGAATTCCTCACGCGCGGTAAAGTTCAGGAACGAACCTCTTTGAATTCTTTTTCTTCGAATCCATCTCGCGGAAAACAAGACACGAGCATATGAGCAAACCAGCTAATACCCGACTAATAGGTCTATTTGTCATGGGGGCCATCGCCTTAGTCGTTGGACTTACTCTTATGTTTGGTGGCCATAGCCTTTTCAGTAACCACAAACGCTATGTAGCCTATTTTGAAGGATCCGTGAATGGACTGAATATTGGGGCTGCCGTGAAATTAAAAGGGGTCTCAATTGGGAGAGTCACCGATATCATGGTTCAGTACGATATGGATCTTAATCGTGTCTTTACACCGGTTATAACGGAAATTGATCTTGCAAAGGTCATGGAAACATTTGATAGCCAGCCTAAACGACATCAGCACCCAACTCTGCAAGAATTGATTGACCGAGGACTTAGAGCTCGATTATCTGTACAAAGTCTAGTCACGAACCAATTGTATGTTGACATTAACTTCCTCCCGGACAGCACTGAACATTTAGTAGGTGACCGATCACTCGGACTGCCTGAGCTCCCAACCATTGCGTCCAGCAAGGATGAAATTGAAAAGACCCTTCAACAGGTGGCTGCAGAGGTCCGTCAAATACCCATCAAAGAAACCGCTGATGCAGCACTCTTCGCTCTTCAACGCGTCGATCAACTATTGGCTAAACCAGAGACCGATGCAACCATAGAAAACCTCAATAGGACCCTACTTAATCTCCATCAACTCATTAAACATCTCGATCAAAAAGTCGATGGATTAACGGCGGATCTTGGAGGAGCAGCCCGACAAGGGCAAACGCTTATGAGGCATCTAGATGAGAGGTTGCCACCGTTACTCGTTACGTCAGAAAGAACCATGGGGTCTTTGGAAATGATGACAGCACCTGGCTCTGAACTAAGCAACACACTTAAGGATTTATCCGACGCCGCGCGTGCCATTAGGACGCTGACCGAAACTTTGGAACATCAACCCGACAGCCTCGTTTACGGTAAATCCAAACGTGAAGAGTGATTCATCAGCTCTACAGGTATTTCAGAACCCGGCCAATGTATCGAATTTTCTATCAGACAAAACCCCACACTCTGGATCCATGGCATAATATGGCACAAACAATGCTTTAGTGAACATGGAAAAGGCCCAACCAATCGTCTTAGATACATCGAGCACGGAAGATCAAAGCCTCATCAGTTCAGGCCGAAGGGTTATTGAGGTTGAACTCAAAGGCGTGTCATCCCTCCTGGCTCGCCTCGATCATTCATTTGCAGAAGCCTGTCGCATCATGCTTTCCTGCCAAGGACGTATTGTCGTTACAGGGATGGGCAAATCTGGCCACATTGGTGGAAAAATTGCCGCGACGCTAGCCAGCACTGGGACCCCAGCCTTCTTTGTTCATCCGGGCGATGCAGGTCACGGTGATCTTGGAATGATTACCCACGACGATGTCGTGCTCGCCTTATCCAACTCGGGCGATTCCGCAGAGCTTTTAACGATACTGCCTATTCTTAAGCGACAAGGTATACCGCTCATTGCAATGACCGGTAATTGTGATTCAGCATTAGCTCGCCAGGCTGATGTAATTTTGGATATAGGCCTTACAGAAGAGGCCTGTCCATTAGGACTCGCCCCCACTACAAGCACTACAGCCACGCTCGTCATGGGTGATGCACTCGCCGTAGCTCTCCTTGAAGAGAGAGGCTTCACTCGAGAAGACTTTGCCTTCTCTCACCCTAGCGGCAGTCTTGGACGTAAGCTCCTTCTGAAAGTAAGTGACATCATGCATTCGGGTGACGCCATGCCCTCTGTCACCTCATCAGCACGGGTACTCGATGCTGTTTTGGAAATCACAGCCAAGAAACTAGGCATGACTGCCATTGTAGATGATCAACATAAGGTTATAGGCATCTTTACCGATGGCGATCTTAGGCGTCTATTGCAAACTACCGACGATATTCGAGCCACACCGATCAGCAAGGTGATGAATACTAGCTGCGCCACCATCATGCCGGAAGCTTTGGCCGCCGAAACCGTTCGAATCATGGAAGACCGACGCATCAACGCCCTGCTAGTCGTTGATGAACAAAATTGTTTAGTGGGTGCACTTAATATGCACGACCTTCTTCGCGCCGGGGTGGTTTGATGCCCCTTAATGCCAGCAAGGATGTCATGAGTCGTGCTGAAAAGATTCGACTTTTGATCTGCGATATCGACGGTGTAATGACCGATGGTCGCCTTTACTTCTTAGGCGATGGTACCGAATTTAAGAGCTTTCACGCCCGAGATGGACACGGCATTAAACTGCTCCGTCAATCAGGCGTTGAAACAGCTGTTATTTCGGGAAGAAATTCGCCCGCGGTTCAAAAAAGAATGGATAGTTTAGGGGTAAAGTACGTTTACCAAGGATTTGAGAATAAGCGTGAACCTTACGCGGAGCTCCTCTCAACACTGATGCTGACACCTGAACAAACCGCTTTCATTGGCGACGATGTGCTAGATCTACCCATTATGCGTCAGGTTGGACTTGCTATTGCCGTTTCAGATGCCCATTTCAGCCTTCATGATCACTCACATTGGGTCACCCATCAAAAAGGTGGGATGGGGGCTGTTCGTGAGGTCTGCGATCTCATCATGAATGCTCAAGATACCTTAAAGGCGATCATTGAAAGCTATTATTGAGTTCCTACAAAAACAGGAAAACCTCCGCTCTCGCGGTGCCCTTCTGCTGTTGACGCTCATCACCTGGTGGGGAGTGCATTACTATGGCTCTCCACCAGAGCCACCCAAAAAGCCATCTCCCGGCAAAATCGATTATTACGCCCGTGGCTTGCAACGTACGGTAATGGATGAGAAAGGCAAACCTAAAGAATTTCTAGTGGTTGATGAACAGGTTCATTATGAAGGGGATAACCACTCGGACTTGACCAATCCCGTCATGACAATCTACGTAGAACATGGACCACCTTGGGTGATTCACTCCCAGACGGCCACGGTCCCTGGAGAGGGAGACGAGGTATTCCTCCACGGAGACGTCCTCGTTACCCGAGATGAGGATGAAAGCGGCCGAACCATGCACATCGAGACGACGAATGCTCGTGTACAACCCGATCGAAGGTATGCTGAAACCGATGAACATATACTGGTGCTCAGTCCGCCCGACACCATGACAGGCGTAGGCGCCAAGGTAAATTTTGGGGATGTACTCCAATACACTATTATCTCTGAAGCTCACAGAAAACATGAAGTTGAGAGCGAATAACATGCAACACCCACCGATTCGACTGCTGTCCCTCATGGTCCTGATCATTGGCAGCGGGATCTGCACCGAGCTATCTGCACTGGAGAGTGATTCCAAGCAGCCCATGTATGTGGAATCCGATTCACTTGAATACGATGAAACAAAAGGTGAAACCATCTATATAGGCAACGTCAAAGGCACACAGGGCAGTATCGTAGTGACCGGTGAAAAAATGATTGTTAACCAGCAAAAAGATCAGGCAGATCAAATGATCTTGTTTGGTAAGCCCGCCACGATCAAACAATCCCCCGACGGTGGTGGCCCCGACAACCACGGTCTAGGGAATAGAGTCGATTACTTCCCAGACTCAGGCATCTTAATTCTCAACGAACATGCCATGACCTGGGAAGGGCCAGATCCTGCAAAAAGTGAGCACACGGTAAAAAGCGAACATATTGAATACGACACCAAAAATTCGATTTACAAAGCCGGATCGACAAAGTCATCCAATCGTCGAGTCCACACCACGATTCTCCCTAAAGAAGCTAGAGGAGAATAAGGATGGCCACACTGATAACGAAAAACATCGCCAAGCGGTATCACAAACGCAATGTGGTTGATGGCGTTTCCGTCAGGATCAATACCGGTGAAATTGTCGGATTGCTCGGACCTAATGGAGCGGGAAAGACCACTAGCTTCTACATGATCGTAGGTCTCGTAAACCCGGACGAAGGAGAAATATTGCTGGATGATCAAGACATCACCCATATGCCCATGCATGAGCGTGCGCGTCTCGGTATTGGGTATCTTCCTCAGGAACCTTCCATTTTCAGAAAGCTGACCGTTGCGGAAAACCTGATGGCCGTTCTAGAACTTAGAAAAGAACTCACTTATGGCCAACGGGAGTTGATCATCGAAGAACTCCTCGACGAGTTCAGCGTTGGTCACCTGCGCAACCAACCCGCCATGGGTCTCTCTGGTGGTGAAAGAAGACGTGTCGAGATTGCACGGGCACTCGCCTGCGAACCACGTTTTATGCTGCTGGACGAACCTTTTGCTGGCGTCGACCCAATCTCAATCATCGATATACAGAAAATCATTGTTCATCTAAGAGAGAGAGGCATTGGTATTTTGATTACGGAACATAATGTCCGTGAAACCTTGGGTACTTGTGATCGTGCTTATATTTTGGCTGGAGGAAAAGTCATTGCTGAAGGTACTGCACAAGAAATCGTGGATAACCCTAAAGTTCGCCAAGTGTACTTAGGCGAAAACTTCACCATGTAAATGTGAGTAAGACCCTGGTACCTATGATTTTCAAGACCACGAAAGCCATCAACGGCTGTTTAGCGAGACTTCGAGGTATTAAGCCTTGATGAAGCAATCTTTACAACTCAGAATGGGCCAGCAACTGGCCATGACGCCACAATTACAGCAGGCGATCAAGTTGTTGCAGCTATCTAGCCTAGATTTGCAGCAAGAAATACAGCAAGTCCTCGACTCCAACATGATGTTGGAGATTGATGATGAAGTGCCACAGATACCTTCCCGGGTTGAAAACCTAAGCGAGCCTCAGCAAGAGTCTACAGACAACTCATATCGAGAATTAGTGGACATGGATGCTCCTGGTGATATCCCACAGGAATTGGCTGTCGATATTTCTTGGGATGAGCTATACGATGCGCCGAACGCACTCGTCCAAAATAGTGGTGTCTCAAATTCAGAGTTCGATGATTATGCGGTGCAACGTGCGCCTGCTGCGACCCTTCATGACTCTCTATGTTGGCAAATGGAACTCACCCGCTTCAGCGAACGAGACTATGCCATTGCAACCACATTGATCGACAGCATCAATAACGATGGCTATCTGGCTTCTGATCTTGAAGAAATTCATCAAGGACTTTCGCTCCAGATCCCTACCCTAGAATTAGATGAAGTCACTGCCGTTCTGCACCGCATCCAGAACTTTGACCCGCCGGGTGTTGGCGCCCTTGATCTAGCTGACTGTCTCCGCATCCAGCTGAAACAGTTGAAGGATGACACGCCCTGGAAATTGGAGGCTCTAACACTCGTGACAGAGCATCTAGAGCTACTTGGAAAGAGAGATCTTGTCCGTTTGAAACGCATGATGAGTCTAAATGACGACGAGCTTTCGGCCGTGGTCACTCTCATTAGAACGCTCGAGCCCCGCCCAGGACAAACAGTGGCCTCTGAAGCGCCACAATATGTCACTCCCGACGTGTACGTAGTCCGACAAGGAGATCATTGGACGGTATCGCTCAATCCTGAGGTATCGCCCAAACTAAGGGTGAATCCTGTCTATTCAGGCATGGTTAAGCGAGCCGATGCGAGCAATGACAACACGGCCATGAGGAACCATCTTCAAGAAGCACGCTGGTTCATCAAGAGTCTTCAAAGCCGGAATGAGACCTTACTCCGAGTAGCTCGGAGTATTATCGACCGCCAACAGGAGTTTCTTGATAAAGGCGAAACGGCTATGAAGCCACTCGTTTTAAGAGATATCGCGGATGAAGTTGAAATGCATGAATCGACCATTTCAAGGGTGACCACCCAGAAGTACATGCATACACCCAATGGCATTTTTGAGTTCAAATACTTTTTTTCAAGCCATGTCTCCACTCAGGGAGGTGGTGAATGTTCAGCTACGGCTATCAAAGCGTATCTTAAGGAGATTATTGGCCAAGAAAATCATCACAAGCCTCTGAGTGATGACACCATTGCTAAGATGCTGCAAGAAAGAGGCATTAACGTGGCTAGACGCACCATTGCCAAATACCGAGAAGCCATGTCCATAGCCCCTTCTAGCGAACGCAAACAACTTTTTTAATTTTTAACTAAAAAACAATAGGAGCCATCATGCAACTCACCATAACGGGTCATCACATTGAAGTCACTGAAGCCCTAAGAAACCATGTCACCGAAAAATTCGCAAGAATCGCACGTCATTTCGACAAGGTGATGGAAGTACATGTGGTTCTAGAAGTTCAGAAACTGCAACAAAAGGCGGAAGCAACCGTTCATGTAAACGGCGCCAATCTTTTTGCAGAAGACACCCAAGAGGATCTTTATAGCGCTATTGATAATCTCATTGATAAGCTAGACCGACAGGTTCTGAAGCATAAGGAAAAGCATCTCAATCACTAATAGGTCAATTATGGCGGGTAATTTGTTATGCATTTGATCATTGTTAGCGGTCAGTCAGGATCGGGTAAGAGCATCGCTCTAGAAACCCTCGAGGATTCAGGCTACTACTGCATTGACAACTTACCCATCGGGCTTTTTGAATCTTTTATTCGTCAGGCTGTTACTGAAAATCAGCCGACGTTCCAGAAGGTCGCAATCAGCATCGATGCCCGAAACAGAAGCGATAGCCTAGAACAGTTTCCAAAAACGCTTGCACTCGCAAAACATTTGGGAATTTTTTGCCAAATCCTATTCTTAAAATCAGAGTTTGGCACGCTCCTCAAACGATTCAGCGAAACAAGAAGAAAGCACCCTCTTACCGACAGCACACACCCACTGACCGAAGCCATCAAGATGGAAAGCACCTTGCTTGAACCCATCGTCAGTAGGGCTCACCTGATCATTGATACCACGCACATCAACGTTCATCAGCTGAGAGAATTGATTCGTGAACGAATCGGTGCGAAACGTGAGCAGAAAATGTCCCTTTATTGTCTGTCTTTCGGATATAAGAATGGCATCCCGTATGACGCGGACTTCACCTTTGATGCACGATGTCTTCCAAACCCTCATTGGGATCCAGCCCTTAGACCCAAGACGGGACGTGATGCAGAAGTCAAAGCGTATCTAGATGCTATACCTGAAGTTCAGGAATTTCTTGTAGATGTGTGTCAGTTCGTTGAACGCTGGTCTCCCCGCTTCGCTGCAGAAAACAGGAGTTACCTAACTGTGGCCATCGGTTGTACCGGTGGTCAACATCGTTCCGTCTATCTCATTGAAGCTCTATATGCTCGACTGAATACCGGTGCCTATGATTTGCTGGTTCGCCATCGGGACCTTGATTAACCAATCTCAAGCAAAGCAAACCGAAATGCATCGATCACCAAGACCATCGCTTAAGAACCCTTTTATTTTTTTTATAGGGGTCATGTTGCTAACGTTGTTGGACACCACCCCCGCCTTAGCAGTCAAAACCAATCGAAAGGACGATGCTCCAACACACACGGTAACCATTCATAGCCTCAGCCTGGTTCTTATCAGACAAGAAGAATTGACTTCAAAAGCCCTACCCTTCTTCGACCCGGTGATCACCGATAATGGGATTAAGGGCGCGGAGCTCGGCATCCAAGATAACAATACGACCGGCCAATTCACACATCAGAGTTTTATTCTCAAAGTCATAAGCTTACCGCCGGAAGCCGATACACAAGAAAGCTTCAAGAATTTGGTTTCGCAAGGCTTCCAACATTTTCTTTTAGAGATTCCACCGGAAAAGTTCGTTGAGATTTCAAAACTTAAAGAAGCAAATGACGTCCTTCTCTACGACATCGCTAACCGAGACGATCGTTTACGCGCGGCTGACTGCGCAATCAATACCCTGCACCTCATTCCTAATCGTCGTATGCGCTCAGATGCCATCGCACAGTATCTGAGCAAGAAACGCTGGAATAAGTGGTTCTTGGCTATTGGCCCAAGCAAGGACGATGCGCTTTATGCTGAAGCCATTCGCCAGTCGGCCAAAAAGTTTGGCGCAAAAATCATAGAAGAGCATTTGTGGCATTACGCGGCAGAGAATCGTCGAACACCAGAAGCTGAAATTCCCCTATTCACTCAAGACGGTGACTACGATGTCATGTTTGTTGTCGATGAAGAAGGTATCTTTGGTGAACTTATGGCCTACCGCACTTGGCTGCCTAGACCCATTGTCGGGACACAAGGTCTGATGGCGACCGCTTGGCATAAAACCCATGAAGCTTGGGGAGGACTGCAGCTACAAAATAGATTTAAGGCCTTATCAGGTCGATGGATGACAGAAGAAGATTATGGAGCATGGCTCGCTATACGCTCCATTGGCGAGGCTGCGAGCCGGACACAATCACTGGACTTCGTGGAAATTAAGTCATATCTATTCGGCCCGGAATTTTCACTGGCGGGCTTTAAAGGGGTACCATTGTCATTTCGTTCATGGGATCACCAGCTGAGACAACCCATACTCTTAGTGGCAGACCGATCATGGATCGCCGCGGCGCCTATTGAGGGTTTTTTGCACCCGAAGAATGAATTGGACACATTAGGATTTGATGAACCAGAATCTACCTGTCATTTCAGAGAAAATCGAACGCCATGAGCCAGGAACGTCTGTTTACACCATTGCCCATGGCAATTTTGACAGTCTCTGATACTCGCACAGAAGACAATGATCTCTCAGGGAACTTACTCATTGAAAGAGCTCTTGCTGAAGGGCATACCGTTAAAGATAGAAAAATCGTTAAAGACAACATCTACGCAATACGGGCCATAGTATCTGACTGGATTGCTGATCCTAGTATCAGCGTTGTGATCACGACGGGTGGAACAGGTGTCACTGGTAGAGACGGAACCCCAGAAGCCATCTCCGTTCTATTTGACAAAAACCTGGAAGGTTTTGGGGAAATATTTCGATCGATTTCTTATGAAGAGATCGGCACATCGAGCTTACAGTCGAGAGCATTGGCTGGCGTTGCCAATGGAACCTACATATTTTGCCTACCCGGCTCATCCAATGCCTGTAGGACAGCTTGGGACAAAATCATCAAAGCCCAGCTCGACTACAGGACACGCCCCTGCAATTTAGCTCAATTGATGCCACGATTACTGGAAAAATAGTTTCCTCCGCATAAGTTACTTCTGGGGCCGATCTTAATGCTTCGGAAATTAGCCGCCCGTAACACTCATATGTCGAAAGATGACAGGCTGTTCTTTGAGATCAAAGTGATGACGTTCCGGCTTCAAATTCATCGATTCAATCAAAATCTCCTTCAAAGCACCCAAGTTATGACCGTTTGATCTCAAAGATTGGCGAAGATCGACAGAGTGTTCATTGCCAAGGCAGAGCAAGAGACGACCTTCCGCCGTAACACGCACACGATTGCAGTCACCACAAAAATTGTGGCTATGAGGCGAGATAAAACCGACCCTGCTGGTGGTCTCTCCAACTTTGTAATACCGAGAAGGTCCGCCTGTTTTTTCCGCGAGCGGCGTAAGAACAAAGAAACGTTCAATATCCTGTTTCAATTCATCACTCGAATAGAATGCTTCGTAGCGATCATGCTCATCTATGTGACCTAAGGGCATCTCCTCTATAAAACTGATATCGATCCCCTTTCTGATAGCAAATTTAACTAAATCTAAGACTTCCTGATGATTACGATTTCGGAGCACAACAGTATTAATTTTAATTCGCTGAAAACCCTTGGAGATAGCCGTATCGATTCCATTTAGAACCGTATCTAGATCACCGACCCGTGTCATTTCTTTGAAACGAACCTTATCTAGACTATCGAGACTGACATTGATCCTTGAAACACCCGATTCTTTCAAAGATTCAGCATATTCGGCCAAATGACTGCCATTGGTTGTGATCAGTAACTCATCCAGCCCAGGAAGTTTTCCGATCTTGGCTAGAAGAGAGACCACACCTTTACGAACCAAAGGTTCGCCACCCGTGATCCTGATTCGGCTCACACCCAACTCAACGAACGCTTGAGTGATAATCTGAAGTTCTTCGAGGGACAGAATATCTGAACGAGGGAGAAACTCCATTCGTTCGCTCATACAGTAAACACAGCGATAGTCGCAGCGATCCGTCACCGAAATACGGACGTAATCCACGACACGCCCGAAACGGTCTTTAAGTTGTAATTTTGGTGGATTATTAGTCATTTGAACTTCTCTTGGTGACTTGATTTTCCCACGCTCAGGATCAATGAGCCAACTATTTAGTTGATTAATCGAAAAAATGTTACCCAGGGCTTATCAATCCGTTTCGACAATAACCTGCAATTTGTGATCTATTCGTGGATAATCAAACCAAAATACAACCACACAAAAGAACCTACTGTCAGTCTCTTTGTCGAAATTTGCAACGATCCTTCGGGATGGCAGGATAGATCAGTAGGCAAGCTCCGTATCATGAATAAACTTCTTAAACTGTTCGAAGGAACCACCGGTTTCGCTGAAGATAATCTGGGCTTCTTAGAAGACTTGTATCAGCGATATCTCAACGACCCACAGTCAGTTGACTCCAGTTGGCGTGAAAAATTCAAGTCGATACAGGATACTGATACTCAAGAAGCGTCGCCCAAGAAATCAAGACCTCGATCGGCAAACCTAGAAAGTGATGTTGAAACTACGCTTAGAAAACAAGCCGGTGTTGATCAACTCATCTATCACTACAGGACACGAGGTCATCAGGTTGCGAACAATAATCCTCTACGTGACTCAATACCTGAACTGATCCAAGACCTTGATGCAGCAGCACATGGACTTGGTGATGAAGATCTGGATCAGTACTTCTATGTCGATATTCTTCGCAATTCACGTCGTTTAAAGCTGCGCGACATTCTGTCATTGTTGACCCAGACCTATTGCGGCAGCATTGGTGCGGAATATATGCACATCGTTGATACTGAAATACGTCAATGGATACAGACACGTCTAGAGAATACAAGAAGTCGCGGTTTACCGAATCCTGAAGGCCAAAAAAACACTCTACGTGCCTTAACGGCAGCGGAGGGTATCGAACGATACCTGCATAGAAAATACGTAGGACAGAAGAGGTTTTCCCTCGAAGGTGCTGAAAGCCTAATACCTCTGCTCGATGAAGTGGTTGAGCGGGCCTGTGAACAAGGTACCCGTGAATTGATCATTGGTATGGCCCATCGCGGCCGGCTTAATGTCCTGACTAATGTCCTTGGAAAAAAACCCAGCACCCTTTTTCAAGAGTTTGAGGGTATCAGTCATGATGCGCCACTCGCCAGTGCTGGTGACGTCAAATACCACATGGGCTTTTCTTCTAATATAGAAACAAAACACGGACCCATTCATATAGCACTAGCCTTCAACCCATCTCATCTTGAGATCATAGGGCCTGTTGTTGAAGGTTCGGTTCGTGCCAGACAGGACCGACACACGGAAAGCCCTGAAGACGAGGTGATGGCAATTCTGATTCATGGTGATGCTGCCTTCGCGGGTCAGGGCGTAGTCATGGAAACCTTGAATATGGCTGAGACTCGGGCCTACACCACTGGAGGCACCATTCATGTCGTTGTAAACAATCAGATTGGATTTACAACCAGCAACCCCTTCGATGCAAGATCTACACTTTATTGCACTGATGTCGCCAACATGATTCAAGCGCCCGTTTTTCATGTGAATGGAGACGACCCAGAAGCCGTGCTTTTCATCACCCGTCTCGCTGTCGACTACCGGATGAAGTTTAATCGAGATGTCGTCATTGATCTAATATGCTATCGGCGTCATGGTCATAATGAAGCGGATGAGCCTGCGGTCACCCAACCGGCCATGTACCGCTATATTCGACAAAGGCCGAGTGTTCGACAGATTTACGCTGATGTTCTGGTCGACCAGAACATCATCAGCCGCAACGAAGAGCAGGCTATGGAGTCTGACTATCAGACGGCCCTCGGAAGAGGCGATATTGTTTCAAGACCCTTGGTTGATAGTGAAACGGTTTACCCAAAACCCTCTTGGGCTGCCTATATAGAAAACGATTGGACGGCGCCCTATCATTCTGCGGTTGATCGATCGACCCTGGATACTCTCGCTAGGGACATAGTAACCCTGCCAAAGGGATTCAAACTTCATCCTCGTACTCTGGCCATTTACGACAACCGTATCGCAATGGCTAAAGGTCTTCAGCCTATCGATTGGGGTTTTGCTGAAAATCTGGCTTATGCCACTGTATTGAATGATGGCTATCATATTCGGTTTAGCGGCCAGGATGTCGGTCGTGGCACCTTCTTTCATCGCCATTCGATCGTTTATGACCAAGATACGAGTGCAAGCTATATACCTTTACAGAATCTCTCAAAACCTGCAGCTAAATTCGAGATTTATGACTCGCTTTTGTCTGAAGAAGGCGTCCTTGGCTTCGAATATGGCTACTCAAGTTCCGCTCCAGAAGTAATGGTTCTATGGGAGGCACAATTTGGTGACTTTGCGAATAATGCTCAGGTCGTAATTGACCAGTTCATCGCTTCCGGGGAAACCAAGTGGGGACGACTTTGTGGACTAACCCTCCTTCTGCCCCACGGATATGAAGGGCAAGGGCCGGAACATTCTTCAGCCCGCCTGGAACGCTATTTACAACTGTGCGCAGAGCAGAACATCCAAGTATGCGTTCCCACCACACCTGCCCAGATCTTCCACTTGCTGCGACGACAAATACTCAGACCTTACCGAAAACCACTGATTGTCATGTCACCCAAGAGCCTGCTACGCCATAAGCTAGCCACTTCATCACTTGAGGACTTGATCGATGGTGAGTTTAAAAATGTCATCGGAGAAATTGACGCCGAAGATACAACAGCAATTACGCGAGTAGTGCTATGCTCTGGTAAAGTTTATTACGATCTTCTTGAAACAAGACGTAAGGATCAACTGGGACACGTATCCATCATCCGGATTGAACAGCTGTATCCCTTCCCGGATGAATCGTTCACGAAAGAGATATCGCGTTATCCCAACTTGCAAGAAATCGTCTGGTGTCAGGAAGAACCTGAAAACCAGGGAGCATGGCATCAGATCAAGCATCGATTCATGACTCTTCTGAAAGATGATCGGACATTAAGCTATGCCGGGCGCCCCATGTCGGCCGCACCGGCTGTTGGACAGTTCACACGTCATATTGAACAACAGAAAAAAGTTGTTGACGATGCGCTGTATGGAACAACGAATGCACATCCAACCATTGGAATAGTTCATGAGAATCGAAGTACAGGTACCTAACTTACCCGAATCCGTTAGCGATGCTACAGTGCTCAATTGGCACTTTGCTGCGGGTGATACCGTTTTGAAGGATAAGAGCCTCATAGATCTAGAAACAGATAAAGTCATTCTCGAGGTGCCAGTACCTGAAACGGGTGTGCTTTTGGAAATTCGTCGGAGTAAAGGGGACGTAGTCTCCAGCGGCGATCTCTTGGCTGTTATTGATACGGATACAGCATCTAATGCAGTCGCACGGAATACGGTAACGCCAAGCTTAGATAAAGCCTTGCTGACTTCACCATCAACACCTCTAACGATTAACCAAGCGGTTAGCCCGGCTGTTCGTCGTTTGTTAACTGAACATAACCTGAGCGTAAGCGATATTCCTGTAACAGGCCGTATCACAAAAGAGGATGTTCTGAATTATCTCTCAACTAAGGACACTTCTATAGTTAGCAACGCTAAAGACGAAGGCAGCTCCACTATCACTCAGTCAAGAAAGGGTGAACGTAGAATGCCCATGACACGACTTAGAGCTCGAATCGCTGAAAGAATGATTGAATCACAGCAAACGACAGCTACACTCACAACGTTCAGCGAAGTAAGTCTGCACAAAATTTTTGAACTTAGAAATCAGCATCGTGCTCGTTTTGAAAAAGAACACCAGGTCAAACTTGGCTTGATGTCTTTCTTTGTAAAAGCTTCTGTTGAAGCACTAAAACGCTTTCCGATCATTAATGCCTCCTTGGACGAATCGGATATTGTTTACCACGACTATTACGATATCGGGATCGCAGTCACGACTGAGCGAGGGCTCGTAGTACCTGTACTCAGAGATGCTGATCAGCTCGGATTTGCTGAAATTGAGAAAGCGATAAACGAATTCTCAGGACGGGCACGTGATGGCAAACTAAGTTTTGAAGAGTTAACCGGAGGTACTTTCACGATCACTAATGGCGGTATCTTCGGTTCAATGCTCTCGACACCCATTTTAAATCCACCACAAAGTGCCATACTTGGGATGCACGCAATCAAGGAACGACCTGTGGTCGAAGATGGCCAGATCGTGATACGGCCCATTATTTACCTTGCACTTTCATATGATCATAGAATCATCGATGGAAAAGAGGCGGTTTCTTTTCTCTTTACAGTGAAAGAACTTCTAGAAGACCCAACACGACTCCTCCTTCAGGTCTAAATGAAATCTTGACCCGATCTCTCAGTCAGGTCGGGTAATTTCTTCCAAATTTAATAGCCATCGCATCGCTTCTTCCGGCGTCTCACCGCACATTTCGATGTTTGGCTTTAGCCCACCGCAGCAGCTTGGTCTTTCTGGCTGACCGAAAATTTGACATCTGTTATCTAGTGTGAGCTGTATACAACGAACACCTGCAGGCTTTCCGTGAGGCATTCCAGGTATAGGGCTTGAAATCGATAGTGCAACACAACATGCGCCACATCCGTCACGACAATTCACAAGAACTCTAGTGTTAGGCCTAACAAGGCATTAAATCGGCCAAGCATAATGAACCTTTTCAACTTCTCTTGCGTGTATCTCTGAGGAGTAAAGAGGCCCCAAACCGGTCTTGGCCAGGCCGGATCTGATTCATACCGCACAATATGATGTATATGGAGTTGTGGAACGATGTTACCAATTGCAGCGATGTTGAGTTTATCTGGATGATAGTGAATCGATAGATGAGATGATAGCGCTGAAGATTCTAATAACAGTTGCTGCTGATCTTCTATCGAGAGTTCAAATATTTCAGACACCCCGCTTCTTCTCGGCACCAGAATGAACCAAGGGTAGCGACTCTCATTCATTAATATCAAATCACATAGCGCGAAACGTCCGATGTGATGTGTATCAGCTTGTAATCGTTCATGTAGAACAAATGAATCATCACGCATTGAGTTTCTATTTAGGCTGTCTTAGAACGAACATAGCATCACCGTAACTGAAAAAGCGATAACCCGATGAAATAGCATGACGATAAGCGCTCATAATCTCATCGTATCCTGAAAAAGCACAAACCAATGCCAGCAATGTAGATTCTGGCAAATGGAAATTGGTCAGTAAGGCATCCACACAATTGAAGGTGAAGCCAGGTCTTATAAAAATTGCCGTATCACCTGTAAAAGAAGAAATCTGACCTGATAAAGACGCTGTTTCAAGACTTCGGACGACAGTGGTGCCAATGGCAATGACTCGACCACCATTCGCTTTTGTGGCCTTGATTAACCGCACCGTTTGTTCAGAAACCTCACAGTACTCGGCGTGCATTTTGTGGTCATCAAGATTCTCTACACGTACCGGCTGAAACGTTCCGCTGCCGACATGAAGCGTGACATGAGTGATATCAATACCCTTGTCATTTATTTTGGTCAGCATCTTATCGTCAAAATGAAGACCTGCAGTTGGAGCAGCGACTGCACCTTCTGTCTTAGCAAAAACAGTCTGATACCTCTCATAATCCTCAATAGCATCTGGTCGAGTGATGTAAGGTGGTAGAGGAATATGGCCCACATCCTGTAAAACAAAGTGGACTGGAGTCTTATTCGGAAATACCAGATGGAAGAGGTTGTCCAATCTACCCACCACTCTCGCCTCATAACCGCCATCTATCTTCAGGTTCGTATTAGGTTTTGGCGACTTACTAGACTTGATGTGAGCTAATACCTCATGAGGAGACAAAACTCGCTCAATTAAGATTTCAATCTTGCCACCTGACTCTTTTGCTCCATAAAGTCTTGCGGGAATAACGCGGGTATCATTCAAAACTAACAGATCGCCAGGCTGAAGAAGATCAAGAAGGTCTCGGAATACTTTATCCTCGCACTGACCCTTACCATTCATATATAAAAGTCTTGACTCACCTCGTTTGACTGGAGGCTCCTGTGCAATCAAAGAATCGGGTAAATCATAATTAAAAAGACTTTTTAGCATTTGTGGATGGTATCAACTCATCGCACCATTTGCAGTAGCTTCTATCCAATAAGACTTTGAGCATGGAAATTAAGTCATCTCAAGAGTATAATTACAGGATGTGCGCCGGAGTGGCGAAACTGGTAGACGCGCCAGACTCAAAATCTGGTTTGGGAAACCAAGTGTCGGTTCGATTCCGACCTCCGGCACCACACAATCTTAAGTTTTTTTAATCTCTTCAGTTTTCCCTTGAACGTTTTGCCCATTTAGCGAGTTAAACATCGCTATAGTGAACATGAACCAGAGGAAAGAATCATAATTGAAGAGATGTGATCACTTGGGGGTGACATGGTTTCGACGTGGATCGCGAAACCCAAGGTGCATGCCGAGGTGCAGTTCCCCTCGTAAAACCATCTGCAATTAAAATAGTTGCAAACGACGACAACTACGCTCTAGCCGCTTAATCCGGCTGGCCTCCGACCAACGCCTGCTTATTGGACTTTGGTATCGGGGGTAACTTAATCATAAGCTCGCGATGCGGCAAGTCCGGAGCCAAGTCGCTAAAACTTACGGAATCGCTACATGTTTTCCCTGCCGATCGGGTAACAGGTAGTTAAATCAATAGATCCGGATAAGCATGTAGATCCGAAGGCAGAGGATTTGCGGACGCGGGTTCAATTCCCGCCACCTCCACCAATACGTAAAACCAGGAAGACCGACCAAGACCGTAAATACTTGATAAACAAGGATTACGGTCTTTTTTTATGTCCCAATAAGTCCGCTCAGTCCGTTGACAGCCGACACATTTTAGGGGCAACATTGGGGGCAACTGTTAACACCTAAAAGTGAGTTGCCCCCAAATGCCGCTTACAGATATTAAAATCAAGCACTTAAAGCCAGAGACCAAGACCGTTCGCTATAGCGACGGGAGAGGCCTTTATTTGGAGATTTCTCCTACCGGCGGGAAGTGGTGGAGATTCAAATATAGGTTCGGTGGAAAGGAAAAAAGAATCTCATTAGGGGTTTATCCTGATATCAATTTGAAGGATGCAAGACTCCGCTGCGAGGACGCAAAACGGAAGATCAAGGAAGGTATTGACCCAAGTCTTGAAAGACAATCTCAAAGGGCCTGTCGGACTGTATCCGCGGAGAACTCATTCGAAGCTATAGCAAGAGAATGGTTTTCCCACCGAGAAAAGGAAATCGCAGGCAACCATTCTGGCCGAATATTCTCACGGTTAGAACGTGACGTATTTCCTTGGATAGGGAGCCTTCCCATTGAACAGATCACTGCCCCTGTCGTGCTCAGCCTACTCCGGCGCATTGTTGCGCGCGGTGCAGTAGAGAGCGCACACCGCGCAAAAAGCAGTATTAGTCAGGTGATGCGCTATGCGATTACTACGGGAAGAGCTGAACGTGATCCGTGCCCGGACCTCAAGGGAGCCCTTCCCTCTCCACGCGTACAACACTTTTCTGCCATCATTGATCCA